>Ga0079224_100012288_pt1 | contig 11841 bp, 10 predicted proteins | sample Stecom2015_FD_80414 | JGI IMG/M metagenome (GOLD analysis project Ga0079224, IMG submission 80414) | Agricultural soil microbial communities from Utah to study Nitrogen management - Steer compost 2015 | ecosystem: Environmental > Terrestrial > Soil > Agricultural land | place: USA: Utah...
ATCGGTAATAACACTCCAGAGATCACGGGCACGGGTGAGCCGGGTGCGACGGTGACGATCCGGGATGGTGACACCGAATTGGGTACGACGACGGTGGATGAGAACGGCAACTGGTCGTTCACGCCGGACAGTCCGTTGGACGACGGTCCGCACACGATCACGGCCACGCTGGGGAGAGCGGCGTGCAGCGTGTCGGGCCCGTCGGAGGATGTGTCGTTCACGATCGACGCCGTGGCTCCGCCTGCGCCGGTGGTCACCTCGTCCGGGGACGGGTCGACGATCGGCAACCCCACTCCGGAGATCACGGGCACGGGCGAGCCCGGTGCGACGGTGACGATTCGGGACGGTGACACCGAATTGGGTACGGCGACGGTGGATGAGAACGGGAACTGGTCGTTCACGCCGGACAGTCCGTTGGACGACGGTTCGCACACGATCACCGCCACGCAGGAGGACGCGGCCGGAAACGTGTCGCAGCCGTCGGAGGAAGTCTCGTTCACCGTCGACTCGACGCCTCCCGAGGCGCCGACGATCACGGGACCCTCGGACGGGTCCACGGTCGAACCGGTCACCAGCATCACGGGCACGGGCGAACCCGGCCACCAGGTGACGGTGTCCATCGACGGTGTGGAGGTCGGCACCACCACGGTCGGCGAGAACGGTACGTGGACGCTGGAACTCGACCAGCCGCTCGGACCCGGTGACCACACGGCCACCGCGATCCAGACAGACGACCTGAACCGGGACTCGCCGGTGTCGGATCCCGTGTCGTTCACGGTCGAGCAGCGCGCGGTGCCCGCGCCGGAGATCACGTCGCCGGAGAGCGGTAGCTCCACATCGGACCCGACGCCCGTCATCGAGGGCACCGGCGAGCCGGGTGCGACGGTCCAGGTGATCGTCGACGGTGAGCAGGTCGGCGAGGCTACAGTGGACGATCAGGGCAACTGGCGGTTCGAACTGACCGAGCCGCTCGCGCCGGGGAACCACACGATCACGGCGACCCAGACGCTCGACGGCGTGACGTCGGCCGAGTCGGATCCGGTGATCATCGTGGTCGAGGAGGACACGACGCCTCCTGACGCCCCGGTCGTGACGAACCCGCAGGACGGTGGACAGGTCGACGACCGCAGTCCGACCGTCGAGGGCACGGGCGAGCCCGGGGCGACCGTGGAGGTCGTCGTCGACGGCGAGTCCCTGGGCACGGTGCAGGTCGGTGCGGACGGCACGTGGGCGATCGACGCACCCGAACTGGGATGCGGCCAGCACACGCTGTCGGCGACGCAGACCGACGCCGCTGGCAACGTCTCCGAGCCGACCGAGCTGTCGTTCACCGTGGTCTGCGACGACGGTGACGGCGGCGCAGGGAACGGTGACGGCGGTGGTGCCGGTGACGGTGACGGCGGCGGTGGCCACGACCTGATCACCGCTCCGCCGGTGTCGGTGGGTCCGCCGCCGGGCGGCGGCAGCGGATTCGACGGAACCGGATACGACAGTGTCAGCGGAGGCAAGCAAGCCCTGGCGCAGACCGGTGCCCCGTTGACGGTGCTGCTGTGGCTGGGACTGCTGGCGCTCGCCTCGGGTGGCTTCCTGCTCCGCCGCTTCCGGGCCGACCGGTGACCCGGAGCCGCGACTGACCGACCGCGACTGACCGACCAGGGAGGAGAACGCCAGGGCCCCTTGGCTGCATCGCCACCGCAGCCAAGGGGCCCTGGCACGTTCGCGCCGTCGGGCCTCGGAGCGTGCCTCGTGATCAGGTGGGCAGTGCGGTGTTGGCGGTCTCCTTGAGCCGAATGAGGCTCAGCAGTCCGATGAGTGCCGCGCCCATGACCCAGAACGCGGGCGCCTGGTTGTCACCGGTCTGCTGCACGAGCCACGTCGCCATGTACGGCGCGGTGCCACCCGCGAGGATGGTGCCGAGGTTGAATCCGAGCGCCACACCCGTGTACCGGGTACTGCCACCGAACAACTCCGTGAACATCGGGAAGGCCGGCACCTGGAGCAGTGCGTTGAGCACCATGAACGCCAGGTACAGCACACCGATGACCATCATGCTGCTGGTCGACTCCATGAGCGCCAGCACGGGATAGCTGATGGCGAGGTAGCCGACGACACCCGTCGCGATCACCTTCCGCCGTCCCGCACGGTCGGACAACAACCCCACCAGCGGCATCGTGAGACAGGCCAGCGCGATGACTCCCGCCGACAGCCACGACACCTGGTCGGCCGGGAATCCGAGGTCGTCGATCAGGTAGATGTTCATGTAGGTCAGGCCGATGTAGCCGGTGCCGTTGGTGGCGACGGCGACGCCGATGACGCGGAGCACGGCCACCGGGTGATCGCGCAGCACCTGGATCAGCGGCCACTTGGCCTGCCGTCCCTCCTTCTTGGTCTTCGTGAACTCGGGAGTGTCCTCGAGTCGAGCCCGGGCCCACAGACACAGCAGAGCCAACGGCAGACACAACAGGAACGGCATGCGCCACCACCATTCCGTCATCCCGTCGGATCCGACCGCACTCGTGAACACGGCGACGACCATGGCTGCCACGGCGAAGCCGAACGTCGAGCCGAACGGCGTGAACGACCCGAAGAACCCGCGCCGATGAGGTGGGGTCGATTCGGCGATGTACGTGGCCGCGCCGCCGACCTCACCGCCCGCGCAGAACCCGCTCACCAGGCGCAGCAGCACGAGCAGGACAGGCGCGAGGACGCCGACCGACTCGTAGGTGGGCAGCACTCCGATCAGTCCGGAGCACACGCCCATGCCGACGATCGTCGCGACGAGCGGAGCCCTGCGGCCGTACCGGTCGCCGAGCCAGCCGAAGAACACACCGCCCAACGGCCGCACGATGTATCCGGATGCGAACACGGCCAACGCGGCCAGCATCGACGCGGTGCTGTCGGAATTGGGGAAGAACAGTGGAGCGAGGGTGACGGCGAGGAAGCCGTACACACTGAAGTCGTAGTACTCGATGAGCGTCCCGACTCCGCCCGCGAGGGCGGCGCGCCGCGTGAGCCGGGGTGAGAAGGTGGGGACGGCGACTGCGGTGGCGCCGTGGGCCGAGGTCATGACGTTCCTCCGGGATCAGGTCAGCGGCGGTGTTCGGCGAGCAGCAGCCGAAGGCTCCCGCCTGCCTCGATGATCTTGGTGACGCGTTCGCTCGGCGGCGTGCCCTCCAGGGTCGTGCCGGTGGCGGGCAGCGAGACCCTGGCTTTCCGCCAGTCCACCTCCACGGGGTCCCAGCGCTGCACGTGATCGGTGATGCCCGGCGCGGTGATCAGCGGCATTCCGTTGTAGGTCTCGCCCCGCCAGAACCCGGGCGAGAACGACTCCGCGATCACGGCCGAGACGCCGAGGTTCCGCAGTGCGACGAGCGGTGGGTAATGCGGGTGGCCGTAACCGAAGTTCCGGCCACCGACGATGACGTCTCCTGGCCGCACCCGGTCGACGAAGTGCGGGTCGTAGGCCTTCATCGTGACCTCGCGCAGGACGTCGGCGTCGTAGTACTTGATGTTCTCGACGCCGATGATGAGGTCCACATCGAAGTCGTCCCCGAAGATCCACGCCACGCGGCCGTGGATCACGTCGGGCGGGGGTGGGTAGCCACTCATGAGGCCATCACCTCGCGAGGGTCGGTGATCTTCCCGGTGAGCGCGCTGGCCGCCACCGTCGAAGCCGAGCCCATGTAGATCTCCGATTTGGTACTGCCCATGCGGCCGGAGATGTTCAGCACGCCGGTGGAGATGCACTTCTCGCCGGGCTGCAACGGTTTCTGGTAGCCGAAGCAGAAGTCGCAGCTCGAGGTGTGGATGTTGGCTCCTGCGCTGCGCAGGACGTCCAGGAGTCCTTCCTGCTCCGCCTGCCGGTGGATCTCGGCGGAGGTTGGTACGACATTGAGTTCGACGCTTTCGGCCACCCTCCGTCCCCGCAACAGTTCCGCCGCGGACCGGATGTCCTCGATGCGGCCGCTGGCGCAGGAGCCGATGAAGGCCTTCGTCACCTCGGTCGAATCCAGTTCGGACACTCCACGCGTGTTCGCGGACCGCGCCGATCCGGGAAGCACCACCTGCGGCTCGATGGCGGAAAGGTCGAACGTGTGGCGCGAGCTGTACTCGGCGTCCGGATCGCTGGCCACGGGTTCGTACGGGCCACGTGCCACGGCGGCGGCGTAGTCGAGAGCGGTGCGGTCGGGGTTGAAGATCGCGGACACGGCACCGGTGAACATCGCCATGCCACACAGGCCCTGCCGGCGGTCGATGCTCATCGACTCCGCACCGGGGCCGCCGAACTCCATCACCTGGTGCGCGCAGCCGTCCGCGCCGAGCCGGCCGATGATCGCGTGGATCAGGTCCCGATTGTCCACACCGGGACGGAACTGTCCGGTCAGGTCGAAGCGCACGGTGGCGGGCACGTCCAGGTAGATCTGCCCGCTCACCCATGCTTCCAGCAGGTCCCTGCGCACGCCCCAGCCGAGCGCGCCGAATGCGCCGAGCCCGCTGACGTGCCCGTCGAAGTGGATGAGGAACCGCCCCGGCAGCGCGTAGCCGAGTTCTGCGGTCACCTGGTGGCCGATCCCTTCGGCCTCGTGCAGGGTGACGCCGTAGAACTCGCACCAGTCCCGCGTCACCTTGTGGATGTCGCGTTCCTTCGCGTCGCCCTTCGTGAGCATGTGGTCGATGAAGACGAGGTACCGCTCCGGCTCCGCGAGTTCCGTGATGCCGAAGTCCTCGTGCATCTGCCGGAACATCACGTCGGTGTAGCCGGGGAAGTCGTAGGCGATCATGTGGTCGGGACGGAACGGCAGGTTCTGTCCGGGCCGGACACTGTCGACTCCGCCCGCGCGGGCGAGGATCTTCTCGGTGATGGTCTGTGGCACGTCGATCACCGGCCCGCGGGAAGGTAGCGCTGCTGTGCGGCCTCGACGTCGGCGAAGCCGATCAGGTCGACGAACTCGTGGTGCTGTAGGGCGTCCGCACTCACCTGCGCGGGGGCTTCGCCGCCTGCCAGGCGTTCGAGGCACGTGCGCAACGCTCCGGCCGCGGCCATCAACGGCTGGGTCGGAAGGAGCGCGAGCCGTACGCCGATCTGCCGCAGAACCTCGGGGGTGAAGTCGCGCTCGGTCCACGTCGACGCCGTGAGCGTCGCGACCAAGGGAACACCCGCAACCTCGCGACATTTCGCCCACTGCTCGGCGTCCGAGAACGTCTTCGTGACCGGCATGATCATGTCCGCGCCCGCGGCGACGTAGGCCTCGGCGCGACGCAGCGCCTCGTCGCCCGTGGCGTCGGTCCGGGCGATGAGCATCATCCGTCCCTCGGCTGCATCGGCGGCGGCGCGGACCTTTCCCTTCGCCGTCTCGATGTCGAGCAGCGGCACGGGGTCCCCGACGCAGACGGGGCAGCGCTTGGGGGATTCCTGGTCCTCCATGAATGCAGCCTGCACGCCCGCATCGGCGAACTTACGGGCGGTACGTGCCGCGTTGACGGCGTTGCCGTAACCGGTGTCGATGTCGGCGACGAGCGGGAGCGCGCTGGCCTCGCGGATCGTGCGGACCGCGTCGAGATTCTCGGTCATGGTGTACAGCTCTGCGTCGGGGTAACCGAGCGCCGCCGAGACCGCGAAGCCGGATGCGCACAGCGCGCTGAATCCGGCCTGTTCGGCGAGTCGTGCGGTCAATCCGTCCCACACGCCGGGTGCGAACACGAGGTCGGCATCGACGAGTTCGCGCAGCGTGGCGGTCGATGTGGTGGTCGACATTGTCCACCTTCCGTTATCCGGAACTAGTTTCAAGTAAACTAGGGCGCACTTCTGCTCGCAGTCAACCGTTCCGCGAATAAAACGGAACCTGTACCGTCATGCGAAACGTGGAAGGGAGTTCGGATGCGCGCTGTGATGCAGACGGAGCCTCTGGGCCTGCATCAGATCCTCGGCAGGTGCGAGACGCTCTTCGCCGACCGGCCGGTGGTCGTCGGCGGTGCGGCGGAACCGACGACCGCCACCTACGGCGACGTGTTCGCGGAGGCGCGCGCGTTCGCCGGCGGGCTTGCCGAGCTGGGTCTGCGGCCCGGCGACCGGGTCGCGACCTTCGCCCCGAACACCCGCGAGCATCTGCTCGCCTACATCGCAGTGCCCGGAAGCGGCTTGGTGCTCCACACCGTCAACATTCGGCTCGGCGGGGAGGAGGTCGCCTACACCGTCGAGCACGCAGGAGATCGGGTGGTGCTCGTCGACGCCGCCTTGTGGCCGGAATGGTCGGCCGTGGCGCTGCCCTCCTGTGTGGAGTACGTGATCGTCTACGGCGATCACCCCGAACACCCGGAGTTCCCCGGACGAGCCGATCTCCCTGAACGACACGGGAATGCCCGCGTCATGCCGATGTCGGACCTGATGACCGCTCCACCGCGCCAGGGCCCGTGGTATCGCCCCGCGGACGAACACGAGGCCAGCGGAATCTGTTACACCTCGGGTACGACGGGATGGCCGAAGGCCGTGGTCTACAGCCATCGATCGGTGTATCTGCATGCGCTGACGCTGTGCGGGGCCGACACCTTCGCGATCTCCGAACACGACGTCGTCTGCCCTGTCGTGCCGATGTTCCACGCGAACTCGTGGAACCTGCCGTATGCGAGCCTGCTCGCCGGAGCTGGCCTGGCGTTGCCGGGGCGTCGCACCGATCCGATCGGCCTGGCCGAGTGCTTCGCGGCCGGACGGGTCACGTTCTCCGCTGCAGTACCCACGGTGTGGGCCAATCTTCTGGCCGCGGTCGATGCCGGTGACGTCGATCGGACCGCGCTGAAGTCGGTGCGGCGTCTGGTGATCGGTGGTTCGGCCGCGTCGGAGACGTTGCTGTCCAGCCTGGCCGAACTCGGTATCGAACCGGTGCACGCATGGGGAATGACCGAGTGCTCCCCGGTGGGTCTCATCGCGAATCCGCCCGCGAACGCCGACGACGCCGTGGTGGCGGAGACACGCTCGAGTCAGGGCAGGCCGATGCCGGGCCTTCGGATGCGGGTCGTCGACGGGGAGACCACGGTGCCCTGGGACGGCACCTCGATCGGCGAGCTGCAGATCAGCGGTCCCTACGTCGCGGCCGACTACTACGGGGCGGAACCCGGTGCCGTTGCCGACAAGTTCGCCGAATCCGAGGGAACCCGCCTGCTGCGCACCGGCGACGTGGTCACGGTCGACGAACGCGGATACGTGCGGATCGTCGACCGGACCAAGGATCTGGTGAAGTCGGGCGGCGAGTGGATTTCGTCCGTGGCGCTGGAGAACCACCTCATGGCACACCCGGCCGTGCGGGAGGCAGCCGTGATCGCGGTACCCGATCCGAAATGGGACGAGCGCCCGATCGCCGTCGTGGCGGCACGCGACGTCGATGCCGCGCAGCTGCGCGATTTCCTCGCCGAGCGAGTACCACGATGGCAGGTGCCGGACCGCTTCGAGTTCGTCGACGAGGTTCCGAAGACCAGCGTCGGCAAACTCGACAAGAAGCTGCTCCGTACCGAGTACGCCTGACTTCACCGACGTATCGTTCCCGGCAGCGCCACGTCGAGGCGGACGGTGACCACCATGCCGGCAACGCCGACCGCACGAGGAAAGTGAACGAATGCCCGCGAGAGACAACGACCGTCAGGACACCGACCGTCAGGATAACGACCGTCGGGACGAGGACCCGAAGGCCGAGGACCCGAAGAACATGGTCAACTCGGTCGTGCGGGCCGGCCAGCTGTTGGACGCCTTCGACAGCGGAAAACCGGTCCTCGGCCTGACCGAGTTGTGCGCGGCCACCGGGTTGAACAAGACCACCACGCACCGGTTGCTGAGCACGCTCGTCCGCATGGGCTGGCTGACCCGTACGTCGGGTGGTGACTACAAGGTCGGCATGAAGCTCTTCAGCCTCGGGTCGGTCGCCCTTGCCGACTTCAGTCTCCGGGACGAGGCGAGGCCCTCGTTGTTGTCGCTGGCCGAACAGTTCGGGGACACGGCGTATCTCATGATTCCCGGCGACAGCGGGGCGGTGGTCATCGATCGCTACGAAGGCGAGAGTCCGTTGTCGGTGAAACACATCGGCATCGGCACCGTGCTGCCCTATCACGCCGCGGCAGGGCCGATGACCATGTTGGCCCACCTGCCCGACGTCCGCGAACGCTGGCTCGCCGAACCGCTCAAGGAGTTCACCCGCCACACGGTGCGGGACCGCGCGACTCTCGAATCGCAGCTCGACGAGATTCGCGAGGAGGGATACACGGTCAGCGACGAGGACTATCTCAACGGAGTCGGAGCCGTCGCCGCCCCCGTTTTCGGGCGGACGGGCACGCTCGAGGCGACCGTGAGCCTCGGCGGGCCCGCGGGCCATTTCCGCGGCAGCCGGTTGGTCAGCATCATCAGCGCCGTCCGGGAGGCGGCGGCCACGGTCTCGGCCCGATTGGGTTCCCCGGACGAAGCGGCGTGATGGCACGTTCCGGTGTGGCGCATGTCTAGTCCTCGGCTCGGTGGTGCCGACTACGGTGTGCCCATGCCGATGTTCGCGTTCGAAGGTAAGCGTCCGTCCGTGCACCCCGAGGCGTGGATCGCGCCGACGGCCACGTTGATCGGCGACGTCGTCGTCGAGAAGGGCGCGTCGATCTGGTACGGCGTCGTGGTCCGCGCGGACTTCGGGCGCATCGTCATCCGCGAAGGCGCCAACGTGCAGGACAACTCGGTGCTGCACGTCAACGACGGGGTGTGCGAGGTCGGCCGCAACGCCACCGTCGGGCACTCCTGCATCGTCCACGACTGCACCGTCGGCGAGCAGGCCCTCATCGGCAACGCCGCGACCGTCCTCGACCAGTCGACGATCGGCGTGCGCACCCTCGTCGCCGCGGGCGCCACCGTCACGCCCGGTACCGAGGTGCCGTCCGAGGTGGTCGCGATGGGCAGCCCGGCGAAGAAGTTCGTCCCGCTGACCGATTCGGCGCGCGCGTGGGTCGACCACAACGCCGCGATCTACCAGGAGCTCGCGCGCAGGCACGCCGACGCGATCGAGCCGATCGACGAGCCCGACCGGCCGGAGTAGCCCGCCGCCGTTCCCGCACTGTTCACCCGGCGCGGGAACACTCGGCTCCGTGCACCCGACCGCCACGGACTGGACCGCCTACGTCGACGGCTACTGCGAACGGCTCGCTCCCGGACTGTTCGGCGAGCCGCTCAACACCGTCAGCAACCTGGGATTCCTGATCGCCGCCGTCGCGATCTGGCGGCAGGCCCGCGGTGAGACCGGGCCCCGGCTGCTCGCCGTGGGACTCGCGCTCATCTTCGCCGCGAGCACCGCCTTCCACATGCTCGCCACCCGCTGGGCCGGCTCGGCCGACTCGGCGGCGATCGCACTGTTCGTCCTCGCCTACGCCGTCGTGTTCGCCCACGTCTTCCTGCGTGCGCCGTGGCGGTGGGCATGGCTCGCGGTGCCCGCGTTCGCCGCGCTCGCCGTCCCCGTCGTCGCGGGCGCGAGTGCACTGGGCGTTCCCGGCGGCGCCTACGCCGCCCCGCTCGTGGCGTTGTTCGTCCTCGCCGTGCTGACCGCACGCGACGGCGCGTGGCCCCTCTTCGTCGTCGCGGGCGGGCTGTTCGGCGTCTCGCTCACGTTCCGGTCCGTCGACCACACCGTCTGCGGTTCGTTTCCGCCCGGCACGCACTTCCTGTGGCATCTGCTGAACGCCACCGTGCTGTACCTGGTGTCGCGAACGGCCGTGCGCCGCTGGGTACGCTCACCCGAACAGGCGACCGCGGCGCCGTAGGAGCCGCGAGCCCGGCAGGCGCAGTACGACCGAAACGAGCACACCAGCGTGAGCACCACCGCATGACCGCCGCGACGAACCCGGTCCGCAGGGCTTTTCCGCCGTCGGCGGTCGCCGCGGGACTGATCTCGGTGCTCGTCGCGGTGACGAGCACCGCCGCCATCGTGTTCTCGGCCGCCACGGCCGCAGGCGCCACGCCCGCCGAGGTGACGTCGTGGATGCTCGCCGTGTGCGTCGGCATGGGCGTCACGTCGATCGGCCTGTCGCTGCGCTACCGCGCGCCGATCGTCACCGCATGGTCGACCCCGGGTGCCGCGTTGTTGGCCGCGAGCCTCAACGGCGTGTCGATGGCGCAGGCCGTCGGAGCCTTCGTCGTCTCGGCGGCACTGATCACGCTGACCGGGCTGACCGGCTGGTTCGAACGTCTCATGGACCGCATCCCGGTGCCGCTCGCCTCGGGCCTGCTCGCCGGCGTGCTCGTGCACTTCGGCATCGACCTGTTCGGCGAGCTCGAAACCAGCTTCGCCGTCGTTTTCCCGATGCTGCTGGCCTATCTGCTCGCACGGCGGTGGCTGGCGCGCTACGCGGTGCTGGTCGCACTCGCCGCCGGGGTCCTCGCGACGGCCGTCACCGGCACGCTGCGCCTCGACCGCGTCGACCTCGCCTTCGGCACCCCCGTGTTCACGATGCCGGAGTTCGACTGGCAGGTGATCATCAGCGTCGCGCTGCCGCTCTACATCGTCACCATGGCATCGCAGAACCTGCCGGGCGTGGCCGTGCTGCGCGGCGACGGCTACACCGACGTGCCGCTCTCGCCCGTCATCGGCACGACCGGGGTGGCGAACCTCGTGCTTGCCCCGTTCGGCTGCTTCGGTCTGAACCTCGCGGCCATCACGGCCGCCATCTGCACCGGTCCGCAGGCGCTCGAGGACCGCAGCAGGCGCTACCTCGCCGCGGTGTGGGCGGGCGTGTTCTACCTCGTCGTCGCCGTCTTCGCCGGCACGGTCGGCTCACTGCTCGGTGCGCTGCCGGAGGCGCTGATCATCGGCATCAGCGGACTCGGCCTGCTCGCCACGATCAGCGGCTCGCTCACCTCGGCGCTCGCCGACGAGCGGTGGCGCGAATCGGCTGTCGTCACGTTCCTGGCGACGGCCTCGGGGGTGACGCTGCTCGGCATCGGCTCGGCCTTCTGGGGCCTGCTCGCAGGCGTGCTCACCGCGCTGATCACCCGGCGCAGGAAAGCCGCGGCCTGAACCGGTCCGCACGGAACGCTGTCCGCAGGAAAACGGGGACCCCGCCACGCGGCGGAATCCCCGTCCAAGAAAACGCAGAAGAAGCGTCAGTGCTTGCCGGCGTCGGCGGCTTCCTTCTCCAGGCGCTCGCGCTCGCGCTCCAGCGAACGCTCAATCTCGGCCTCGGCCTCCATGCGGCCGACCCAGGACGAGCCCTCGACGCTCTTGGCGGGCTCGAGGTCCTTGTAGACCTGGAAGAAGTGCTCGATCTCGAGCTTGTGGAACTCGTTCAGGTGGTGGATGTCGCGCAGGTGCTCGTTGCGCGGGTCGCCGGACGGGACGGCCAGCACCTTGTCGTCCGGGCCCTTCTCGTCGCGCATCCGGAACATGCCGACGGCGCGGCACTTGATCAGGCAGCCGGGGAACGTCGGCTCCTGGACGAGGACGAGCACGTCGAGCGGGTCGCCGTCCTGGCCGAGGGTGTGGTCGATGAAGCCGTAGTCGGCCGGGTACTGGGTTGCCGTGAACAGCGTCCGGTCGAGCTTGATCCGGCCCGTCTCGTGGTCCACCTCGTACTTGTTGCGCTCCCCGCGGGGGATCTCGATCGTGACGTCGAACTCCACGGCGTCCTCGCTCGCTCTCGTCGGCGCCGCCTCTCACGCGGCTTTCATTGATGTCCTGACTAGCCCAGTGTGACCCACGGCTCGGTCAAACAGCAGTCAGGAGGGCACTAGTGTGATGTCTGCCCCGTTCGAGGAGCGGACAGCACGAGCACGCAGTGGGGACCTGGTGGAGGGGTACGTGGCACAGGGCGGCACCGGCGGCGAGGGCACCG
>Ga0079224_100012289_pt1 | contig 11840 bp, 9 predicted proteins | sample Stecom2015_FD_80414 | JGI IMG/M metagenome (GOLD analysis project Ga0079224, IMG submission 80414) | Agricultural soil microbial communities from Utah to study Nitrogen management - Steer compost 2015 | ecosystem: Environmental > Terrestrial > Soil > Agricultural land | place: USA: Utah...
TAGAATATTTTCCTTCCAGCAGTTCCCGCGATTCAAGTTTGAGAAGATACTCTGTAATTCCAAGTTCACGCACATCAACCTTGTAAGTTGTACTCATTCCATTCAATGAATCTTTATATGTAAGAATATAATGATCATAAATTACTTCATACTCCGAAGGTGGTGTGTAAAGTTTATCAGTCAGATTTACTGATCCGACAAACGCATCAAGCAAATCATTGAATGAAAGATTTACTTTAAATATTTCCTGCAAAACTTCATCGTTCACATTTCCCTGGTAAACTGTATTTTGAAGAACATCATAAAAAGAAAATTTATCATTTGTAACAAGAGCCTGCGCAAGTTCAATTCCGAAAGGGCCCATTATTGTTAAGTATATTGAATCGGGTTTTGAAACAACAATTCTGAAGGAAGCGCTGTTATTTAACCTGCTGCTTCTTATTGAAATTGTGCCTGTACCTTCAAATGTTTTAATGCGCCGACGGTTTGCTTCAAGTTTGTTTATCAATCTTTCGGAAGGAAGAATTTCAATTTCTTCTGTTGGTTTGGAAGGAACGCAGCCATCAATAACTGCAAGTGAAGAAATAATTACTATGAATAAAAGAATATTCTTAAGAGAAATATTTATTAAAGAATACTTTTTCAAAGTTCACCTTTTTCAATTTTTAATTTAAGTTTATCATTTGATGAATCAATCTCAAATGATTTTTGCCAGTGCTTCATCGCTTCATTTTTCTCATTCAACATATAAAAAATATCTCCAAGATGCTCATGCATAACGGCGCTGTCTCCGCCGGCATCAATTGCTTTCTGAATATATTCCTTTGCTTTTTCGTAGTTACCGAGTTTAAAGTAAACCCAGCCGATCGTATCAAGATAGGATGAATTCAGTGAATCTTTTTCAACAGCAATTTTTACCATTGATAAAGCACGATCAAGCTGAATCCCCCTTTCAGACAATGAATAAGCATAATTATTATTCACAAGCGCATTCATTGAATCTATAGTAAGTGCTTTTTCATAAACACTATCGCACTCGTTCCACATTTCCATTGCATCATAAATTAAACCGAGAGTGCCGAGAAGATTAACATCATCAGGCTGAATTTCAAGTGCGCGCTTTAAATAGATTATTGCTTCTTCATTTTCTTTTAATTGATTTAATACAAATCCGTATGCGGAAAGCGCAGTAATATCTGTTCCGTTAAGATCAACAGCTTTCTTCAAATAATTTTTTGCTTCAGCATTCTTTTGATTCTGCGAAAGTGATAAACCAAGAATCAGATTAATTGCAAAGTTATCAGGAAATGATTGAACAGCTTCCTTCAAAACTTTTTCAGCCTCATCATAACGTGCATTATCAAAATACAAGCCGCCTAATCTTACCCATGCATCAGAGTTCCAGCTTGCCAGGCTGGTAACGATGCTGAAATTTTCTATCGCAGTTGAATCATCTCCTTCTGTTAAAGCAATTGCGCCGAGATAAATTTTAATCTGCCAATCAGTTGTATCCTTATCCATCTTTGTAAAAAAATCTTTAGCAATCGGGAGAAGTGTACTGTCTTTTAATGCCTGGCTGAAATATGAAGCGCCGATTCTAATTTTTATTTCCAGCGGAATTCCCGGCTGATCAAGAATGTAAGCATACTGCTTTGATGCTTCGCTCCATTTTCCCTGCTGAATAAAAACCTGAGCTTTCTTTTCACGTGCATCTAGATCATCAGGGTTGAATTCAATTATCTCATTTAAAATTTCAAGCGCTTTATCATATTTTTTATTTCTTGTATAAAAATCAGCAAGAAGTTTTTGCAAAGATTCATTTGCAGGATCAAGGTGAATAAGTTCCTGAAGATTATCTGCTGCTTCATCTGTATTGCCAATTTGTTCATTTAATTCCGCAAGCCGCAGAAGTACATTCCACTCTGGTCCGGCCATTTCAATTATTTTATTATAAAGCTCCCTTGCCTGAAGCGGTTTTGTGTTTTCATATATGAGCGCAAGCTGATAATATGCACTGATACGGGATGAATCAAGTGAGATGATTTTTTCAAGTACAACTGCTGCGGAATCATTCTGATATGCGGAGGAAAAAATATCAGCCAGCAGATCAAGATAATCAGTATTCTCCGGCATCATTTCTATTGCTTTTTGAGAATGCTGCAGTGCAAGCGGAATCTTATTAAGCTTAAAGTAATTTTTAGCAAGTGCATAATAAATTCCAGAACTCGTATCGAGCCTGAGTGCATCCTGGTATTCAAGAATTGCAGCGGCATAATCTCCTTTAGCTTCCAAAGCTGAACCTGTAATAAAGTGATCCATCGCTTCACGCTTAGGATCAGAAAACATATCTCTGTAACTGCTGCCGCTTTCATCTGCAGAAATTATTTTCTGCTGAGATGAACAGGAAGATAGTGCAAAAAGCAGCGGAAGTATAAACAATATTCCCGGCAGCAAATTAAAATTTTTAAAAGATAAGATGTGTTTCATATTCTGTATTAACAGGTATTAAGTAATATATAAATCAGAGTTAAGGTTCATCCGCAATCGTGATCTATATTTTTATTGTTTTGATATAAAGGATAAGTTCATTTTCTTGCGTACAAATATAGTAAAGTCTATCTTTGTAAAAAGAATCAAAAAGTGAGGTATGGAAGTTTTTGATCTCGGTCTTGCCGTTGTGTGGGAGTATGATGATGATTTTGTTGAGCTGATTGAAACTTCATTACACAAGGCGGGAATAACCACTTTTGTAATCGGATATCATAATATTTTTGAAGTAATTGATAAAGTATCAAACCGGAAACTTGCCTTTAACTTTTACCTTGACCGAGCGTGGGATGTTGATGAGAATTTTGAAACGCTCGGTAAAATCCTACACAGAAGAAGAACCGTAATTTTTAATCCGTACAAAAAAGTTCTGCATGCAATTGATAAAGCAAGCATGCATCTTGAGTTTATGTCATCCGGACTTGATGTGCCGTACTCAATAATAATTCCACCACATACTGAAGCAGAAGATATTTTTCTTTCAGTTGAAGATCTTTCAATTCTTGGCAGGCCATTTATAATTAAACCATGCAACACAACCGGCGGCGGAGTTGGAGTAGTAACAGGTGCAGAAACATTAATTGAAGTTCTAAATGAACGTACAATGAATTCCGATGATAAGTACATTCTGCAGGAAAAAATTTATCCACAAATACTTGATAATAAACGTGCATGGTTCAGATCATTCTGGGCATTCGGAAAACCAATTCCAGTTTGGTGGGATGATCAAACTCATCTGTATAATATTTTAACTCCTGAAGAAATCTCAAGATATAATCTGAAAAAACTTTTCCGTGTTACTACCACAATTGCAAAGATTACGGAACTCGATTTCTTTTCTACAGAAATTGTAGCTGCTGCCAATAATAAAATTGTAGCAATTGATTATGTTAATGATCAATGCGATATGCGTTTAAAATCAAAACATATTGATGGAGTGCCTGATGAAATTGTTAAACAGATTATTAATAATCTTATACGCACAATATTAAGAATGAAAAGAGCACAGCAGAAAAATCAGCATGTCAATTAAATGAAATGAGGAGAAGTAATATTTATATAATTTCTGCAATATTACTGCTGATTGCCGCGTTTGCAGCTTATCATTATATCTTCAGTATTTATGAAGTAATATTTTCCGTGCATCCGAAAGAACTATACGCGGATAATCAATCCACTGTTACAATATCTGTTGTTCCGCTCAACGCATTTGGATGGGAAGCCCCGTTGAGAAATTCTCCCGCAAAGTTTGAGATAACAGAAGGAACGGATCTTGTTGAAATATTTTCACTTGATGAAAAAAACGGGATAATGATTCTTAAAGCAAAAAATAAAACCGGCAGAGTTGCTGTGCTTATAAAATCAAAAAATGCGCTGCTTCCATCAGCAGTTGAAATTGAAATACTGCCGAATGTTGCATCATTATAAAATTATAATGGAATTTATTTGAATAATTCTTTTTATTTTTCTTTTAAAACTTATAAGGTTGAGGGAATGATGAAAAAAGCTTACTACTTTTTATTTATACTTGCAGCTTTTTCCGTTTCAACTTTTGCACAGGGTACTGCCGGTGAAGGCGCTAAATATGAATACCGCTCCCTGGTTGATATGCCCACTGCCGGAATTCTTGAAAAAGGATTTGTTGGAACAACCACAGATATTCTTCCGGCAGGAGTTGTAATTGCACGGCTTGAAGTGGGAGTTTTTGATAATGTAAGCTTTGGAATTTCTTACGGCGGCGCAAATATTATTGGAGCCGGTTCACCTGATTGGTACAAACTTCCCGGAGTTAATATCCGCTTCAGGCTGTTTGATGAATCAGTCAGCATGCCCGCAATCTCAATGGGATTTGATTCACAGGGAAAGGGAGTTTATTTTGATTCAACCTCCCGGTACGCAATTAAATCACCCGGATTTTATGCCGCAGTAAGTAAAAATTTTCAGTTTCTCGGTTTTCTTAGTCTTCACGGCACAGTTAATTATAGTCTTGAAACAAAAGACGGAGATAATTTTATAAATCTTAGTGCAGGATTCGAAAAAACAATAGGCAATAATTTTTCTTTGATTGCAGAATATGATTTTGCTTTTAATGATAATACAACAAATGTATACGGAAATGGAAACGGGTATTTAAATCTTGGAGTAAGATGGGCAATGGGAGATGGTTTTACGCTCGGCTTTGATCTCCGTGATCTTCTGGATAATAAAAAATGGAATCCATCAACGGCAGACAGAGCTTTGAAAATTGAATACATTAAGAGTATTTTTTAAGAACACCTCTTTTGTACAAAATTTTACACAACTCTTTCTACTATTATATACAAAACCATCTCTTAAACCAGTCCCTGTTGAAATTTTTGTTCCTTTTATTAGGCTCAATTTTTGCAGATATTAAGATAGTTTTTGGAGGAAAAAATGAAAAAGTTTTATAGAATTGGTTTTTTAATCCTGTTAGCCGGAATTTTCTTCAGCGGATGCTATACACAAGTTGCCATGCGTGATTATGACCGTGAACGATACGGCAGCAAACAGGATGAAGAATATGAAACGTATGAATCAGAAAATGATACTGATTACTACGCCGAAGATTATGATACTGATGAAGAATATTATGAAGAAGATGGAGTAACAATTAATAATTATTACTACGGTTATCCAGGTTACAGAAGATATTTCTGGAGTTACTACCCATCAATATCAATCGGTGTTTATTGGGGAAGCTATTTTTACGATCCGTTTTATTATGGATCATTCTACTATGATCCGTTCTACTATAATTACTGGTGCGTACCAATTTACTACAGCTATTATCCTTTCTACAGATTCCATGATTATTACTGGGGATATTATCCCGGTTATTACCGTGGTTATTACGGAGGATATGCAAGCATTTATAAAGAACGATCAAATGATATGTACCGTGTAAGAAATTCCGGATTGAGAAACGGAATAACCAGCAGAAACGGAATAACCGGAAGAAATACAGGTTCATTAAACCGTACAACATTAACAAGGGATGATAATGGAAGAATTTCTACACGGGACAGGAACACAGAAAAAGAAATTATCAAACGCGGCTCCCGCGATGATGAAAAGATTACAAGAAGAGGTTTGGATTCACGCGGAGGTAGTGAAAATAAAAACGTAGTGAGAGAAAAAAATTCCAGGGATACTAAGAAAATAGCTCCCAATGAAAATACAAGGAGGAAAGCTCCTGAATATATTGAGAGAAGAAATAAGACTGAAAGAGAATCAATCAGAAAAGAAAGCGGTGATAAAGAGAAAAGAAATACAAATCCGAAAAAATTTGTACCAAGAAAAAACGATTCTCCTAAAAAATATACTCCGCCAAAGAAGAATGATGCTCCAAAAAATTATACTCCTCCAAAGCGGAACAGTACTCCGCCGCAGAGAACTTATTCTCCGCCGAAAAATTCAACACCGCAGAGAAGCACTACTCCTCCAAGATCATCCGGAAATACCAGAGGAGGAAGTAATGATTCAGGAAGAAGGACAAGGTAATAAGACATGAAAAAATATTTTTTAATTGCTGGTTTATTTTTCATCCTGATTTCATTTACAGGATGTTATACCGTAATCTGGAGTCCGGAGATGGACTTTCCTACTGAAGAAACATATCAGGAAGAATATTATGATGATAATTATTATCCTGATTTTTACTACGGTTCATATGGATATTATTATCAGTACCCATGGTGGCTTTCAATTGCTCCTCCAACTACTTCATCTTCTGTAAGGAATGAGCGGGATGAAAACAGCACAATGAAGAAAATTAGAAACAGTGACGGCTCACGTAATTCCGGTTCACGCAATACAGGTTCACGTGAACAGATAATAAATACTCCTCCTGTTACACAGAGCGGAAGTAAATCTTCAGGCAGTTCTACTTCCAAAGATAATTCAAAAACAGAAGTGAGAAACTCAGGCAGCAGTTCAAATTCAGGTTCTGATTCAGGATCACGCAGTTCGAGTTCAGGTGATTCTAACAATACAAGAAATAGTAACGGCGAAAGAAACAACGGGGGAAGAAGATAATGAAAAGATTATTCTCAACTTATTCCATAATCGTTTTATTCTTTTTAATTGCATTGATCCCATTTTCTGCTCAGGCTCAAAATATTAATGATGCACTCCGGTTAAGTATGCTCGGTTTAGGTTCAAATGCACGCGCACTTGGAATGGGAAACAGCTTTATAAGCCTAAGTGATGATGCATCAGCTTCATTCTTTAATCCTGCCGGATTTGGTTTATTAAAAAGATTGGAATTCTCCGGCGGTTTAAGTTATAACCGCTTTGGAAATGAAACTCAATTTTTTGGTGAAACGAGTGATTACTCAAGCAGCAAAACAAGATTAGACCGGATCAGTTTTGCATTTCCGTTTCCAACAGTAAGAGGAAGCCTTGTGTTCGGGCTTTCATATCATAACACAAAAGATCTGACAAGTACAGTAGATTTTTCAGGCTTTAATAATTCAAATAATTCACTCATTCAGGATTTGAATGTAGACGGTACAATTCCTTATGATCTTTTCCTAACTGATGAAGATTATAATACACCAATTAACGGAAGGTTAAGACAATCAGGCAACATACTTGCATCCGGCGGAATTAATAACTGGACATTCTCCGGTGCAATTGAGGTATACAAAAACGTATATGTTGGCGGAAACTTAAATATCATTTCAGGTGATTTTAAATCAAATAACGATTACTGGGAAACAGATGTTCAGAATATTTACCAGGGAGAAACTGCAGCCGGTGAACCAAGTACTGTTGATTTCCAGGAATTTTATCTTAACAGAATTTTAAACTGGGATATCTCAGGCTGGAACGCAAAAATCGGTTTGCTCTATCAGCTCCAGAATAACGCACGTTTTGGTATTACTGTTCAATTCCCAAAATCATTTTCTATAAAAGAAAAATTTGAAGTAGACGGCTCAAGCACGTTTGCAGACAGAGTTGTATATCTTGACCGGGATCAATATGCAGATAAAGTACAATATGATATAATATCTCCTTTCGAACTTGGCGCAGGATTTTCTGTTAACCTGATGGGGTTGATTGTATCAGCAGAAGGAACATTAATTGATTATACACAGATTGAATTTGATGACCCCGAAGGTTTAAGCGAACAGTACATAGCAGGAATTAATAAGAATATTAAAGATAATCTGACTACCGTTCTCAATTACAATCTCGGAGTTGAATACACAATTCCAAATATTGGATTGAGACTGCGCGGCGGATTTTTTGTACAGCCGTCTGCGTATAAGGATGATCCCGCTGATTTTGATAAGAAATATCTTACTGCTGGAATCGGATTTTTAACGGAAGGAACTATTGGAATTGATCTTGGTTTTGCCCACGGATGGTGGAAAGATATAGGTGATAATTACGGTTCAAACATTTCACGAACATTCCAGGATATAAGATTTAACAAGGTGATATTAACTACCACGTATAGGTTCTAAGCTCTCCTTCTTATTGATTTATTAAACATTGCGCTATAAATTTTATAGCGCATATTTATTTTAAATAAGCTGCTTAAAAAATTTTCAACTCTTCTAAAGATAAAAGGGATAAGGAGGTTTTATTAAAGGTGTAATTAACAGAATAGAAAGCAAAGATTTTTATGTAATCAGGCAGGATACTAATGAAATTATAAGATGTTCTCTCCGCGGAAAATTCAAAAAAGAGTTTAACCTGAAAAAAGAAAAACTTTTCTTAACAGATATTGCAGTAGTTGGTGATACAGTTGAATTTGAGATTAATAAAGACGGCACAGGAGTAATTTATAAAATTGAGGAAAGAAAAAATTATCTTTCGCGCAAAGCTCCCCGCATAAAAGGTGCAAGCCGCCGCGGTGAGCGGCTTGAGCAGGTTATAGCTTCAAACCTGGATCAACTATTTATTGTTAGCAGTACTGCAAATCCATCTTTTAATAATAAAACGATTGATAGATTTATTACAGCCGGTGAAAGTTCACGAATAAATGTAAAAATTATTCTGAATAAAATTGATATTAAAGGAACAGAGTTCATTGAAGATTGGGCAAATCTTTACCATGAAATTGGTTATGAAGTTTTTTTAACCAGCGCTGTTACAGGTGAAGGAATTGATGAACTTAAAAAATCTTTAACAGGAAAAATAAGTTTGTTCTGGGGACATTCAGGGGTTGGCAAATCTTCCCTGCTAGACAAATTGTTTCCTCAACTTAATCTTGAAACCGGAGTTATAAGTTCATTTACTGATAAAGGTACACACACAACCGTAACCAGCATAATGCTTGAAGTTGAAAAAGGTACATTCATTATTGATACTCCGGGTGTTCGTGAGATTGATCCTTACGGAATAAGAAAAGAGGATTTAGGCCATTATTTTACAGAGTTTGCGGAATTTATCAACAATTGCAAATTCAGCACATGCACGCATCATCATGAACCTGGCTGTGCTGTAATAAAAGCAGTAGAAAATCATAAAATTTCTTATGAACGTTATGAAAGCTACCTGAGAATTCTTGATACGATAGAAGAGGATATAATTTTTTAGCAGTTCAGAATCAGAAATATAATGTGAGTTTATTCAATAAATTGGAAACTCTTCAGTTATAAATTATATTTGTTCTTCAAAAATAATGATTTAGATGGAAGACTTTATTTCAATTTCGGTGAGCTCTTTCATTCACTTTCTCTCCGGAAAAGAAGACCAAATACAACAGATTGGCGCAGATGAAATATTAATTAGTTTTGCAGTTCAATTAAATGATTTTTCATATCCGGAAAAATTAAATTCCCTTTTATCCACTGATTCAATCGATTTCTTTTTTGAACATCCTTCAGAAAATTTCTCCTTTGCCGGATTGAATGCAGCGCTTCAGATTTCACACAACGGAAGCAACAGGTTTTCTGCTGAGCAAAAAATTAATGAATGGCAAAATAAGTTTGTTCACAACCGGGAAGTTATTTCATCGGGTAAAATTCCGCTCTTTGTTGGCGGAATGAAATTCACCCATAATGATAACTCCGAAATGTGGAAAAATTTTGATGACGCGTTCTGGTTTGTTCCTGAAATATTATTTCTTAATAAGAATGAAGAAATTTATCTCATTTACAATTTCATTCTGAAAAAAAAGGGTGAAAGAGAGAGTTATCATGAGCGTTACAAAATTGCACTTATAGATTTTTTTTCAAAAGATTTCAGAACCAGGAAGGATATACTGCCTGGAATAGAAATTATTGAGAATGAAAAAACCGGCTGGATAAAACTTGTTGATGAATCATTAACTGCAATACATGATAATCAATTTAAGAAAGTAGTTCTATCAAGATATATAAAATCAAAGTTATCTGATAAACCTTCATTTAAAATTTTAATTAATAATTTAAAAGAAACATACCCGGATTGTTATACTTTTCTCCTCCGCCGCGCTGATTCATATTTTTTTGGCTCTACCCCGGAAAAGCTTGCAGGATTTTCAAATGGTAAAATTGAAATTGATGTTCTTGCCGGCTCAGCCAAAAGAGGAATTACGGTTTCTGAAGATGAACATATTGCAAATAAATTATTAAAAGATGAAAAGAATCTGAACGAACACCGGCTTGTTGCCGAACATGTGAAAAATAGTCTATCAAAATTTACTAATGAAATTATTGCCGGAGAACTTTCAATCCGCAAGCTTGAGAACATTCAGCATCTTTACACACCAATCAACGCGGAAATTTCTTCCGGATCAATTTTTACAATAATAGAAGAACTCTATCCAACACCTGCTATTTGCGGCTATCCTAAAGATTCCGCATTAAAATATATTGCAGAAAAAGAAACATACTCCCGCGGATTTTACGCCGGAATAATCGGCTGGCTGAATTTTGAAGATGAAGCTGAATTTGTTGTAGCTATCCGTTCCGCATTAATTCAGAATAATGAATTGTTTGCATTTGCCGGCTGCGGAATTGTAAACGATTCAATTCCGGAAGATGAACTTAGGGAGACAGAATTAAAACTTAAACCTATACTATCGCTTTTTAAAAATGAAAATTAAAACAAACAGAAACATATTGTGGACTGAGACTTTTGCGCGCGAGCTTTCAGAAATTGGAGTTAAGTACGCATGTATATCTCCCGGTTCAAGAAACACTCCGTTAACTTTAGCTTTTGCTAATAACAATAAAATAAAATCTTACGTTCATATTGATGAACGAAGCTGCGGATTTTTTGCACTTGGTCTGGCAAAAGCATCAGGCACACCTGTAGTTGTAATTTGCACCTCAGGCACGGCAACTGCCGAATTGTATCCTGCAATTATTGAAGCATACCAGCAGCGCATTCCTCTTATAATCTGCACTGCTGACAGACCGCCGGAATTGCTTGACTGCGGGGCCAATCAAACTATAAATCAGAACAATCTTTATAAAAATCATATCAGATGGTTTTTTGATGTTGGACTGCCTGAGCCAATTACACGAAGAATTAAACACATAAAAGTTGTTGCGGTTAAATCAGTAATAGAAAGCTGCATCAGATCACGCGGACCGGTGCATCTTAACTTCCCTTTCAGAAAACCGTTTGAACCGGATGCATACACAGATGAAATTGATGAAAGCATCATCAAACTTGCTGAAAATTTTGAAGCAGTTAAGAAAGATTTTATCTCACAAACAAAGCAGTTGAATAATGATGAATCAGAACTAAATGATATAATTTCAGAGAGATGGTTTAATGATATTTTTGAAGAGATAAAATCAAAACGAAAAGGGCTTATTATTGCAGGGCCGGAAAATTATCATCCTGAGTTTCATAGAAACTGCCAGAGACTTTCTGAACTATCAGGATATCCGATTCTTGCTGATGGTGCATCACAGTTAAGATTTGGCAATCATAAAAAAGAAAATATTATTTCTAATTTTGAAGGATTTCTGAGAACAGAATCTTTTTCAAAAACATATAAACCCGAGATCGTTCTTCACTTCGGCAGAACAATTACATCTAAAGCTCTTGATGAATATCTGGAAAAATGTACTGCAGTAAGATTTATGATAAACGAGTACGGCGATTGGTTTGATCCTTCAAACAAAGCTGCCGCTTCATACGCCTGCAAACCATATATCTTCTGTGAGAAGATGGCTGACCTGGTTGAAAATAAACTGGGGAAAAAGAATTATTCCAATGATTGGCTGAATACTTTTGTTAATGCTGATAAAATTACACATACAATTAAATTAAAAATTGTAGACCTGGCACAATCTCCAAACGAAAGCCGCGTGATAAATGAA
>Ga0079224_100012290_pt1 | contig 11839 bp, 11 predicted proteins | sample Stecom2015_FD_80414 | JGI IMG/M metagenome (GOLD analysis project Ga0079224, IMG submission 80414) | Agricultural soil microbial communities from Utah to study Nitrogen management - Steer compost 2015 | ecosystem: Environmental > Terrestrial > Soil > Agricultural land | place: USA: Utah...
CGCCGATGCCGGCGCCGTGGACGATGGTGGCCACGGCGCGGGCCGCCCCCTGCCGGGCCCGGCGGGCGGCGGCGGCCGCCACGTTCCGCGCCCGGTGGGCGTTGAAGCCTTCCCGCGGGCCCAGGCCCACGACGATGACCCGGCGGGCGGGCAGGCGCCCGAAGGTGGGAAGCACCAAGGTTTCGTACAGCTTGCCCGTGAACTCCCCCCGGGCGATGGCTTCGCTAATGGCCCCGTCCAGGGCCTGATCGACGGCGCCCGTGGCTCCCCCCGGCTCCGTCACCCCTTTAAACAGGTTGACCACTAAAGCATCACATTGGACCTCGGTAACCAGACCGTGCTCCAGTCTCATAGCAGTCTTCATGGACTCCCCGTCACCCTCCCCACACTTGCCGGAACACCCGCAAGAAATTCTCGCCCAAAATCTTGCGGATGTCTGCATCGGAAAAACCCCGGCGCACCATGGCCTCCGTCAATCGGGGCAGTTTGGACACATCTTCCAAATCTATAGGCGTGCTGTCAATACCGTCGAAATCACTGCCCAGGCCCACATGGTCGGGCCCCACCAACTGCACGATGTGCTCCATATGGTCCACGATCCGGTCGATGGTCGCCTGGCGGGGATCTTCATCCACAAAGGGCGGGTAGAAGTTCATCCCCATGACGCCGCCGTTGCGGGCCAGAGCCTTGATCTGCTCGTCGCTCAGATTCCGGGGATGATTGCACAAGGCGCGGCAGTTGGAATGGGAGGCCACCACCGGTCGGCTGCTCACCTCCATCACGTGCCAGAAGCCCGCATCCGACAGGTGGGACACGTCCACCACCATGCCCAGGCGGTTCATCTCCTGCACCACGGCCACCCCCAAGCGGGACAGGCCGCCGCCGGTGCCCGACTCCCCCACCCCATCGGCCAGGTCGTTCCGCTCGTTCCACGTCAAGCCGATGAGGCGGACCCCCAGGCGATGGAAGATGCGCAGCACCGCCAGGCGCCCCGCCAGGGCCTCGCCGCCTTCAATGGCCAGAACGGCGGCGATCTTCCCCTGGGACACAGCCTCCTCCAGCTGGGCCACCGTCTTGACCACCGTGATATGGGAGGCGTTGGCGTCCACCTCGGTCAAGAAGGCGTCCAGCAGTTCCAGAAATCGGGGCAAAGCCCGGTCGGGTTTATACTCCCCCTGGATGTAGTGGGCGAAAACCTGAACCTTGACGCCGCCGTCCCGCAGGCGGGGCAGGTCCACGTGGCCCCGGCGGGACCGCCGTCCCAAGGGCCGGCCGTTGATGATGTCCAGAACGGTGTCGGCATGGGCGTCCACCACCAGGGCGTCCCGGTGCAGCGCCTGGGCCGCCTCCACCGGGGCGGCTTCCATTCCTCATCACCCTCCGAAGCACAAGAAAAGCGGAACCTTCAGGTCCCGCCCCATTTTATGACCCTATGCGCCCGGCAACTCTCTTAGGGCCAACCCCGGCCGGGCCATCCATGCCCATGAAGGCCTCGAACCGGGCACCCATCGGCCGGGCAACCCAGCGAACTCAAAGGTGCTGCTCCGGACCGGCCTGACGCCCACCGGCAGCAGCACTGCTAACGCGGCTGCACGATAAACTTGATGGCCGTGCGCTGCTGACCGTCGATTTCTACGTCCGTAAAAGCCGGGATACAGACCAGATCCGTACCGCCGGGGGCGACGAAGCCGCGGGCTATGGCAACCGCCTTGACCGCCTGGTTGATGGCACCGGCGCCGATGGCCTGAATCTCGGCCGTACCCTGTTCACGAATCACGCCCGCCAATGCTCCTGCTACTGCGTTTGGACTGGATTTAGCGGATACTTTGAGGATCTCCAAGCTGGTCTCCTCCCTGGGCTGAAGTGCAGTAAGTCGGCAGTCACGATGTATGGGCTGTCTGCCGCATCTCTCCGCTGTCAAGGGGTGGTCGGCACACATTACGGCCAATAGACACTTATTGGTGGCGAAATTCGACATGCCCAGGGGAAAAACCTGCTAGTCTCAGGGGCTGTGTTCGTAGATTCGCTCAATGGCCAAAGCCTTGCCGGAAGCAGGATCCACGTCCAGCACCACGCCGCTCAAAATTTGCGGGCCATCGGCCGTTTCGTACACCACGGGGCGCTGGGTCAGGAAGCGGCGCACCGCCGGATTCACCTTCACCCCGATGACCGAGTTGACGGGGCCCGTCATGCCGGCGTCGCTGATGTAGGCCGTGCCGCCGGGGAGCACCCGGTTGTCGGCCGTCTGCACGTGGGTGTGGGTGCCCAGGACGGCGGTGGCCCGGCCGTCCACGTACCAGCCCAGGGCCTGCTTTTCCGAAGTGGCCTCGGCGTGGAAGTCGATGATGGTGACCGCCGCGAACTCCTTTGCAGCCTCCAGGGCTTCGTCGGCGGCCCGGAAGGGGCAATCGGGGAAGATGGGCAGGAACACCCGGCCCAAGATGTTGATTACCGCCACCGGCCCCTTGGGCGATTCGAACACGGTCCAGCCTCGCCCCGGCACCGGCTCGTGATGGGCTGGATAGTTGATGGGCCGGATGATGCGGGGATTGTCTTCAATGTAGTCGCTGATCTCTTTTTTGTCCCAGGCGTGGTTGCCCAAGGTGATGACGTCCACGCCGGCGGCGAACATCTCCTCGGCCGTCGAGGGAGTGATGCCGCTGCCTACGGCGTTTTCCCCGTTGGCGATGATGATGTCGATTTCCCGCTGGGACCTCAGAACGGGAAGGCGGGCGCGGAGCATCTCCCGGCCCGGCCGGCCCACCACGTCCCCGATGAAAAGAATGCGCACCTTTTTCGTCCCTTCATGAAACCCGGCCGGGCCCGGACAACGTGCTGTCCGGACCCGGCCCCGCCCTCGCCGGCGGCGGTGTGGCTCAACGAGCGTAGTCCACTACCCGGGTTTCGCGGATGACTACGACTTTGATCTGGCCAGGGTACTGAACCTGATGCTGGATCTCCTTGACGATGTCCTTCACCAGGAAGTGGGTCTGGCTATCGTCGATTTGATCCGGCTTGACCATGATGCGGATTTCCCGGCCGGCCTGGATGGCGTAGGCCTTTTCCACGCCTTCGAAGGAATCCGCTATCTCTTCCAAGGTGCGGAGACGCTTGATGTAAGACTCCAAGGTCTCCCGCCGGGCCCCGGGCCGGGCGGCGCTCAGGGCGTCGGCGGCGGTGACCAGCACCGCTTCGATGGTTTCCGGCTCATAGTCGCCGTGGTGGCAGGCCATGGCGTGCACCACTTCCGGCGACTCGCCGTACTTCTCCAGCAGTTCGATGCCGATGGTCAAGTGGCTGCCTTCCACCTCGTGGTCCACAGCCTTGCCAATATCATGGAGCAGTCCGGCCCGGCGGGCAACCGCCACGTTGGCCCCCAGCTCCATGGCCATGAGGCCGGCCAGGTGGGCGACCTCCTTGGAGTGCTTGAGGACGTTCTGGCCGTAGCTGGTCCTGAAGTGGAGACGCCCCAGCAGGTTGACCAGTTCGGGGTGGAGCCCGTGCACCCCCACGTCGTACATGGCCTGCTCACCCGCTTCGCGGATGCGCTGCTCCACTTCCCGTTCGGCCTTCTCGTACATCTCCTCGATGCGGGCCGGGTGAATGCGCCCGTCGGCCACCAGCTTGGTCAAGGTGATGCGGGCCTTCTCCCGGCGGATGGGGTCGAAGCAGGACAGCACCACGGCCTCGGGCGTATCATCGATGATCAGGTCAACGCCGGTCAGAGCCTCGAAGGTGCGGATGTTGCGGCCTTCCCGGCCGATGATGCGGCCCTTCATGTCGTCGCTGGGCAGCTCCACCACCGAGACGGTGGTTTCGGCCACGTAGTCGGCGGCATAGCGCTGGATGGCGGTGGCCACGATCTCCTTGGCCCGCCGCTCGGCTTCCTGCCTGGCAGTAGACTCGATCTCCCGCATCATCTGGGCCGCTTCGGCCCGGGTTTCATGCTCCACTTGGTTCAAGATGAGTTCCCGTGCCTGCTCCCGGGTCAACCCGGCAGTACGGGCCAGTTCTTCCATCTGGCGGGCCCTCAGGTCATCGATTTCCGCTTCCTTGCGGTCCAGGAGCTGGTCCCGGCGGTTCTGCTCTTCCTCCCGCCGCTCCAACTGCTCCATCTTGCGCTCCAAGGCTTCTTCCCGCTGCAGGACCCGCTGCTCCATCCTCTGCAATTCATGGCGCCGTTCCCTGGCTTCACGTTCCAGCTGGCCCCTAAGCCGGTATATCTCCTCTTTGGCTTCCATCAAGGCTTCGCGCTTGCTGGCTTCGTTCTCTTGCCGCGCCTTCTCGATGATCCGGGCCGCTTCGGCTTCTGCCGACTGGATGCGGGCCTCGGCGGTGCGGCGGCGGACGATATATCCGACTGCAAAGGCGGCCAAAGCAACAGGAATGGCTGTAATTATGACTATCACGGTTGCTGACATTGGGCTCACCTCCTTCAAAGGACGTATGCCTCTCCTCTGCGGGCGGGAGCGGTCCGGCTCCCACAACGCAGAAAAGGCCGAGCGAAAAAGACCCGGCCTTCGGAACACGGTCAGTACGCGGCACACTACGGGCAGGCGAGAAACCTATACAGTAGTCACCGATATCGGGTTATATGCACCCAGCCTGTGGTTGTACGAGGACAAAGCCCAGCAATTGCCTGGGCTTCTGGGCGGAAACTGCCCCTGACTTACCCTTTTATGGTCGTTTCAGGCAGAAACCCCCACTTTTAGGTGCCCTCTCAACGGTTCCGGAGCACACCCTGCACAGGTACCCTCCACAAGGTGATGAGTTGACATTCCATAACACGATGTCGGTGTCCAACGGGGCGCGGCCCCGCCGCACCCCGGTCAAAACCAGTTCCACCCGGCCCGTTGGCCGAACGTACGGGTCGTAGTTCAAAGGCAGTAGAGTCTTCCTCTTGGGCTGATTCTAAGGTTCCCCGCAAGACAGTGTCAAGGACGGCGCCCCCCGGCGGCCGCCCCCTACCCCTCGTTGGGCGGCACGGCGGGCTATGCCTCGCCCTCGCCGGCCTCAACGCCTGCGCCGGCCGGCACCCCGTTGCCCGCCTGCCCCTGCCGGGTGGGCAGGTTGGCCGCCAAGCGGATCTGCTCTTCCAAAGTCTGGGCCAAGGCGGGGTTGTCCCGCAAGAACTCCCTGGCATTGTCCCGGCCCTGACCCAGGCGCTCATCCTTGAAGGAATACCAGGCGCCAGCCCGCTGCACCAAGTTGTAGGCCACGCCCAGGTCCAGCAGGTCACCTTCCCAGGAAATGCCCTGGCCGTAAAGAAGGTCGAATTCCGCCTGCCGGAAGGGCGGCGCCACCTTGTTCTTAACAACCTTGGCCCGCACCCGGATGCCCACCGTCTCCTGGCCCTGGCGAAGGGACTCCACCCGCCGCACATCCACCCGCATGGAGGAGTAGAACTTCAAGGCCCGGCCGCCGGTGGTCACCTCGGGGCTGCCGAACATGACGCCCACCTTTTCCCGGATCTGGTTGATGAAGATGAGGGAGGTACGGGACTTGGAGACGGCGCCCGTCAGCTTGCGCAGGGCCTGGGACATGAGCCGGGCCTGGAGCCCTACGTGGGCGTCGCCCATCTCCCCTTCGATCTCGGCCCGGGGCACCAGGGCCGCCACCGAGTCCACCACGATGATGTCGATGGCCCCGCTGCGCACCAGGGCCTCGGCGATTTCCAAGGCCTGCTCGCCCGTATCGGGCTGGGCCACCAGCAGGTTGTCCATGTCCACGCCCAAATTCCGGGCATAGCCCGGGTCCAGGGCGTGCTCGGCGTCGATGAAGGCGGCGATGCCGCCTTCCTTCTGGGCTTCAGCCAGGGCATGGAGGGCCACCGTCGTCTTGCCCGAGGCTTCCGGGCCGTAAATCTCCACGATGCGTCCCCGGGGGAAGCCGCCCACCCCCGTGGCGATATCCAAAGACAGGGAGCCCGACGAGATGACCGCCAGGCCGCTGGCGGCAGCTTCGGAGCCAAGGCGCATTACGGCTCCCTTGCCGAACTGCCGCTCGATCTGCGCCAAGGCGATTTCCAATGCTTTTTCCTTTTCCGGCATTTGCAACCGCGCCTCCTCACCAGGGGCATAACCACAATTTGGAAAAACCTGCCTTCACTCTATCAACTCAAGGGCCAGCGGTCAATGATTTTGTAAATAGGTCCTTGGGGCGTAAGCCGGCTGGAGTACAAGTTCACCTGGGCAGCCGGCCACCGGCCCCAGACCTGCTCGGCTGCCGCCGCAAGCCGGGTCCAGGCTTCGGGCTGGGGGCGCCGCAGCCTGGCCAGGGTCACATGGGGATGAAACCGCCGGTCCTGGAGCGACAGACCCACGGACGCACCGGCCTCGGCCACCCGCCGGGCCAGGTCCGCCAGTTCCCGGCTGCCCTGGCGGCAGCCCGCCCACAGCACCCGGGGCGCCGCGGGCGACGGGAAGGCTCCCAGGCCGGCCAGTTCCACGGTGAAGGCCGCCGCTCCCGCCAGGCTCTCTCCCAGGGCCGATCTTAGTTCAGCCAATACGGGCTGCTCCACGTCGCCGAAAAATTGCAGGGTGATATGGTAGTTGGCCGGCGCCACCCATCTTACCATAGGCAAATCCCGGCCCCAGCGGGCTCTGACTCCCGCCAAGGCCTGGGCCGCCTCAGGGGAAATGGGCAAGGCGGCGAAAGTGCGTACGGCGGTCAACAAGGGCTTCCTCTCGCAAAATTTTTCGGGCCGGTCCCAGCCCCGGCAGCCGGTTCCCAAGGCCGTCCACTACGATCATATGTTCCCTCCCTTCGGCCATCAAGAACCGGTTTCCTGCCGGCCGGCCTCATCAGCCTGCCCGGCGGCCTCCTCCCCAGCAAAGAGGCGCCGCTCGATATGGAAGCCCGTGCTGAAGTTGAACACCCGCAAGGTGTCGGTGGCCGTGACGTGCCAGCGCCCGGTCTCGGGGCTCCGGGTCAAATAGGCCAGGATGAGGCTATAGGGCACTTCCTGCCGGGCCTGCAGGCCCCGGACCCCGGCGGCTCCGGTGGTGCCGGGGTTGAGCCAAACCGTTTCGCCCCGCTGTCGCAGCCATATGGTGTGGGTGTGGCCGCTGACGATGATGGGAATGCGCCCGGCAAAGGGTTCGGCCAGTTCGGGATTGTGAACCAGGAGCACATGGGGAGGCTCCTCCCCCTCTGCCAGCATGGCCTCAAGGCGCCGGATCCCTTGGGCGATTTCCTCATCGCCGGGGATGGCCGGGGAAGAAGAAGTGCTGGAAGGGTCGGCCAGGCCCATGATCCGCAGGCCGTGGACGGAAATTTCGCCGCCGGTGATCAGGTGGACGTTGCCCGCCTCGGCCAGTCGGGCCACGATGTCGGGCCCTTCGTGGTTGCCGGGCACCAGGACGTAGGGAATGCCCAGGCGGGTGATGCCCTCGATGAGGGGCGCTTCGAACAAGGTGCCGAAATCAGTGATGTCCCCGGCGTCCAGCACCAGGTGGGGTTCGAAGGAGCGAACGATCTGGCCGATGAAGTCCACCGCTGCCGGGTTGTTGTGGATGTCGCTCACCACCAGGGCCAGCAGCTCCGCCGGCGGGCGGGCCAAGGGGTCCAGGGCGTCGATGCGCTCGAAGAGCACCACCAGGTTGCCCGCCAGAGCGGCCAGCCTCTCCCCCAGTTCATCCACCTTGAGGATGCTCTCTTCCACCAGGCCCACCATCCAGGGCGCCGCCTGGAGGACGCCGGTGTAGCGGGGCTGCTGGAAGGCGTCCAGGTCGTAGGTGGCCTCCGTCAGGAGCACCAGGCTGCCGTAGACGGCCGTGGCCGCCGCCACCGCCGCCAGGAAGGGCCGTGGCTGCCGCAGGCCCACAACAAAGGCGGCCAAGCCCCCGCCCACCACGGCCAGGACCAAGGTGCGCAGGAGAAAGTGCCGCAGGGTGCCCTGCAGCCCGGCGATGATCTCATCCAGCTGCTCCCGGCCCAGTTCGCCGGCGACAGCCAGGTCCCGCAGCAGGTCGATGTCCACGTTATCCAGGGTGACGGTCAACTGCAGGGGGCTCCAGTGGGTCCGGGCCATCACCTGGCCCAAAGGCGGCACCACCAGGCGGGTGTACCCGTGGTCCATGATGCCCACGGATACGGTGAAGCCCAAGGCGCTGACGGTGTAGGGGAAGGGGCTGAACCAGGACACGCAGATGAGGCCGCCCACGGCCCCCACCAGGCAGGGAACGGCCCAGGAGGCCCGACGGGCGAGCCACAGGCGGAAGCGAAGCAGGGAAGCCACCTCCTCGCTTCCGTAGCATGCGGCAATTGCCGGTTTTTCAGCCCCAGTGGGCCAGGACGTATTCCCGCAGCAGGGCCAGGGCGTTGGTGGCCGACCGCTCCTTGATGTCCTCCCGGGTGCCCCGCAGGGCCAGCCGGCGCACCAAGGGCTCGGGGCCGCCGGCCGCCGCCAGGTAGACGGTGCCCACCGGCTTGGCCGGAGTGCCGCCCCCGGGACCGGCGATGCCCGTAATGGCCACCGACACATGGGAGCCTGCCCGCCGCCGGGCCCCTTCGGCCATGGCCACCGCCGTCTCGGCGCTGACGGCGCCGTGCTCCGCCAGCACCGCCGCCGGCACCCCCAGGAGTTCTTCCTTGGCCTGGTTGCTGTAGGTGGTCAAGCCCAGGAGGAAGTAGGCGGAACTGCCGGGGACGTTGGTGATCCTGTGGCCCACCAGGCCGCCGGTGCACGATTCCGCCACGGCCAGGGTCAGGCCCCGCCGGGCCAGTTCATCCCCCACCACCGCCTCCAGCAGGTCTCCGTCGGCGCCGAAGAGGTGATGGCCCAAGCGCTGGGCCATTTCCTTCTCCACCGGGGCGAAGCGGCTCTCCGCCTCCTGAGCCGTGGCGGCCTTGGTGGCCAGGCGGATGTGGATTTCCCCCCGGCGGGCGTACAGGGCCATGGTGGGGTCCCTCTGGGCGGCCAGCAGGTCCAGAAGCCGGTCCTCCACGCTGGCTTCGGGCAGGCCTACCACCTTCAGCACCCTGCTGTGGAGACGCAGGGCCCCGCCGCCCGGCCCGTCGCCCCGGCGGGCCCGCAGCCGGGGCAGCACCTGCTCCTCGAAAATGGGGATCAATTCCCGGGGCGGGCCCGGCAGGCAGACCACCACCACATGGCCCGCATCCAGCCACAGGCCGGGAGCCGTGCCCACAGGGTTGTCCAAAGGCTCGCCGCCCTCGGGCACCTGGGCCTGGCGCCGGTTGTTGTCGGTCATGGCGATGCCCCGCTGGGCAAAATAATCCTCCAGGACGGAGATAAGGCGGGGGTCTTCCCGCAGGGGCCGGTTCAGGACGGCGCTGACGGCCTCCCGGGTCAAATCGTCCAAGGTGGGGCCCAGGCCCCCCGTGGTGATGACCACGTCGGCCCGCTCCACCGCCTGCTGCAAGGTGGCGGTCAAGCGGCCCATGTTGTCGCCCACGGTGGTCTGGAAGTAGACGTCGATGCCGTGGCGGGCCAGCATTTGGGAGAGATACTGGGCATTGGTGTTGAGGATTTCACCCAGGAGAAGCTCCGTACCGACGAAGACCAGTTCCGCCCGCATGGCCGTGCCCCCATCCCCCGGCTCCGCCGTCGAGGCGGGCCGCAACGATGTCTTGGGGATGTTTTACCCCGGGGCGGCGGGAGCGGGCAACCCCGCCAGCACCTCCCGCAGCTGGTCGCCGGTGAGGTGCTCCTTGGCCAGCAACTCAGCGGCCAGATCGTCCAGGAAGGAGCGATACTCCTGGAGCAGGCCCATCACCTTGGCCTCCAGGCGGGACAGCAGATCCCGCTGGACGTTGAAGAGGGTCTCCTGGGGCAGCTGCTCGGGCACCACGATGCCCAGGGGCGACATGCCGGCGGCCACCATCTGCCCCACCAGGGCCACCGCCTGGCGGAAGTCGGCCATGGCCCCCGTGCTGGGGCTGCCCAGCACCAGCCGCTCGGCGCAGTGGCCCGCCAGGGCGATGGATACCTGGGCCTCCAACTCCTCCTGGCTGTAGAGGGCCATGTCTTCCCCCTGCTGGCGCCGCACATAGCCCAGGGCGTCGCCCCGGGCGGTGATGGTGGCCGAGGCCACGGTGCCCGGCATGAGCAGCTCGCTGATCAAGGCGTGGCCGGCCTCGTGGACGGCGATGCGCCGCTTTTCATTCCAAGTGGTTTGGCGGTTGGCCTTCTCGCCCAGGAGCACCTTGTCCACCGCCTCCAGGAAGTGGCCCTGCTTGATGACGGTGCTGCCTTCCCGCCAGGCCAGAATGGCCGCCTCGTTGACCAGGCTGGCCAGGTGGGCTCCCGAGAAGCCGAAGGTCTCCTCGGCGATTTGGTCCAGGTCCACATCGTCGCCTATGGGCTTGTCCCGGCAGTGAAGATCCAGGATGTGGCGCCGCCCTTCCCGGTCGGGCAGGTTGACCCGGACAATGCGGTCGAAGCGGCCGGGGCGCAGCAGAGCTTCGTCCAGCAAGTCCGGCCGGTTGGTGGCCGCCACCACTACGATGGTGACGTCGTCATCCCAGCTGAGGCCGTCCATCTCCACCAGCAGCTGGTTCAAGGTCTGGTCGTACTCCAGGTGGCTGGCGTGGCGCCCCCGCTTGCCGCCCAGCACCTCGATCTCATCCAGGAAGATGACGGCGCACCGGTTGCCCTGGGATCGGGCCAGTTCCCGGGCCCGCTGGAAAAGATTGCGGATGCGGCGGGCGCCGACCCCGGCGTACATTTCTACGAACTCGCTGCCGCTGGCCGCCAGGAAGGAACTGCCGGTGTAAGCGGCGGCGGCCCGGGCCAGCAGGGTCTTGCCGGTGCCCGGGGGCCCGGTGAGGAGGATGCCCTTCAGGGGACGAATGCCCAGGCGCCGGGCTTCATCCAAGTCTTTCAAAAACTTGAGGGCCTCCAGCATTTCCCGCTTGGCCGTCTCCTGGCCGCCGATCTCGTCGAAGCTGAACTCAACCCCCGCGGGCGTGGCCACTCCTGTGGAAAAGGAGGCGGCCAGACCCTTTTGCTGGGCATTCAAATACAAGGCCAAGCCTACGGCCCCGGCCACCAAAATCATGGGAAAGGCTTCCCTAACGCCGCTGGAGATGAGCATAAAAGCAAAAAAGCCCAGACCCACACCGGCTAAAATTTCAATCAACCATTTGCGTTTCAGCGCTGCCACCCCCCGTTGCTCCGGGCTGGGACCCGTTGCGGGGAATGATTTCGTACAGGTAATCATCGCCCCGGTGGAGCTGGAGGTAAATCCGATCCGGATCCACATAAAAGCCTACATGATCCAGGCCCCGCTCGCCCCCCGCGTCCAGCAGGCTTTGGGCCGTCTCGGGGAAGGTGCCCCGGGCCATGGCTTCGGCCACGTAGTAATGGAGAGCATAGTAGTCGGCCAGCAGTTGGGGGCTGCGCCGGTCGGTCACCCGGAGGGCGACGGGCCGCCCCTGGGCCGCCGCCTCGGCCCGGCGGCTTATCTCCAGATACGCCTCCCGCAGGTTGGGCACGGGACCCAGGTTAACAACGGCCTGAAGCTCGCCGCCGGCAGATTCCACGGTCACATCCGCCACCTGGGGGTGGGCCGCCAGGGCGGTTGCCAAGGAGGCATCGTTGGACCGGGAGCCGCTCCAGGCGCCGAAGCCGGCCAGGAGCGCAAGGGTCACCGCCGCTGCCGCCACCACCCGCCAAAGATGCAAACCGCGGAACATCATGCCGAAACATCCTTTACTTTACATAATCATCCGTGGGGCCATGCCCAGTATAGCAAAGGACAGGAATGCCCGGGAGGGCGCTAAGGATGGCGAGATTTGGGATTGGAGCGGCAAGGGCTCCCCCCTTTTCAGCCCTTCAAGCCTTGGGAGCCTGGGCCGGCGCCGCATGGGCCGCCAC
>Ga0079224_100012291_pt1 | contig 11838 bp, 8 predicted proteins | sample Stecom2015_FD_80414 | JGI IMG/M metagenome (GOLD analysis project Ga0079224, IMG submission 80414) | Agricultural soil microbial communities from Utah to study Nitrogen management - Steer compost 2015 | ecosystem: Environmental > Terrestrial > Soil > Agricultural land | place: USA: Utah...
ATTGATTCAAATATCGATTTTCAATGGGATATAGAAACACCACATCCTAGCTTTAAAATGGGTGATTATAGTATTCGTTGGAGCGGGTACATCACTCCACCAAAAACAGGGACTTATTCTTTTAGTGACTGGGGAAAACCATTTATGGAATTTGAAATTGATCAGCAGATAAGTGGTGGCGGAAACCATGAGCATCGCCCTGCTATAATCAATGAAGAGATTTATATGGAGAAGGGGAAAAAATATAAAATAGAGGTAAAATACAATAACTACTATGGAAACTCTACTGCGAAAATGCTTTGGGGTGTCCCAAAAGAGAACCAATTAGAAGATGCAGTTGCAGCTGCAGAAAAGGCTGAAGTTGTGGTGATGGTATTGGGATTGAATGAGCGATTAGAAGGTGAGGAAATGGATGTGGTAGTTGAAGGTTTTGCAGGGGGAGATCGTACGGCCTTAGATTTACCTGCCTCACAGAGAACGCTTCTTAAAGAGGTGGCAAAAACAGGAAAACCTATTGTATTAGTGCTTCTTAACGGAAGTGCCCTTTCCATAAATTGGGCTGCGGAGAATATTCCAGCCATTATGACCGCTGGTTATGCAGGTCAGCAGGGAGGAAATGCTGTTGCTGAGGTTTTATTTGGGGACTACAATCCCGCTGCAAGACTTCCAGTGACATATTATAAATCAGTGGAGGATTTACCTGACTTTGAGGACTACAATATGGATGGAAGAACTTACCGATATTTTGAAAAAGAACCACTTTATCCTTTTGGATACGGGCTTAGTTACACCACCTTTGACTATTCCAAATTCCAATTACCTTCTAAAATTGATATGAATGAATCCATAGAATTAAGCGTGGAGGTGACCAATACGGGAGCTTATGATGGCGATGAGGTTGTGCAGGTGTATCTTACAGATGAAAAAGGGAGTACGCCTAGACCGATTCGCGAATTGGTTGGTTTTAAACGAATCCACCTAAAAAAAGGAGAAAGTCAAAAGGTTCAATTTACCATAGAACCAAGACAACTTTCCATGATAGATGACAAAGGAGATCTTGTTATTGAGCCTGGTGTATTTTCAATAAGTGTGGGAGGAGAACAACCTGGTTTTAACGCAAAGTTAAATGCTAAATCAACATCAACAGTGAGTAAAAAGATCAAATTAACAGGATCAACATTTAAAATAGATTATTAACATAAAGAAAACAATAGGATGCCAGTACTACCATATAAAAATCTCCTCATTGTTTTCTTTTTCTTATTCATAGGGTCATTTTCTTGTTTATCACAAGTGGATGACCCTATTACGATTCACTTAATTGGTGATTCTACCATGGCGGATTATAATGATAACTACGATCCAGGAAAGGATTATATGGATACAAGATACCCGCTAACTGGTTGGGGGCAGGTATTCCAACCTTTGTTTACAAACAAAAGCATAGCCGCGCTTTCTAATCTTATCAAAGGAGATAGTGTTATTATTTCTAATAAAGCCCGTGGGGGAAGAAGTACTCGGACATTTTTCCAACAAGGGCGTTGGGCAGAGGTCTATAATGTTATAAAACCTAACGACTTGGTGATTATGCAATTTGGTCATAATGACGCCGCTAAGAGTAAACCTGAACGTTACGTGGATGTTGAAGGTTATAAAGAGTTCTTAAGTCTTTTTGTTACCCAAACGCGCCAAAAGGGAGGTGTTCCAATTATTCTTACTCCAGTTCCTAGGAACTACCCATGGGAAAATGGCGTTCTAGAAGATGTCCATGGTCAGTATGACAAGGCTCCTAGAGAAGTTGCTAAGCAAATGGGGGCACATCTGATTGATTTAAATACTTTAACAAGAACATCCTTTACACAAAAAGGAAAGAATTATGTCAGTTCTCATTATTATATGAATCTTCCCCCTAGCACCTTTACCGCTTATCCGCAAGGGGAAAATGACAATACCCATTTCCAGGTTGAAGGGGCTCAGGTAGTAGCTCAAATTGTATTTAATGCTTTAAAAGACCTATCACAAAATCTTCCTAGGCCCTACACGATTGTTACCACCTATAAGAAATTAAAGAAAGACTACCCACAAATACAACCCATTACCCCTGTTAAAAGCCCAAGCTGTATTACTCTTAAAGACATAGCGTACCGACAAACCCAACAGCAAACTTTACTAGCAGATGTCTTTATCCCCAATTCAGGTATGAAACAGTATGGTTCAGTTCTTCTTGTTCATGGAGGGGGATGGATATCTGGAAGCAAAGAGAATATGCTCCCCTTAGCTCAGAAGTTTGCCGAAAACGGATATGTCGCAGTTAGCGTAAATTACAGTTTAAGTACTCAGGCTGAATTCCCTGCTGCAGTAATCGATTTAAAAGCAGCTATTAAATGGATGCGAGCTCATTCAAATGAATTTAAAATTGATCCTGAACGCATTGTTATATTAGGAGCATCGGCTGGTGCACAATTAGCAACATTGGTTGGGGTGAGCTCATCGGATCCACTGTTTTTTGATGGGAATAAAGAATTTAGTGATAAAGTCCAAGGGGTGATTAACATTGATGGCATCACTTCTTTTATCCATCCTGAAGCCCAGGAGAGTGAAACCGCTGGAAAATGGCTAGGTGGTCTTAGGCATGAAAATTTTAAAAATTGGAAGCTTGCTTCTCCATTGGAGTATGTCAGTAAAAACAGCCCTCCTATTTTGTTTGTCAACAGTTCTCAAGACAGATTTCATGCCGGAAGAGATGATATGATTTCACAACTTAATTCTTATCAAATTTACAATGAAGTCCATACGCTAAAGCAAAGTCCTCATTCTTTTTGGCTTATGCATCCATGGTTCAAACCGACATTAGAATATTGTTTACAGTTTTTGGATACTTTATGGTGATTAATTGGTTTTAATTCATTCGTTTATCGATTCTGATAGGAAAAATTAAAAAAAATATAGGTTGACTTAAAAAAAAGTGAAACAACATATTCAATTTAGAATTATATTTGCGCACTTTTTAATTGACACCTATGGCAGAGTTGTTTGACCAACTTGAATTTGTAGAAGATCCTTTGTTTGAAACAATTATTAATGATCTTTTACAACAGAATTACAGTGTGATTGATAACTTCTTTTCTGAGGATGAAATTCTACTTTTAAGAGATACACTTTTAGAAAAATATCGAGAGGATTGTTTTAAAAAAGCTGCTATTGGAAATAAGTTCGACCAGCAAATTTCGGAGCAAGTACGTGGAGATTTTGTGTTTTGGATAGATGAAGCATCCACAAGTGAAGTAGAGGAATTATTTTTCCGTAAGATTAATGCCATGGTAAACTATCTTAACCAAACTTGCTTTCTTGGGATATTGCATAAAGAATTTCACTATGCCGTATATCCAAAAGGCACCTACTACAAACGACACTTAGATACTTTTCAAAATGATGATCGCCGTAAACTTTCCTTAGTCTGCTACTTAAACGACCTTGGTTGGAAGAAAGAGAACGGTGGAGAGTTGGTTATTTATCCAAATGATTCCTCTGTAGAGCCATTGGTGATTCATCCATTGCCAGGCCGGGTGGTTGTTTTTGAGAGTCAGATCCTAGAGCATGAAGTAAAGCAGGTGTTAGCCTCAGAGCGTTACAGTATTACTGGTTGGTTGAAGACCCGTTAAAGGTTTTCTCTCTTATTTTTTAAAACGCTCAAGTGCTTTCTTTGTAAAATCTGAAAGTACTAGTTCGCCAGATATTTCAGCTTGTTGTAAAAGTAATGTATCCCAGTGATCTGTTCCTTCCCAAAGAGTCTTTTTCATGGCCGTTAGAGCTAGAGGGTTATAGGATGCCAATTTGGAAGTAAGAATGTCTATCTCCTTATCTAAATCTTTTTGATTTTCAAAAACTCTTGCATAGAGTCCTTTTTCCATAGCCCAATACGCATTTTTCCACTGGGTAGGGTCCAAAGAAAGCGAAGCTAATGAACTGACTCCTATTTTGTGTTTTATCGCTGGAGCGATGACAAATGGACCAATACCTATGCTGAGTTCAGAGAGTTTAATAGAAGCTGATTCAGTTGCTAATGCGTAATCACAGGCAGCAATTAAACCAACACCACCACCAACTGCCTTTCCCTGAATTCGACCAACGATAATTTTATTACAACTGCGCATCGCATTGATGAGTTTTGCAAAACCACTGAAAAATTCTTTTCCTTCTTCTTTGTTGGTTATTGCAATGAGCTGATCAAAGGACGCACCAGCACAAAATGTTTTATCTCCTTCGCTTTTTAGTAATATTACTGAAACCTCTGGATTATTGGACAATAATTTAATCTTATCGGTTAAGCGCTCTAACAATACGCTAGGAAACGAATTGCTTGCGGGATGACCAAACTCCAAGGTCGCTATTTTATTTTCAATAGTGGTATATAAACTTCCATTAATGCGATCTGTGCCCATAGTGGTCGATTTTGTGTTATTTCAAATTTAAGAATTCTATTTGGCATTCACGTATTTTCGTTTGAATTTGATCACTAATGAAATTCCTCTTATGAGCATCCATACAAAGAAAGCAATCCAAATGGCATGTAATTTCCAGCCTATAGAATCAAATAAAAGTAAGGTAGGTGTGAATCCGAGAAAGGTAGCCGCTAAGAGTACGTTCCTTAAATAAGCAGCTTCTCCCAGTCCTTTAAAAATTCCATCAAACATAAAGGCTATCGCATTGACAGGTTGCATTAAAAGAACAATCCAGAAAGCTGATGAGAATAGAACTAGCACGGTTTCCTCTTTGTTGAATAAAAGCCCTATTTGATTGTAAAAAATAGCACATATGCCCATTAGAATAAGAGAGATTATAATGGCGTATTTAGAAATGTCTATACTGAGAAGCCATAATTTTTTATATTGTTTTCCACCGAGTAATTTTCCTGATATAGCATTTCCTGCACTAGCATAGCCATCAACAAAAAAGGAAAAGAATAACCATATATTCATCAGAATACTTTGTGCTGCAATATAAGTTTCCCCATATCCAGTGGCATAAGCATTGGCTAGATAAATTGCGAAGTTAAGTGAAGTGGCACGGACAAATAAATTTAGACTCAATCCCAATAGTCTTTTCATTTGTGGGTTAACCTTAAATCGCAATGATAGTCCAAAAGGGGTTTTAGTGAAAAAGAAATACAAGGCCATACCAAACATAACAAGTTGGGCAACTACACTAGCGTATGCAGCACCTTTAATATGCATCGCAGGAATACTACCATCAATACCATAAACTAGAATAATGTCTAGGACAACATTTACTAGAGCACCTGTAAGGCTACATTTCATAGCCCATAGCGTGTTTTGCAAGCCCCTAAAGACTCCAAAAATGGCAAAGGTTACTAAAGTAAGAGGATAGCCAATGGCTCTTATTGTGTAATAGTCTTTAGCATATTCTAGCAATAGGCCTTCGGCATTATATAGCTGGAAAATTTCTTCAACCAGTATAGTGGTGCTAATGTATATGATTATACTTAGTATTAAATTAAAAGCAAGAGCCTGAGGTATTAAAGTTTTAATGGCATTTATACGATTTGAACCTAGGTGTTGGGAAACGATCGCAGAAATGGCTGTTTTTGTTTGTGCAACAATCCAGATAATGGCCGAAAGGAAAGAACCTACAATACCTGCAGCAGCCAAAGCTTCAACAGGATTTTCCTTAACGTTACCGATCACAGCTATATCAGTTAATGAAATTAACGGCTCAGCTATACCAGCAATAATAGCTGGAATGGCAAGTTTGTTAATTTCATTAAAGCTTATTTTAGTTTTTTCCATATGTTGCCTCATAGAAATCCAGACAATGGTCAGACTTAAATTTTTTGTTTAAATTTAAGTGCAAATGTACTGAAGCTAAGCACAACAACATACTACACCTTAAATTTTACACCAAATGAGAAATATTTTAGTTCCTATTGGCACCACTGAGAACGCGGTTAAAACATTACAATATGCTATAGATTTTGCCGAATTCATGGATTCTAATGTGTATGTTATGCAAGCCTTCACCTTGATTACCAAGGCAGGAGGTTTGGCCAATGTGGAAAAGGCTGTTGTTAAATCGACAACAAATCAACTTGATGAAATTGTTAGTCAGGTTGACAAAAAGGACGTCTCTGTTACTATTGCCGCTTATAACGGGGATGTGGTAGACGGTGTAAAGGCGATCAATAAGCAATATGGAATTGATCTCATTATTTTAGAGCCAAAAACAACTGATATTAGAGAAGAGGTGTTTTTGGGAAATACTTCTGGGAGTATTATTAAACAAACCAATATACCGACACTTATCATTCCTGAAGGAAATTCATTTTATCATTATAAAAACGGATTGGTTGCCTTTAAGTCAGGAATTGTCAATCATGAATCGATTCTCGATGCTTTAATACAGTTTAAAAATGCATTTAAGTTATATTTAAACCTTTTATTGGTCAAAACTCCTAAGTATACAGCAGAAGATTTGGTTTTAAATCCCATCTTAGAAAGTTTAAGTGATTCTCTGAAAACCTCTGAAAACACTAGTACTTTCGAGGGTGTGCTAGAACATTTTCAGACCAATCAACCTGATATTTTAATTGTTTTTAGAAGAAAACGTGGATTTTTTACCAAGTTATGGGAAAAAAATATAATTTTGAAGCGCGAATTTAGATGCTCAATCCCATTGTTGGTTTTGAGTGTTAAGAAATAAGCAAAGCACAATTTTAAATATAAAATAGCTTATTTGGGGCATTAGCTCAGCTGGCTAGAGCGCTACACTGGCAGTGTAGAGGTCATCGGTTCGACTCCGTTATGCTCCACAGATCAAAAACGCAATAATCTAAAATATAGGTAGTTGCGTTTTTTTTATTGATAATTTGCGCCATATATGGGTTATAACAAAAAGAGGAGAACCCCTTTCTCCTCTTTTCTTAAATATTCCACGGCTAGAAGCCAGGAAGTATTCCAAAGATAATCTTTTTAATTTAATCCATGTCAACCAACTCTTTTTCCTTCCTAAAGAATTCGCATAATTGAATTTCTTGTTTTTTGTATTGAGAAAAATGATCAGACGTTTTCTCAAAAATCATATTTTGTTTTTCATCATTTGAAGAGTCAAATTTTCCTTCCATGCCTAATAACATCATCTCTGATCTTAAAGAGGGGTAAATGTCAATATTCTGAAAGCTCCATACGATATTATAAAATTTTTCTATTTGAGCTTTAGCGGTGAAAAATTCGATTGCTTCTCTTCCGTTAAGAGGCACTCTAGTTACACAGGCCTCAACCGCCTTATATAAGATCTCCAAGTTGATTATGTCGTAAAGTGCAAATTTCTGTGATTGAATCAGATGAAATTCAGTGTATTTTTCTCCGCTAATCCTAACCAATATATTTTTTGCAAGATATATTTTGTTATTAACTCTTTTCAATTTTAGTGAAACAATAACATCACTTATTTCCATTGATGCGTATTATCTTTTACCTTTATAAAAAAGATTTTTTATGGATTTAAAAGGTAAAGTGGCCTATATCACCGGGGGCACTAAAGGAATAGGTTACGGTGTAGCCAAAGTTTTAATCGACCAAGGAATGAAAGTAGCCATAAGTGGACGTGACGCTGAAACTGCCAAACAAGCAGCCACCGCACTTGGCGGTTCTGATGTTGTTATTGGATTGGCTTCTAATGTTGGCGTTCTGGAGGATGAAATCATGGCAGTAAATGAAATCATTTCCAAGTGGGGACAATTAGATGTTGTATTAGCAAATGCTGGGGTGGGTCATTTTGCGCCCATAGATGAGCTTGAGATTGATAAATGGAAGCAGATGATAGATACGAATCTGAACGGTGCTTACCACAGCTTAAAAGCATCTGTAGAAGCTTTAAAGGCTTCCAAAGGATATTATATTACGCTTGCTAGTTTGGCTGGGACAAATTTCTTTGCCAATGGTGCAGGTTATAATGCTTCGAAATTCGGGGTGGTTGGCTTTACTCAAGCCGCCATGATAGACTTACGTAAATACGATATCAAAGTATCCACCATTATGCCAGGTTCTGTTTCTTCTCATTTTAATGATAATGATCCAAGTGACGCAGATGCATGGAAAATCCAGCCTGAGGACATTGGAGACCTTGTTGTGGATTTATTAAAAATCAATCCAAGGACACTCCCCAGTAAAATTGAGGTGCGTCCATTGCGACCAGATAAAAAATAAGCTTCTATTATTTATTATAGAATAAAGGCTATTGAGGCTTCCACAACCTGTTTCATTTGTTGTGGGAGCTTTTTATTTTCCCATGGATGCTTACCTCCAAATACGTGATCACCATTCGGTATCACTAAAAACTCTCCTCTTGGACTCCAATTATATAATTTCCTCCCCTCATTAAGGTCTACCGTGAGATCATCTGTTCCATGGACTACTAAATTCTGAATTGTTAACTTTTCTACAGCCCCCTTAATAGTAAAACGCTGCTTATTTTTTACAAAATCTTCGTAAAATTGATAATAATGAGGTAGCTGTTGTTTTGTTCTGCTGTTTTCCACATATATGACGCCATTTTCTTTCCAATAAGCCCTAGCTTTTTCATCGGAAAACCTAGATTCAAAATTGCTCACACTAGCCCAACTGACTACTTTTTTAATTCTATCATCTTCACTAGCTTTGATATAGACAATACCACCTCCTCTTGAATGACCTACAAGATTTATATTATTCGGATTTGTATATTGGTGGTAAAGAAAATCTTCACTGCAGCAGTGATCTATCACCACCTTTAAATCATCCAATTCAATTGAGAAATTATTTGAAGCGAAGGATTCTAAATCTGGAAAATCAATAGGTTGATCAACCGTACCGCCATTGTGGGAGAAATTAAACTTCACAAAACAAAAACCTCTTTCGGCAAAAGATCTAGCAACGATATCCCAATATCCCCAGTCTTTAAATCCCTTATAGCCATGACAGAATATAACTATTGGGGCTTTTGTATCTGTTTTTGGTTTTTCAAAATAGATGTCATATAAAATCGGCTTATGATGGTTTCCTTGTAGGACCTGGTTTTTTAAATTATCCATATAGCTCTATCTCTTTTTCTTGTAAATTTTGGTTTTTATCAAATATTTCAACGATGAGTTTCTCAAGGGCATGGGAAAATAGATCTAAAACCTCTTGATCGATAATGTGTTCTTTTACTGCTCCATTACCGTTTTTGTCTTTAGTAGCAAATGGAAGTACTCCAGCTTGGAGGTTTTTAAATGAAATGATGCCTGCTTTAAAGGAGTTTAATCCAGTTTGCTTGTGGATCAGTAAAGCATAACAAAGAATCTGAAAGGCTTTATTATAAGTGGCATCCTCAATTATGTCTTGCCATCCGATAATTTCTAAATTCTTAATTACTGCTTTTCCAGTCTTGTAGTCGATAATTTGTATGCACTGATCTACCATTTCAACACGGTCGACCTTTCCTTTTAAATACACTTTAAAATCGAGCGAGGACACTGGAATTTCTGCTTTAATATTTTGTTCAATATGAATGATTTGTATCTTTTTACCTTGCTTTAAACGGTTTTCCTCGAACTTTAAGAAATTCTCAATATAGCGTTTAGCAATATGATACGATATCAGATTTTTGCCCTGAAGCTTTTCGACGCTCGTATAGGTTTTAGAAAAGAAATTTCGAACCTTTTCATCCACCTTGGATCGCATATCTTTAAGGTGCTCTAAATTCAAGAATTGTCCCTCTAGTGGTTTGTAGAAAAATTCTAAGGTGTCATGCACAATGGTACCCAAGGTATTAGCAGCAATGGTCTCTTCAACCTCCTCAACCTCTTTTATTCCTAGTATAGATCGACTGTAAAAATCCAATGGATTACGGATATAAGTGGTTAATGAAGTAGGGGAAAACCCTTTTTGGGCTACATTCTTAAGTGACTGTAAAAGCATTGAATCTTTTTCAATACTTAGGAGCTGGGTTTTTTCATTTTCAATCCTAGCCGTGGCGATCTTTTCTACAATATTGTGCGCCTGTTGTGGTAACATTGTGAGCTGATGTATAAGCCTACTCTTTTCTCCGCCTTCCAATGAATTGGGTTCGGTGTTGTATATTATATAAATATTCTTTGCACGCTGTAAAAGCCTATAGAAGTGATAAGAGTATATAGCATCTTTCTCCTTAAAAGTAGGCAGGCCAAAGGCCACCTTTAAATCTAAAGGGATGAATGAATTGTGCGTTTTACCTGCGGGTAGTATTCCTTCGTTAACCGATGATATGATTACGCTTTGAAAATCTAGGTTACGGCTCTCTAACATACCCATTATTTGAAGTCCTTGTACAGGTTCTCCTTTGAAGTCAACAGTTTGTAATTGAACGGTAGCTGAATAAACCTTGCGAAGTGACCTTATATCAGTAATACTTCCATAGGTGTTGTTGAATTGTTGAAGTTGATTAAATACCTGATAACATCCAAAGAGGTATTCTAAAAACAAGGCGTTTTCATCTATTTTGTACCGATCCCTGAGTTGAATTATTATAGCTAAACAGTTTTCAATAACTTGGGAGATTAAAAGCTTTTTCTGCCTTGGAAATAGCAAATTTAATTCTGTAATATGCCCGAGTTGTTGATCTGTCACATACACTTCATTGTCTTTGTTGATGGCAGATAGAAGATCTTCAACCTCTTTGTTTCTATGGTTTAAAATTACTTGGGCTACTGGATTGGTAAGTACTGAAATAAGATCTTTGTAATACCATGTGCCTTCTGACTTATTTTCCCATACCTCTAGCAAGGTTTCGAAAAATGAGCCTATTGGAGTTAAAGCAAGTGGAAAACCACTAGTTATGTTAGCTATGTCTATGGAATCAGGAAGACTACTTAACAGTGGTGTTAAAAGACTTTCATTTGACAAAACTATCGCTGTTTTGGAGGCCTCAAGTTGGTTATCCTCTAAGATGTGCCCTATATATTTGGTTTGGCCTACATTTTTAGGCGTACCAATAATTTCAATATTTTTCTCGCTTTTATAATTTTCTGAGATATATTCAAATTTATTAGTCTTATAATAAGGCCAAGTATTTTTGTATTTCCTTAGAAACAGGCCTGCATCATGATCCTCCTGGTCTAAAAATGTTTTATCAAGATCCCAATATACTGTAGTGTTTCCAGCTTCAAGAAAGGCTTGGAACATATTTTGTTCCGCTGTGTTTAAAGCATTAAATCCTATAAAATAATGTTTTAATGTAGCGTTGTTCTGGAGATATTGCTGGCAATTTTCATGGGCTTGTTTATAAAGTGCTCCTTGGTAGGCGAGTCCCTGATCTGAAAGATACTCGTTTAGTTTGCCATAATAAAGATGCATCTTTTTCCAAAGTTTAAGATAATTCTTTTGGAGATCGGTTTTATCCTCAGAGTTTGTCCAATGAAATTGGTCCAATTCTTTGATGTTAAATAAATGCGTAAAGAAGGATTCTGGCGGGATCAGATACCGGTCAATTTCATTGAAGTCTTGAACCAAGGTTTGTGCCCAAGAAATAAAACTATAAAAATCCTCCTGTTGATCAGAAGGAGTAAGTTGTTTATAAAGGTTGTAAAATTCAAATAACAGATGAATGTTACCGACAAGTTTTAAATTGGCTAATTCCTCTATAAATTCCTCAATACTGTATATCACGGGAGAAATACTTGTGATTTTTACAGTTTTTAGGAATTCATTCCTAAGGATCGTAGCCGCCCTTTTGCTAGGCAATACCAAAATCACATTTGCTAGGTTATCCTGATGTTTGCTATAAATGGCTTGGGAGACTTCGGATAAAAATGATTTCATAGCAATA
>Ga0079224_100012292_pt1 | contig 11838 bp, 7 predicted proteins | sample Stecom2015_FD_80414 | JGI IMG/M metagenome (GOLD analysis project Ga0079224, IMG submission 80414) | Agricultural soil microbial communities from Utah to study Nitrogen management - Steer compost 2015 | ecosystem: Environmental > Terrestrial > Soil > Agricultural land | place: USA: Utah...
AATCATACCCAGCGCGCGCGAAAATGCCGGGCCCGCATCGTACGCATGAATGATGGAATCCTTGACCTTGATGTCATACCAGGCCGCATCATCCTTTGGCTTGCCCATGACGTAGCGGGCCCCGACCAGCGTCGCCAACAGCAGACCGCTCAACGAGCTGGGGGCCGGTTGCACTGCGAGATCGTAGCGCCTGCCCCGCAATTTGCGCATAATCGGCAGGGCGCGCCACGGCTGCAGCATCGCAGACCTGGACACTGCAACAACGTCACCGACAGGCATGTTCGCAAACAGCGACGCCGTCTTGTCGGTAACAAGAAAATCTATCTGCGCGCCGGGAAAGCGCTGCTGCAACGGCGCAATCATCGCGGTGCTAAGAATCGCATTGCCAATGCGATAATTAGGACGAACGACAATAATCCTGGAGATGCCATCAAGCGTATCGACCGGGACATCAGGACAGGCCTTCACGGAGGAACCCAGCGTGGTGAAAACGATTTTCCTGGCGGACTTCTCTAACGTTCTGGCCAGCCTTTTGATCGTGGCCTTCGCAGCCACCATCAACGTTTTTGCATCAGGCTTTCCGGTTAATTCAATCGATTCCTGCAACTTGTAGGCCATTGCGCATCTCTCTTGACAGGTGTGCCGGGCGTCGCACGCCCTGTACCAGCACATTGATCGCGCCCACGGCAATGGCGCTTTCGTTAAAGCGCCACCGACGCATGACGTTGCAGACAATATACTCTTGGTTTATTTCACTTTTACGATGCGTGCACATTGATTTTGTTGCCAGATGCAGCAACGCAGGCAACACCCCTAACCCGGGGCGCAGCACTGGACTGGTTCTGCTCCACCTTCAAAAACCCGCTGGATGTTGAGCATTCATCGCACAGTCGCTGTGTCTCGGCAGTTGTCTGATCCGGAATTAGACAATGGTGAGAATCTGCAAGCGGATCCGGCCCAAGCCGTCTCCATGGTTCCGGTAGCGCTGTAATTACAATATGCGTTTGTTCTATGCAGAACGGTTTGCCAGCATGACAACATGCTGAAGCTTTTTTCAATAGAACGCTTTTTAAAGATAGCCTTAGCGCTCAGTCAGCTCAAACTCAAAAATAAAAGGCGGTGCAGAATAAATCTGCACCGCCCCAGCCCGTTCAGGCGCGACGCTGATCAGTCTACGCTTTGCAGGACTTCTCCTACCGCATCAAACAGACGGTCCAGTTCCTGCGCCGTCGTGGTAAAGGTCGGACCGAATTGCAGCGTGTCCCCGCCAAAGCGTACATAGAAGCCTTTTTCCCATAGCTTGAGCCCCGCTTCATAAGGACGAATGGCCGGATCGCCGTCGCGGGGAGCCAGTTGCAGGGCGCCAGCCAGACCACAATTGCGAATATCAATAATGTGATTGCCACCGTTCAGACTGTGCAGACTCTTCTCAAAAGCAGGCGCCAGCTGCGCAGACTTTTCAATCAGATTATGCTTGCCCAGCAGATCCAGCGCCGCCAGCCCGGCCGCACACGCGACAGGATGCGCAGAGTAGGTGTAGCCGTGCGTGAACTCAACTGCATGCTCGGGCGCTTTCTGCGCCATGAAGGTATTGTAGATTTCGCTTGAACTGACCACAGCGCCCAATGGCACTGCGCCATTGGTGACCTGTTTGGCAATGTTCATGATATCCGGACTGACGCCGAAATATTCCGCACCAGTGCGCTTGCCCATGCGGCCGAAAGCCGTGATGACCTCATCGAATATCAGCAGTATGCTGTGCTGATCGCAGATTTCGCGCAAGCGCTGCAGATAGCCTTTGGGCGGCACAATCACGCCGGCAGAACCCGCCATCGGCTCGACAATTACAGCTGCAATATTGGACGCATCATGCAGTTCAATCAGCTTAAGCAGTTCGTTGGCCAGCTGCACGCCCCCGCTCTCGCTCTGCCCTTGCGTGAAAGCCTGGTCTGCCTGCAACGTATGCGGCAGGTGGTCGGCGTCCATCAATTGCCCGAATACCTTGCGGTTGCCGCCGATTCCCCCCACACTGGTGCCGCCCATATTCACGCCGTGATAGCCGCGGGCACGGCCGATCAGCTTGGTTTTGGAAGGCTGGCCTTTGATGCGCCAATACGCGCGCGCCAGCTTCAGGGCGGTATCTGCCGCCTCTGAACCCGAGTTTGTGAAAAACACATGGTTCAGATTTTCGGGCATCAGCTCAGCGATTTTTTCAGCCAGCTGAAAAGCCAGCGGATGGCCGAACTGGAACGCGGGCGAATAATCCAGGGTTCCCAGTTGCTGGCTGACTGCTTTCTGGATTTCCACACGGTTGTGGCCTGCGCCGCAACACCATAAACCAGATAAGCTATCGAATACCTTCCTGCCTTGGTCATCCACCAGATAGTTGCCTTCAGCCCCCACAATCAAGCGGGGATCCTTATGGAATGCGCGATTTGCGCTGAACGGCATCCAGTGCGCCTGCAGGTTCAGCGTACCCCTGACAGCTGTCGGAACGTTACTCAGATCAGTCATTGCTCTCTCCTCGCATAAAAGTGTTCATTCAGGACATTGTCCCCTTTATATTACATTTATAAAATATAATTTTAATGTTATATACATTAACAAATACTCACGTAATGAACAAACCCCTGGCTCCCATCTCGGATTTCGACCTGCGCCTGATCCGGGTCTTTCGCACGGTCGTGGAATGCGGCAGTTTCACGGCAGCGGAAAGCGCGCTGGGCATTACCCGGTCGGCGATCAGTCTGCACATGAGCGATCTGGAACAGCGCCTGGGAATGCGACTGTGCCAGCGGGGCCGCGCCGGTTTTGCCTTGACTGACGAAGGTCGCGAGGTATTGCGCGCCAGCGAATCCATGATGGCCTCCATTGAAGACTTCAGGCGTGAAGTCAACCAATTGCATGACAGCCTGCGCGGAGAATTGAATATTGGTCTCATGAACAACCTGGTAACTCAGCCCAGAATGCGTATTACGCATGCATTGGCAAAGGTGCGCCAGCAAAGCCAGGAAGTCCGGATCAATATCAGCATGAGCCCACCTGGCGACATTGAACGGCGATTGCTGGATGGACACCTGCATATGGGCGCGTTTCCACTCATCAATAAACTGAGTGGACTGGAATACCACACCTTGTACGATGAAAAATCACAGTTGTACTGCAGCCGCAGCCATCCGCTTTTTGAAAAAGCGCAGCGCCTGACACTAAAGGATCTGCAAGGCATACCAGCAGTACTGCCGGGCTATCGCCTGAGTCCTGAGGCGATCGCATTGCATCAACCGCTTGCCGATGCCGCCCGCGCATCGGATCGGGAAGGCACTGCCTTTCTGGTCCTTACCGGACAATACGTGGGTTTTCTGCCCGATCATTACGCGCAAACGTGGGTTGAAAAAAACATGATGACCGCCTTCGCCCCGGAACAGATTCACTACTCAGTCAGCATTGCCGCGGTAACGCGCAAGAATCGCAGGCAGAACCTCATTATTGATCGTGTTCTGGATGAACTGATGCAGGAGGGTTGATCGTTCCGCTTCGGGCTCAACTTGCGACATTCCCCTCAGCAACGCGCATGGTTGAACGCACGCTTCAAAACATTCAAAATCCAATGGAACCATCGCCACCGCGCCGAAGCGCACCAATCCGCCCGTGTGTTCCATTGGCAAATGTACTTTTACCCTCTTCGGCGCTCACTCCGACGCTTGACTAAGGCAAGCCTGGACCCGGCTCTCGCTTAAGCCGCCTAAGCCATTTCAGATGCTTAAGCCGCTTCAGACGCGTCCGTTGAACCGAGTGCGCCAGCCCTGCACCGGCGCACAACAGGATAAGACGCGGACAAAGAAGTGGCTTAAACGCCGCCCTCCACCAGGAATGAAGTCATCATTCCGGTATCTTCGTGCTCCAGTACATGGCAATGCGCCATATAGGGATGCGCAGGCCCTGCTTCATGCCGGAAGCGGACCAGAACTTCGCTCACCGCCCCCTCTACACTCACGATATCCTTCCAGCCGCGACGATGCGCCGCAGGCGGCTTGCCATTTTCCGACAGGATCCTGAACTGTGTTCCATGAATATGGAAGGGATGCAGCATCATGTCGCCCTCACCGGAAATTTGCCAGATTTCCTCCACATCACGTTTTACCGTGAAGGTCGGCGTTTTCATATCAAATGCCTGCCCGTTGATGAAATTTGCACGGCTCAGATCAGCAGCTGCGTCAGTCTGCATAGGCATGGAATGGCCGTCCATGCCTGGCATGCTGTGGCCGTTCATCCCTTGCATATGGTCATTCTCCATGTTTTGCATATCATGACCCTGCATGGCGGACGGCTGGTTGTTGGCCGATGGCATCGCGCCGTGGCCTTGATGCATTGCCGGGTCCATACCCGCCATGGCCTGGGCGCCATACCGTTCTGTCAGCGCCTGCATACCGAGCGCGTCAACCGTGGGATCCATCGATAGCTTCAATTTACGCACCGGCACCGCTTTGCTCGCGGGCAGCGCGGGCAGCTTTGCTAACGCATCCGGCAACTTTCCCTGAGCTTTGTCAGTCGTGGGAATCAGGCCTAATACCGGTTGCGCCTGATCGAAAGGCGCAATGCGCATGCCCATTTGCGATACCGGCAGCGTGACTAAATCCAGCGGTTTTCCATCCTCGGTATTCACCAGCACTTCAAAGCGTTCTCCGGGCATGATCGACAATTCATGAACCTTGACCGGCTCCGGCAACAACCCGCCGTCGCTGCCGATGACCAATAGCGGCTGGTGGTCGCTGAGGGCAAGCCGATAGGACCTGGCGTTGCTGGCGTTCAGCAGACGCAGGCGAATCCATCCGCGCGGCACTGCATGTTGCGGCGCATGTACGCCATTGGTAAGCAACACATCACCGAACCAGCCGACAGCCGCCGCCATGACGTCCAGCTGGTAATCGATTTGTCCGTTCGCATCCAGTTTCTTATCCTGCATGATGACAGGGATGTCGTCGACGCCCCATGTGGCGGGCAAAGACAGCGCGGCGTTGTCCTTATCCTCGATCAATATCATGCCACCCAGGCCCATGGCGACCTGTTGCCCGCTGACCTGATGCGGGTGAGGATGGAACCAACAGGTGGCAGCAGGTTGATCAACCGTCAAGTTTGCCTGCCAGTGCGCGCCAGGGACGATGGGCGCGTGCGGACCGCCATCGGCGCCACCCGGGATTTCCAGGCCATGCCAATGCACCGTCGTGGGATCGGGCAGGCGGTTGCTTACCCGCAGCGTCACTTTGCTATTGCGTTGCAATTGCAGGGCCGGGCCCAACAGCGCGCCATTATATCCCCAGGTGGTCGTCTTGATATGATGACGAAAAATCGAGTGCCCCTGCCCGGCGATCAGTTCAATCACGCCCTGGCTATCCGGTTTGAGCAACGCCGGGATCGGCAACGTCGGCCGATTACTGCCGGCTGCCGCCCGGCTCCAGAAGGGGAACAACAAGCCTGCACTGAATATCGTGCCCAGTTTCATAAATTCACGACGTTGCATAATCTGAGGATCCTTGACGGTTATTTGGATAATTGACCATGCTAATGCTTCCCACAGTGGGAAGGTCAAGCAATAAATGAATGTGAGGCACGGCCACGCAACACCAAGTCCAACGAATAACGTTCCCAAGTCAGGGCAAACGCCACTCTGACGAATAAAGAAAAAGCCGCATGCATGAATACCGTTGCATTACATCAAACCAATGAGCACCAAACCAATGAGTCCAACGAACGATTCCAGACCTGCCCATTGCAGATCGGCCAGGCCCCTCAAGTTCCGGACGTACTGAGCCGCCTTGCAAGCTATCTTCAATACTGATGACGGCGTGAAAATTGCCAAGAGCAGAACCGGTATTTCCAGCAGTGGCCTGCACAGCGTACTTTACATTGGCGCAATAAAGATCTGGCGCGCTAACCCATCCCGGCCATGAGCTCGCAAAGCAAGGTACGGGCAGCCTGCGAGGCCCGGGTGACGGGATACGCGGTGCTCCATACAATATTGATGCTTCGGGACACGTCAGGAGAAGAAAGCGGCATATAGGCAATTGCGTTGACCACGGCGGGCGCTGAGCCCAGATAAGGGCGAATAGAATAAACTTTATTCTGCCGCATCAACATGTTGATCAAGTGAGTGGAATTTGTACTTAGCACTGGCTTGACTTCGCATCCAATGCTGATTGCGGCGTGATCAATCATTTGACGCATCCGGTTGGGACGCATGGTCAATGCAAGCGGATATGACAATGCTTTTTTAAGGTCGATCGATTTGCCCGGCAATTTCTTGATTGCTTCTGCTGAGCCGCACAAACAGAGCACCTGGCGACCACACTCGATCAAATGAAGACTACTGTCGTTCTGCCCTTCCGGCAATAAGCCAATTTGGGCAATGCCGCTGTTTATCCATTGCTGAACTGCGTGACTATCGCCTTCAAGCATCGTGAGCTTGATTAACGGATATTGGTCCGTGATGGCGGTAAAAAGCACAGGCCCCAATTGCTCAACCAATGCGTTCGGGACAGCAATCACCAACTCGCCGGATGGATCCGCCCCCACCCGGGCCATAGCCGCTTCAGCTTCTGCGACATTCTGGAAAATACGGCGTGCAAATCCGATAAGCTCGGCGCCGGCCTCCGTATGTATGACGCCGCTGGCCGTACGCTCAAACAAAGCCACGCCCATCGCCTCTTCAAGTAGCTTAATTTGCCTTCCCACTGCCGTCTGCGCGCGCAGCAATCTAACCGCGGCGCGATTGATACTGCCCTCTTCGGTGACGACCAGGAATGCGTGCAGGTGATCGAGATTGAGCGCCAAAGCCAGAACTCCTTGGAGTATGCAATTTTTTTGAGAAGGGGGCTGCACCGATTGTACTACCACCCCTTGGTATTACTTCTTTAGACTGTCATCCATGCTCATGCAAAACACCGTACATAGAACGATAAGGGAGACATTCAGAAATGACACTCAATCGGCGTCACTTACTCAAAACAGCCCTGGGAGGTGCGGCACTCTGCGCCATACCCAAAATCGCGTTTGCCAAAGACTATCCAGACCGGCCGATAAGATTTGTCGTCCCGGTCAGCCCTGGCGCCGGCACTGATACCGTTGCCAGAATCATGGCTGATAACCTGTCCCGGGTAATGAAAACCACCTGGGTCGTTGAAAATCAAGGCGGTGCGAGCGGTCAGATTGCAACTCAGGCAGCGGCCCGCGCATCCCCGGATGGCTACAACCTGATTCTGGGCTATGTGAGCACCCACGGCACCCTGCCAGCCTATCGCAAAGTCCCTTACGATCCAATCAAGGATTTCACGCATATTGCGATGATGGGAGGTGCGCCCAACGTGTTGGTCACCAACATGTCGGGACCAGAGACATTTGAGCAATTTCTGGAAGTCACAAAAAAGAATCCTGGCAAATTCAGTTATGCATCCGGAGGCGTTGGCAGCATCACCCATCTGGTGTTCGAAGGCTTAAAACTGATTGCAGACATCGATGTGCTGCATGTGCCCTACCGAGGCCTTGGGCCCGGCTTCAATGATATGGTGGCCGGTCAAATACAGTTTTGCATGCCAGGATTGGCAGGAGCAACGCCCTACATCCAATCTGGCAGGATGCGTGCACTGGCCGTTAGCGGCGCGCAGCGTGCGCCCCTGCTGCCAGAGGTCAGAACCTTTAAAGAAATCGGCATTCCGGAACTGGAAACGGTGCAATGGCTTGGCATCATGGGCCCCAAAAATATGCCTGCGCATATCACTCAAACACTGTGGTCTGCAGTGGATCACGTGCTGGCTGAGCCGGAGGTAAAAAAACGCCTGGCCGGCGAAGGCATCGAGACAATGCCGATGACGCAGCAAGCTTTTTCAAAATACGTTTCAGAAGATCTGGCTCACTGGCAGAAAATCGTGAACAGCCAAGGCCTGAGGGAGGCATAAAGATGAATTCAATAGCAGCAAAGCAATCCGGGCGCCGTATAGCAATCGTTGTCATGTCGGATGAACATTCTGGTGTTGCCCTGTCCTCTGTCGGGCACCCATGGATCAAAACGCCCTATATGGACGCATTTGGAGGCGACAACACCAGATTTGCCTCGGCCTATACCAACTCCCCTATTTGTATCCCGGCGCGGGCCGCATTCACAACAGGTCGCTATGCACACGAAAGCCGGAACTGGGACAACGCGCTTCCTTATTATGGGACGCCCAGGGGCTGGACACATGCGTTACGGGACGCCGGCATTGATGTGACCTCCATCGGCAAGCTCCATTATCGTAGCGAGCAGGACGATACTGGCTTTACACGGCAGATATTGCCGATGCATGTGGTCAATGGCGTCGGCGATTTATTGGGTTCGGTGCGAGATCCGCTCCCTGTGCGTCACAAATCGCGCGCGATGGCCGACGAAGTGGGCATCGGCGAAAGCAGCTATACCCGATATGACAGGGATATCGCCCGAGCATCAATAGAATGGATCAGGGATCACGCGCAGCAGGATCGCTGGGTGCTCTTTTCGTCATTCGTCGCACCCCATTTTCCGCTGATTGCTCCTGAACAATTTGCCTCCCAGTATCGTTTACAGGATATCCCCCTGCCAAAGCTGTCCAAAGCGCACGATCGCAATGACCACCCCTGGATCGGGCGCTTTCGCGAGTGTTTTACCCACGACAATTATTTCGATGACACGAAACGCCGGCAGGCGTTGCTCAGCTACGGGGCGCTATGCAGCTTTATGGATGATCATTTCAGGCAAATTTGCGAGACAATAGATCAATGTGGGCTTGCCGATGAAGCACTGGTCATTTACACATCAGATCATGGCGATAACATGGGCACCCGCGGACTTTGGGGTAAATCCACGATGTATGAAGAAGCAGCCCGAATTCCGCTGCTCTTGCGTGCGCCCGGAGCAGCAACACGTCAGGTAGTGGGCACACATGTTTCTCTTGTCGATGTCGCCCCGACCATACTCGAATGGATGGGGGTTCCCGTGCCTGGCTCGCTTCCCGGACGATCACTTGTGACCCTTGCCGAATCACCAGACGACCCTCAGCGTCCGGTCTTTTCCGAGTATCACGCTGCAGGCGCAGAGTCTGGTGCGTACATGATAAGACAGGGTAAATGGAAATTGATCTACTATGTGGGGATGGAGCCAGAGCTTTTCGATCTGGAAAATGATCCGGAAGAGCGAAACGATCTTGTTCCGGGAAAAAAACACAGCGACATTGTTGGGCAACTGACAGCGACGCTTCGGGGCATGGTCGATCCTGAGCAACAGGACGCCATCGCCAAAGCGGATCAGAGCGCGTTGATAGACAAGCACGGAGGCCGGGAAGCGGTTATCGCCCGGGGCGGTTTTGGCGCAACGCCGGCACCGGGCGCGCAACCTGAGTTTCGCTGAGACACGTCCTCGTCTACAGCAAAGCATCTGATTGGTTATTAATGATCGCCGCCGCCCTACATCAGCGCCGAACTAACCTGTTCCCGGAAACAAGCTCGTGATTACAAAATCATGTTCCACCACACGTAAGTAGTAGAAACGGGCGGTGTCAATATGCCAAATTTATGCTGGTTGCTGTCCTTCATGCTGAGGGCTGCGATGATTTTTGGGCCGGAATTTCATCAAAGCTCTCTGGCATATCGCCAACGGATTGAACGCAAAACTGCGGGCATCAATACCCCATCGCTCGACGTCTGAGAGATGCACCGACCAAGCATGCCTTCCTCAAAGATGGCGTGAGACGCGGATCGATGCCGTCGCACATGGTCGAGAAAGACCTCGCTGCAGGCCGGCTGGTTATTCCGGATGTGGAAGAGATATACCTATCGGTTGGATGTTAACCATGTTGGCGCTCAACAAATTCGATGTATTGAAAACCATCTACCCCTGCCTAGTGACGGCGATCAAAGCTGCCGCTGCCAAAGCTTTGCAGATCAAGCAAATGGCAATGCGGCAAGCACAATGCACGATCAAATGGGCGATTGCGCACCGATTATAGTGACCTTTCTAATCGAGCAGCTCCCGCGCAATCACCAGCCGCTGGATTTCGCTCGTGCCTTCGGCAATCTGCAACACCTTGGCTTCACCTAAAAGGCCGGACACAGGATATTCTTCAAACACGCCGTAGGCGCCATGAACCTGGATAGCCCTCAACGCGGCTTCCATTGCGAGCTCGCTGGCAAAAAGCTTGGTCATGCCCGTTTCATTGCGGAAAGGACGTCCTTCGTCAACCAACGTGGCCGCATTACGAACCATCAGCTCCGCAGCATGGATTTTGGTCAGTATATCGGCAAGTGGAAACGATAAACCTTGATGCTCAAGAATAGACTTGCCAAAGACTTTACGATCCCGACCAAAAGATTTGGCAAGATCGATAGCGCGGCGAGCCAGGCCCAGTCCTGTCGCGCCGACCAGGATGCGACCCACACTCAGCACCGTCAGCACCTGTTTCAATCCATCTCCCCGCTGGCCGATGAGATACTCCTTCGGGATGCGTACATTATCAAAGAAGAGTTCAACCGAGTCGGCAAACCGCCAGCCAATCTTCCTGGCCGGCTTGCCGACCGAAAAGCCTGGAGTACCAACGGGCACGATGAAAGACGACAGTCGCTTTGCGCCCGCGTCCGGGTCGGTAACCGCAACAACGGTCGAAAATCCGTGTAGCGGCGTACCGGCGTTGGTCGAAAACATTTTCTGGCCGTTAATAACGTATTCGTTCCCTTCCAGCACGGCAGTGGTTTTTACGGCGGCAACATCGGACCCGCCTTGCGGCTCGGTCACCCCAAAGGAGGCGATCATCTTGCCTTCGTTAATGGCCTGCAGCCACTGACGCTTTTGGGTGTCGTTGCCGTAGCGGGCAATCAGGGAAGCGGGCGCGCTGTTGCACAAAAAAATCGCCGCGAAAGACGGCTCCACCCGGGCAAGCAGTTCAGCAACAAGCGCTGCGCCACATGTGCCCAAGCCCCCACCGCTGTACTCAGGATCGTAGGACGTGCCCATAAATCCCATTTGGCCGAACGCCTTTACCAGCGCAGTCGGGAACTCATGGTCAGACAGGTGCCGGGGCATAGCGGGAGCGAGCTGCTGTTCCGCAAAACGATTCACCGCCTCAATAAGCATTCTCTCGTCATCATTAAAGTCTATCAACATTTTGGGGGGTCCTGTGTTTATTTAAGGTATTGGTGGCATCCGGGTGGGTACAGTTCTCTACGAAGAAGTGATTGGCTTCGAAGTCCATCAACTCGGCGTGCGGCATCATCTGGTTCGCAAAGAAGCGTTTAGTGCTCGCCACGGCTGCCCGTGGCAGTGCGGCAAGTCGGGTAGCCAGCGCCAGCGCCCTCTCCTGAACCTGGCCATCTGGCGCCGTATAATCCGCAGCGCCCATAGCTAGCATATCTTTGCCGGTCAGTTCGTCAAGGCAGAAGCAAAGGTTACGGGCACGCACCCGTCCAACCCGCTCTATTAATGCGTTCAGACCCCAGGGGGTCAGCCACCCGTGCGGTACTTCAGGTAAGCTCCACCGTGATTTTTCTGCTGCCACTACCACGTCGCAAGAGATGGCCAGAATAAAGCCACCACCGATAGCAAAGCCTTCAACCGCGGCCACGACCGGTTTTTTCACAAAGGCAAACAGGCGCGCCATGTCGCCCGTTTCCTGTTCGAAGCGAGCCATATCCTCCACGCTCAACTGACTAATGAACTTCAAATCACTGCCCGAGCAAAAGCCGTTGTTCTCTCCCTGCAGGACGATCGCTCCCACGGATGGGTCTCTATCCAGTTTTAACAACTGCGCATTAAGTTCATCGATCAGGGCCTGGTCCATTGCA
>Ga0079224_100012293_pt1 | contig 11837 bp, 13 predicted proteins | sample Stecom2015_FD_80414 | JGI IMG/M metagenome (GOLD analysis project Ga0079224, IMG submission 80414) | Agricultural soil microbial communities from Utah to study Nitrogen management - Steer compost 2015 | ecosystem: Environmental > Terrestrial > Soil > Agricultural land | place: USA: Utah...
TCACCACCCTCATCGGTGGCACCGTCGGCGGCTACATCACCTACGCGGGCGCGCACCGGCTCATCGACTCCGGCGTCAGCGGCCCTGACGAGGTCGTGCGCGTGTCCCGTAGTTCGGTGACGGCGTTGCTGGTCACGGGTGTCATGCGCGTGGTGCTGTTCCTCGCGATCCTCGGCGTGCTCGCCGGTGGTGTCGCGCTGACCGGAGGCAATCCGACCGCCGAGGCGTTCGGGCACGCCGCCGGCGAGGTCGGCATGCGGCTGTTCGGCATGGTGCTGTGGGCCGCGGGCATCACGTCGGTCATCGGCGCGTCCTACACGTCGGTGTCGTTCATCGTGTCGTTCTCGCCCGCGCTCAAGCGCAGGCAGAACTGGCTGGTCGCCGGGTTCATCGTCGTCTCCGCGGTCGGTTTCGTCGTGCTCGACCAGGCGCCCACGACGTTGCTGATCCTCGCCGGCGCGCTCAACGGGCTGATCCTGCCCGTCGGCTTCGGTGTGCTCATGTGGGTGGCCGCGCGGAGGAGCGACCTGATGGGCGGCTACCGGTATCCCCGGTGGCTGCTGGTGATCGGTGTGCTGGCGTGGTTGCTCACGCTCTACTTGGGCTGGAACTCGCTGAGTGGCATCGGCGACCTGTGGAGTTGACGATCCGGAGTCGACGGTTCGGATTGACAGGAGCGGGGACGGTCATGGCGGCGACAGGGTCCACGGGCCAGATGGGCGAGACAGGTGCGGCACCGCGCGTGCTGCCGTGCGGTGATGCCGGATTGCTCGTCGAGTTGTCCGGTTTGGACGAGGTGCTGGCGTTGCACGGTGCGCTCGAGGACCGCCCTCCCGCCGGAGTCGTCGACCTCGTGCCTGCGGCAAGAACGCTGCTCGTCCGCTTCGATCCACTGCGCACCGGGCCCGGCGAGGTCGAGCGGGCCGTGCGGGAGGCAGAGCCGGTTCCGGTGCAGCGGAAGTCGGGTGAACTTGTCGAGGTACCGGTCGTCTACGACGGACCCGATCTCGCCGACGTGGCCGAGCACACCGGACTGTCCGAACCCGAGGTGATCGCCGAGCACACCGCGACGGAGTGGACGGTCGCGTTCGGAGGGTTCGCGCCCGGATTCGGTTACCTGACGGGAGGTTCCGGGCGACTCGACGTTCCCCGCCGTGCCGAGTCACGTACGAGGGTGCCTACCGGCGCGGTCGGCCTGGCCGGAACGTTCAGTGGCGTCTATCCGCGGTCGTCACCGGGTGGGTGGCAACTGATCGGCCACACCGATCTGGCCATGTGGGACGTCGACCGCGATCCGCCCGCACTGTTGCGTCCCGGCGTGCGCGTACGGTTCGTGGATGTGCGGGGAGGGGGATCGTGACCGCCGTCGAGGTCATCGCCACCGGTCCGTTGTCGACGGTGCAGGACCTCGGCAGGCCGGGCAACGCGGGCATCGGCGTGGGCGTGTCCGGCGCCGCCGACCGGGGCGCGCTGCGTTCGGCGAACCGGATCGTCGGCAACCCCGAGGACGCAGCGTGCGTCGAGGTCACGCTGGGCGGTTTCGCGGCGCGGGCGTCTGCGCCGTTGACGATCGCGGTCACGGGCGCGCCGTGTCCGGTGACCGTCGACGGCAGGGCAGCGGCTCCGCACAGCGTCGTCCGGGTTCCTGCGGGAGCCGAGTTCCGCCTGGGGACGCCGGGCCGTGGACTGCGCAGCTACGTGGCGGTGCGCGGAGGAATCGCGGTCGCACCCGTGCTGGGTTCGAGGTCGACCGACGTCCTCGCCGGTCTCGGGCCGGAGATCCTGAGGCCGCACACCGTGTTGCCGGTGGGCCCGCCTCCGGAGGAGTTCCCTGTCGTCGACAGCGTTCCGGTGCGGCCGCTGCCCACCGACACGGTGAGTCTCCGGGTCGTGCCGGGTCCACGTGACGACTGGTTCACTACGGACGCGCTGGAAACCCTGCTCGGCGAGCGGTACACCGTGACGTCCGAATGCGACCGGGTCGGCATGCGGCTTGATGGGCCCGAGCTCCCTCGTTCCGGGGTGGGGGAGCTGCCGAGTGAAGGCATGATGCCGGGTGCGCTGCAGGTTCCGCCGACGGGCACCCCGACGCTGTTCCTGGCCGACCATCCGGTGACCGGCGGCTACCCGGTGATCGCCGTGGTGCTCGGGTCCGATGTCGACAAAGCGGCCCAGGCGCGGCCGGGGATGCGTCTGCGGTTCACCCCGTCCCGGCGGTGATCCGCCGTGTGTCGGAACGTGGTTCCGGAGACGAGGAGGAAGTCATGACCGCTCTGTTCACCGAGCCGTTCGAGGCGCGTGCCGCGTTCCGCGGCGGCACGGTCATGCCCACCGCCGGACTCTGTCCGGGATGGACGCAGGCCAACCTGATCGCGTTGCCGCAGGACCACGCCGAGGACTTCCTGCGCTTCGCCGACCGCAATCCCCAGTCGTGTCCCGTGCTCGGTGTGACCGAGCCGGGCGCGGTCGGGCTGTCGATTTTCGACGGCGATCTGCGTACCGACCTGCCCGCCTACCGCGTGTACGAGAACGGGGAGCTCGTGGCCGAACGCGCGGATGTCACGGATGTGTGGCGCGGCGACCTGGTGGCCGTGCTCATCGGATGTAGTTTTACCTTCGAGAACGCGCTCCTGGAGGCGGGCGTTCCGGTGCGGCACATCGAGGATTCGTCGAACGTGCCGATGTATCGCACCTCCGTCGAGTGCCGCCCCGCGGGCAGGATGTCCGGCCCGCTCGTGGTGTCGATGCGGCCGATTCCCGTCGACCAGGTGGAGCTCGCCATGCGGGTGACGTCGCGGTACCCACGCGTGCACGGCGCACCTGTCCATATCGGACAGCCGGAGTTGCTCGGTATCCGTGACCTGGACCGGCCGGACTTCGGTGATCCCGTGCGCATCGAACCGGGGGAGGTGCCGGTTTTCTGGGCGTGCGGGGTCACTCCGCAGGCCGCTGTGATGCGGTCGAAGCCACCGCTGGCGATCGGTCACGCACCGGGACACATGGCGATCACCGACGCCAGGGACGAGGACTATCTCGTCGAGGTCTGACACCTCGTGGCCCTCGCGGTGGGTGGCGGTAACCCTGAAGCCGCAACACGCGGCGCGGAATCTGCAACACGCGACCCTGGGGCGCAACACGCGGCCCGGGATCCACAACACGGGCACCCGAATCCGCAACACGGGCTCCCAGGGGCGCAACACGGGCACCCGGATCCGCAACACGGGATCCCAGGGGCGCGACACGGTTAGGTGGCGCGGATGGCTGCCTTGGCGATCGCGATGGCCTCGTCGTCGCCGAGACCCAGTTTGCGTGCGGTCTCGGCGTAGCGTTGCGCCGCCTCGCGCGCCTGCTGGCGCGACCGATCGCCCGTGGAACCCACGAAGGTGCCCGAACGGCCCTTCGTCTCTATCAGCCCGGCTTCCTCGAGTTCGCGATAGGCACGGGCGATCGTGTTGGCCGCGATCCCGACCTCGGCCGCGAGTCCCCGCACGGTGGGCAGTTTCGTCCCGACGGCCAGCGTGCCGTCGTTGATCTTCCTCGCCAGCTCCGCCCGCACCTGTTCGTACGGCGGGACTTTCGCCGTCGGATCGACACCGACCAGCGGTTCCGTCTCGCTCATCGTCGAGCACCCTCGCATACGGCTGCTGACCGGGGCAAACGGTACGACGAGCCGGTCAGGCACGCTCCAGTGCCGCGGCGATGACCTCGGTGAGGTCCTCGGTGCCGGGCGGCAACGCGTGCACCGGCCACCACCGCAGGTCGTCGGACTCGTCGCTCGCGACGGGTTCGGCACCCTGCGGCGCGCGGACGAGGAACTGCACGTCGAAATGCCGCGTCGGCACTCCGAGTGAGCACGTGATCGGGTGGACGTCGAGCCGCAGCGGGTCGTCGTCGATGGTCAGGCCCGAGATCCCCGACTCCTCGGTCGCCTCGCGCAGCGCGGCGCCGGTCAACGTGGTGTCCTCGGGTTCGCAGTGCCCGCCGAGCTGCAGCCACCTGCCCACGCGCGGGTGCAGGGTGAGCAGCACGTGTTCGGCCGCGGCGTCGAGCACCACCGCCGAGGCGGTGAGGTGCCCCGCCTCGCACGAGCGCGCGCACGCGTCGGCGCGTCCAGCGAGGAAGCCGAGGTAGGCCTGGCGCAGGGCCTCCTGTCCCGGCACGGACGGCTTCCAGTGCTCGAGTGTGGACAGTGCGGCCCCGTGGAGTTCGCTCGTCCCGGACCCGCTCGTCCCGGTCCCTGTAGGCACGGGTCCTGTAGGCACAGTTCCTGGAGGCACGGTTCCTGGGGTCACAGTTCGAGCAGCCCTTCGTCGAGTTCGCGTGGCGGTCGCGGTCCGGCGGTCTCGGTGGGGTGGCCGACCGCCACCGCACCGAGCGGCTGCCACGACGGGTCCAGGTCGAGCGCGTTCCGGACGACGTCGGCGGCGAAGATGGTCGAGCCGATCCAGCACGATCCGAGTCCCTCGGCGGCCAGCGACACCAGCAGTCCCTGCACGGCCGCGCCGCCGGCCACGGTGAACATCGTGGACTCGCAGGCGTTGCGGCGGTCGTCGGGGTAGGTGTGCGCGCCGTCCGGCACCAGGAACGGAACGACGACCTCCGGCGCGTCGAAGAGGATGTCGCCGCGGCGCAGCCGCTTCGCGATCTGCTCCTCGGTGAACCCGTCGGCGGCCAGATCGGCGCGCCAGGCGTCCCGCATCGCCTCGAGCAGCTTGGTGCGCTGCGGGCGGCTGCGCAGCCAGACGAACCGCACCGGCCTGGTGTGGTGCGGCGCAGGCGCGGTCAACGCGGCCCCCACGGCCCTGCGCATCGCCTCGGGGTCGACCTCCTGGTCGGTGAAGCTGCGTACGGACCGCCGCAGCAGTACGGCCTCGCGCCTGCCCTGGTCGATCGCCTCGTTGGTGCCCAGCCGGAACAGGTCGTACTCCACCGGCCGCACCAGATCGCGTGCCGTGGACGGCTCGGACTCGCCCGCGCCGATCCGCAGGCCGCGCACGACGGCCACCGGCAGCCTGCCGAGCTTGCCCTTGACCAGGTCGGCCGCACCCGCGATCTCGTCGGCAACCGCGATCTCGGTGACGGCCAGTTCGTTGCCGTGGCTGTCGACCTGGCCCTCGTAGGCGTGCAGCACGCGCAGTCCCGAGGCGCCGATCGTCTCGTCGGTCTGGCCGTTGCGCCAGGCGCGGCCCATGGTGTCGGTGATCAACACGGCCACCTCGACACCGAGGCGCTCCCGCAGTCCGTTGCGCAGGGCCAGCGCCGAGGCGTCCGGGTCGTAGGGCAGCAGTGCGATCTCGTCGAGCTCCACATTGGATGCGTCGACACCCGCGGCCGCCTGCACGATGCCGTTGCGGTTCTGCGTGATGAGTGTGCGGCCGATTCGCGCGAGTACGCGTTCGGACTCCTCGTCGATCAGCCTGCGCCGCGCCGCGTCGCGTCCCTCGGGATCGGAGGGAACACGGATCAGCCGTCCCTCCGCCTTGGACACGATCTTGCTCGTGACCACCACGACGTCACCGGAACGCAGCCACGGGGCCGCGGAAGCCAGCGCCCCGGTGAGGTCGTCGCCGGGGCGGAACTCGGGAAGGCCTTCGACGGGGAGGATCTCGACGCGCGTGCCTGCGTGGTCAGTCAACGTGCACCCCGGCGAGGTCGAGCGCGTCGCGCGCCATCTGCGCCGTGGCGTCCACATCGGACATCATGATCGGCACGGCGCGCACCGCGACGCCGGGCACGTCGACACGTTCTCCCGAATGCACCAGCCAGCCGTCGATCAGGCCCTCGTCGGAGGTCTGCCGCGAGCCGTAGTGCGCACCGACCGCCTCGGCGGACGTCTCGACGCCGATCGCCGACAGGCACGCATCGCCCATGCCGCGCAGCACCTTGCCGCCGATGATCGGGGAGATGCCCACGACACCCGCCTCGGTCTTGCGGAGCGCGTCCCGCACACCGGGCACCGACAGCACCGAGCCGATCGACACCACCGGGTTCGACGGCGCGAACAGTACGGCGTCGGCCTCGCCGATCGCATCGAGCACGCCCGGCGCGGGGGCCGACTCCTCCGCACCCACCGGCACGATCGAGTGCGTGGGCAGTTCCGCACGGTGGCGCACCCACCACTCCTGGAAGTGGATGGCCTTGCGCTTCGTCGGGTCCTCGGGGTCGTCGACGACGACGTGGGTCTCGACGCGGTCGTCGGTCATCGGCAGCAGGCGCACGCCCGGCTGCCAGCGCGCGCACAGCGCCTCGGTGACGGCCGAAAGGGGATAGCCCGCGCGCAGCATGCGCGAGCGGATCAGGTGCGTCGCGATGTCCTTGTCGCCGAGCGCGAACCACGTCGGATCGGCGTTGTAGGCCTCGAGCTCGGCCTTGATCGACCACGTCTCGTCGGCGTGGCCCCATCCGCGTTCGGTGTCGACCCCGCCGCCAAGCGTGTACATGCAGGTGTCCAGGTCGGGGCAGATGCGCAGACCGTGCATCCAGACGTCGTCACCGGTGTTGACCACCGCGGTGACCTCGTGCTCCGACCCGGCGTCGGAGGCTCCCGTCGGCGGCAGTCCCAGCGCGGCTTTGACCCCCAGCAGGAAGCGGGCTCCGCCCACTCCGCCGACCACGACCACGACCTTCACGTTCGCCCGCCTCTTTCGTCGTTCGTCCGCCCCTCGTTCCTTACCTCGCTCGATCCTCGCACGGCGCCCAGTAGCGGTAACGGTGGTGTTCGCGGAATCCCAGACGTTCGTAGAGCGTGAGCGCGGCCGTGTTGTCGGCCGAGACCTGCAGCACGCAGGCCGGTGCGCCGTGCCGTTCGCCCCACGTGCCGATACCGGCCATCAGGGCCGTTGCGAGCCCCGTGCGCCGGTGTTGCGGGCGCACGGCGAGCCGCGCCACGAACAGCAGGCCGCCGCCGAGCGCTCCCCGCACGGCCCCGCGGGTCCCGTCGGGGCCGGTGACCAGCCCGTACCCCACCGGATCGCCGCCGGTGAGGACCCCGCGTTTCGGCGTCGGTGGGCTGCTGTCTGCCCACCGTCAGCTCCCACCACCCCGGCGTCGGTTCGGCGCGCACCTCGACGCGGTGCCCGGGGACCGGCACGGGCGGAACCGCCGGGCCGAGCAGCACCGCCACCTCGCCGCCGGCGGGACGGTCGTCCTGCGGTGCCCAGCCGAGTGCGGGCAAGGCGTGCTCGATCGGACCGCCGCGCACCGTCTGCAGTAGCGGAGAGATGGCATGGTGGTGGGAGAACTCACAGACCGCGGTGAGTGCGGCAGGCAGGTCACGGCCGGGGTCGCCCACGGCGAGCGCGCTGTTGGCCCGCCCGGTGAAGCCTCCCGCCGCGCGCAGCCGCCATTCGCCGAGCGGCTCGTCGACCTGGGCGGGCCAGGCATCGGCGCAGGCGTGTTCGAGACGCGTCACACTGATCATGTCGGTATGCGTACCGGCAACGGGCGAAAGGAGACGCATGAATATCTCGCGCAGGGACGACCGTCACAACGCCGACCTCGCGAAAGAGATCTCCGACAGCTTCAACCGCGCGATCGGCGAGAAACGAGAGCGGACTGACCAGCCCGGCGACGGGAACGACGAGTCCCAGGATGCGGGCGAGCAGCAGGCGCCGCGCTTCGTGGTGACCGGCGACAAACGCGATACCGGACGCAGGCCCCGCAGATAAGCGTTGTTCGTCACGCCCGTTTCCCGGTCGGATAAGGGTGGCCTCAGCTTAGGATGCCAGCCGACACCACGTAATGTCCGAAAGTGTCCGCCACCGCGTGCGGACCGGCCGACCGGCTAGAGGAACACAGCAACAGCAGGAGAACGCAGTGACCTACGTGATCGCCGAGCCCTGCGTCGACGTGCTCGACAAGGCATGCATCGACGAGTGCCCCGTCGACTGCATCTACGAGGGCGAGCGCATGCTCTACATCCACCCCGACGAGTGCGTCGACTGCGGAGCCTGCGAGCCGGTGTGCCCGGTGGAAGCGATCTACTACGAGGACGACGTCCCCGACGAGTGGGCCAGCTACACCAAGGCCAACGTGGACTTCTTCGACGAGCTCGGTTCGCCGGGCGGCGCGTCGAAGGTGGGCAAGACCGCCCACGACCCGCAGTGGATCAAGGACCTGCCCCCGCAGGGCGAATGACCCGGCTCCAGCTCCCCGGCTTTCCCTGGGACACGCTGGCCGGGCCCACCGCGCGGGCGAAGGCGCACCCGGACGGCATCGTCGACCTGTCGGTCGGCACACCGGTCGACCCGGTGCCCGAGGCCGTTCGGGATGCCCTGGCGTCGGTGTCCGACATCCCGGGCTATCCGACGACCCACGGCACCCCGCAGTTGCGCGAGGCCGCCGTCGGCGCGCTCGAGCGCAGGCACGGCGTCACCGGCGTCTCGCCGGACGCGGTGCTGCCCACGATCGGGTCGAAGGAACTGGTCGCGTGGCTGCCCATGCTGCTCGGTGCGGGGGAGGGCGACGTCGTCGTCATCCCTGAGCTCGCGTACCCGACCTACGAGGTCGGTGCCCTGATCGCAGGGGCCGAGCCGCTGCGGGCCGACAGCACGGTCGCGCTCGGCCCGTCGCGCCCGCGCATGATCTGGCTGAACTCGCCGTCCAATCCGACCGGCCGGGTGCTCGGTGTCGACCACCTGCGCAAGGTCGTCGAATGGGCGCGGGAACGTGACGTCGTGGTGGTCTCCGACGAGTGCTACCTCGCGCTCGGCTGGGACGCCGACCCCGTGTCGATCCTGCACCCCGACGTGTGCGGCGGCAGCCACGACGGACTGCTCGCGGTGCACTCGCTGTCCAAGTCGGCCAACCTGGCGAGCTACCGCGCCGGATTCGTGACCGGCGACCCTGCGCTCGTCGCCGATCTGCTGGCGGTGCGCAAGCACGCGGGCATGATCGTGCCGCGGCCCGTGCAGGAGGCGATGCGGGTGGCGCTCGCCGACGACGACCTGCTGCAGCGGCAGCGGGGGCTGTACGCCGCGCGGCGCGAGACCCTGCGCGACGCGCTCACCGGTGCCGGTTTCCGCATCGATCACTCGGAGGCGGGCCTGTACCTGTGGGCCACCCGCGACGAGCCTGCCGACGACACGGTGGCGTGGCTGGCCGAACGCGGCATCCTCGTCGCGCCCGGCACGTTCTACGGCCCCGGCGGCGGCTCGCACGTGCGGGTCGCGCTGACCGCCACCGACGAACGCGTCGCCGCCGCCGCGAAACGTCTGGCGGAGTAACCCCTCACGCCGTGTTGCGTCCCTGGGGCCCCGTGTTGCGTCCCCGGGGCGCCGTGTTGCGGTTTCCGGGGCCCGTGTTGCGTCCCTGGGGCCCGTGTTGCGGCCCAGCGTGGTCACCGGGTCGTGGTCTGCGCAGCAGGGGCGGGTGCTCCCATCGACTCCGGTCGGGTGACGGCGGCGATGTAGCCGTCCGGGCGGATCTCGACCCGCATGCCGTTCCCGGCGCCGTACGTGGCGAAGGCGTGCCCGTCGACGTCGACGAGTCCGCCCAGCCCGGTGTCCTCGGTGCTGGCCGCCCTTCCGATGCGGTGAACGTGGGCCCCGTCCGGTAGCGGCCCGTCGCCGAACACGAGCGTCGTGGGGTGCGGGCCGCGGAACAGGTCGAACAACCGCACCAGCCGGCCCTCCGGGTCGCGTAGTGGCGCATCCGGCGCTCGATCGCCCGCGCAGATCCCGCCCGCCGAGTCGTTCTTGGTGCGGTAACTGATGCCCAGCTGGCGGGTCTCGGTTCCCCGCTCGTGGGCGTCGGCGGCACCGTCGACGTGCTTGCGCAGCAGCTGGGTGGACAGCCCGAGTACGTCCTGGGCGACGGCCCGGCGCTCGGTCTCGTACGTGTCGAGCAACGCGACCGAGCCCTCGGCGAGCTTCCATCCCAGGTTGTAGGCGTCCTGGACGCCGGTGTTCAGGCCTTGTCCGCCGGTCGGAGGGTGGACGTGCGCGGAATCGCCCGCGAGGAACACACGCCCCTTCCGGAAGTGCCGTGCGAGGCGGACGTTGACCCGCCACAGGGTCGACCAGGCCAGCTCGGTGAGGCGGACGTCGGCCCCGGTCGCGTCCAGTGCGGTCTGCAGGGCGTCGAGGGTGGGCGCATCCGTGGCGTCGTCGACGGGCGGGGTGACGAGTTGGAAGTGCCTGCCGCCCGCGAGCGGCGTGAGGCCGACCCCACCGGCTGGATCCGCCGAGCTGTGGAACCAGTGGCCGACGGAGTGGTCGAGCGCATCGGCTCGGACGTCGGCGACGAGTGCGCGGATCGACTCGTCGGTCGTGCCGTCGAAGGGAATGCCCAGTGTCTTGCGCACCGTGCTGCGCCCGCCGTCGGCGCCGACGAGGTAGGCGCTGCGTACGGTCTCGCCGGTGGACAGCGACGTCGTCACGCCGTCGTCGTCCTGGACGAATCCGGTGACGGCGGTCGCGGGTTCGACCGTGACGCCGAGGTCGGAGAGGCGGCCGCGCAGGATCTCCTCGGTGCGGGCCTGGCCGAGCATCCACCCGTTCGGATAGGGCACGTCCGGCGTGGGCTCCTGCCACGGTGCGATGCGCCGCACCTCCGTGAAGACGCCGTCGACATAGGTGTGCAGGTCGGGGACGGCTCTGCCGGCGTCGAACACCGCGTCGAGCACGCCGAGGTCGTCGAACACCTCGAGCGTGCGTGGTTGCAGGCCGTCGCCCTTGGATCCGCCGAGGGGGCGCTCGGCTGCGTCGACGATGCGCACGGGGACGTCACGCCGGGTCAGCTCGATGGCGAGCGTCAGGCCGGTGGGGCCGGCGCCGGCGACCAGGACATCAGGGTTCATGGGCACTCCTCCGGGGGCACACTCGAGTGAATCGAGATTCAGTGAATTAATATTCAGATTGCGCGCTGTTAGCGTTCGGTGTCAAGTCACGAGGAGGAAGCACGGATGGCGACCGCGCGGAAGGCACAGTCGGCGGAGACGGCATCGGCGCTGAAGGCCGCTGCGCGGCGCGTGTTCGCGCGGCAGGGGTACCTGAGCGCCAAGATCACCGACATCACGCGGGAGGCGGGACGCGCCGCGGGGTCGTTCTACAACCACTTCGCGGGTAAGGAGGAGCTGCTCGAGGCGTTGCTCACCGACATGCTCGCCGAGGCCGACCTCGATGTGTACGCCGACCCCGAGCACAGTGAGGACCTTCGCGATCGGGACGCCGTGCGCTGGCACGTCGCGGCGTACTGGCGGTTCCATCGTGCGCACGTTCCCGAGCTCACCGCCCTGCGCCAGGCCGCGATGGTCGACGAACGGTTCGCCGGGCGGATGCAGGAGATCACGGCCGCCGACCGCGAGCACCTGAGCCGCCATCTGTCCCACGTGGACGGTCTTCCCGGCGACCCGCAGCTGGTCGGCTCGGCGGTCCGGGCGTTGCTGGAGCAATTCGCCTGGACCTGGCTCACCCTGGGCGGCGACGGCAGCGGCCGTGAGCTGTCCGACGACGAGGCGATCGAGTTCCTGACCGACTTCATCCACCGCGCCCTGACGTGTGGGGCGGCCGCGCAACCCGGGTGAACACGACGACGCCGCCGGGCCCGCGAGCCCGGCGGCGTCGTTGCAGGTATCAGTCAGTCGTTGGCGTGCAGCGCCTCGTTGAGCTCGACGCCGGTGCCGGTGCGGGGCACGACCTCGACCGAACCGGTCGTGGAGTTGCGGCGGAACAGCACACCCGAGATGCCGGACAACTCGCCCGCCTTCATGGACTTGCCGTCGACCAGCACCTTCGTCCCGGCCGTGACGTAGAGGCCCGCCTCGACGACCGAGTCGTCACCCAGCGAGATGCCCACGCCACCGTTGGCGCCGATCAGGCAGCGCTCACCGATCGAGA
>Ga0079224_100012294_pt1 | contig 11837 bp, 11 predicted proteins | sample Stecom2015_FD_80414 | JGI IMG/M metagenome (GOLD analysis project Ga0079224, IMG submission 80414) | Agricultural soil microbial communities from Utah to study Nitrogen management - Steer compost 2015 | ecosystem: Environmental > Terrestrial > Soil > Agricultural land | place: USA: Utah...
ACAAAACTCGAGGAACAGCCTTCTGATCCGACAGTGAGAAACTTTCATAGTCTCCATGAACCCTTTTCTCGTGAATCAAAACAAGTCTCTTGCTGGCTTGCACGTACTAACGAAAAAACAATGGGGATTATTCGCGCTAACAAAGAAAGATCTCCTATGTTCAATGGGCAAATCAAAGGAGTAGGAGCGAGATATTGTCCCTCTATAGAAGATAAGGCCTATAGATACCCAGATAAGAACACTCATCATGTCTTTATTGAGCCAGAAGGTCTTAATCTTCGCACGATGTATCCTTCAGGTATATCTTCTTCTCTTCCAAAGGAAGTTCAGGAAGAATTCGTTCAAAGCATTCCAGGGTTAGAAAATGCCAAGATTTTAATTCACGGATATGCAGTTGAGTATGATGTTGTGGATACAACAGAGTTAAATATCACTTTAGAGCATAAAGAAGTGAAAGATTTGTACTTTGCCGGACAGGTTAATGGTACTTCCGGATATGAAGAAGCAGCTGGGCAAGGTCTTATTGCTGGGATTAATGCATCTTTGTCACTTTTAGGCCTTGATCCGCTGATTTTAAGTAGGCATGACTCTTATATTGGAGTGATGATCGAAGACTTAACCTCCAACACACGAGATGAGCCTTATCGTCTCTTTACTGCTCGTAGTGAGAACCGTCTCTATATTAGAGAGGATAATACTTTGATTCGTATTTCTCCTTACAGAGCACAGCTTTGTCTTAATAAAAAGATAGATGAATACCAAAGATCATTCCTTGAGCAGTATAAAGTGCTTGTCGACTTCTGTGATTCGCAAATGATTCCAGAAAACTCCCCACTACTAGCAAAATATTCAGGAGAAACTGATCAACAACGTCTCAATCGTCGTATGAGTGTCTCGGAAATCCTTCGTCAGGCCTGGTTAAACCCTATTACTACTCTAGAAGGTGTTCTAAGCTATTTTGGAGTGATTTTGCCATATGACCTAGTGAGAACAGTTGCTATATCTAAAAAGTATGATGGTTATATCAAGAGAAGCGAAGGTCAGTATGACAAAATCAAAAAACTAGAAGGAATGAGGATAGATTGGCAAAAGCTAGTTGATTCTCACAATATATCTTTCGAATGTAAGCAGAGAATAGGACGAATACGTCCCGAGACATTTGGGCAGTTAAAACTCATCGAAGGGATCAGGCCAGCAACTTTGGCCGTAGTAGCAGCAAAGGCATTCTAATGTTGGATTTTTCACTACAATATCTTCATATCCTTAAAACAGACCTAGCAGGTCTTAATCTTACTAATATTCTAGACGAGGAAGAGTTTTATCATAAACAGATCCTCGACTCTATTAATCCATACCTTCAATCACAAGCTTTTCAAAGGGAAGTAAAGGAGAAGGGGATTGTGGTGGATGTCGGTTTTGGTGGAGGCTTTCCTATCCTTCCTTTAGCAAAATTACTCCCGGATGTTAAATTTGTAGGTGTTGAAACCAGACGGAAAAAAGCTGACGCCGTTAGACTTATTGCGGAGAAGTTAGGCCTAACAAATGTCACACTGGTTCATTCCCGTTTGGAAGATTTTTACTTTGATCGCCCGGCAGTTATTACATTTAAAGCAGTGGGAACTATTATGGATTACCTTCCCATCATCAATCATAATTCTACTGAAACAGCTGTCTTTTTTTACAAAGGACCAAGCTTTGAAGAGGCGGAAGGAATTCATCTTAAAGAGCTAAATAACTCTTGGAAAATGCATAGTTTAGAGGAAATTTCGGTTCCTCATACTCAAAGAAGATGTTTGGCGTACTTTAAGGCTGTAAATGTTCCACGTGGAACAAAATACCTTGTCAAACTCACAGATAACCTTTAAAAATAGTGTTTTATAACCCATATCGCGAGGATCTAAATGGCTAAAATCATTGCAATCGCAAATCAAAAAGGCGGAGTAGGAAAGACGACTACATCTGTCAACCTTTCTGCATGCCTCGCCGCAGCAGAAAAACGCACCTTGTTAATAGATCTTGACCCTCAAGGTAACGCTAGTTCATGCCTTGGACTTGATAAAGAGAGCTTTGCTAAGGCCAATATCTACCATGCCATCATCAGTGAAGAATCTATCGAAAATTGTATCTATAAAACGGAATTACCTCTTTTAGATATTTGTCCGTCGAATAATGATCTGGTGGGAGCAGAGTTAGAGCTAGTTCATATGTTTGCTCGTGAGACAAAGCTAAAAATCGCTCTTGAGAGCATTTCTAGCAAGTATGATTATATCATCATTGACTGTGCTCCTTCACTTAACCTTCTTGCTGTAAACGCTTTCACAGCGGCCCACTCTTACTTGGTGCCAATGCAGACAGAATATTTGGCAATGGAAGGTCTTACTCAACTTTTAAATACAGTGAGACTTATTAAAGCATCTCTGAATCCAAAGCTCTCGTTAGAGGGAATTCTTCTAACGATGTATGATTCGCGAAACAATCTTTGTAAATTAGTAGCCAATGATTTAATGGCCCATTTTAAAGATGATATTTTAAAAACAATCATTCCAAGAAACGTTAAACTTTCTGAGTGCCCAAGTTTTGGAAAGCCTATCATTCTTTATGATATTACTTCTAAGGGAAGTGAAGCCTACTTATCACTGGCAAGAGAAATTATCTTAAAGTCAGAGAAGAAACCTGAGACTTCAGTCCAGAATAAATTACCACTACATCAAATACCAAAATTTGAAGATTACCAGGTAAATCCCTAGGAGATGAAGATGCAAAAAAATAAACAGCAACTAGGTAAGGGGATGGCAGCACTTTTGGGTAACAATCCATCAGGCTATATACCTGGTGGAGATGAAGTAAAAACTGCCCCTATAGAACCAAAAGTAAAAACTGAAATCAAAATTGAAACGCAGCCGCTTTTAGTGGATCTTGAAAAGATAGTTGTTAATAAAGGTCAGCCAAGAAAAATCTTTAAAGAAAAAGATCTTTTAGAGCTTTCTGAATCAATTAAAGAAAATGGCATTATTCAACCGATCGTAGTGGTTGAAAAAGATGACAAGTTTGAAATTGTAGCGGGAGAGAGAAGGTTCCGTGCTTCTAAGCTTGCTGGTCTTGAAAAAGTACCGGTAATCATAAAGCGGGCAACGAAAAAAGACATTCTCGTTATGTCAATTATTGAGAACGTTCAGCGTTCTGATTTAAACTGTGTTGAAGAAGCACTCGCTTACTATCAACTTATGAATGAGTTTGAACTCACTCAAGAAGAAGTCGCAAAAAAAATTGGAAAAGAAAGATCTACGATAGCGAATTTCCTTCGTATTCTGAAACTTCCAAAGGATGTGATTGTCCATCTACAAAAAGAGCTTCTTTCTTTTGGACACGCAAAAATCCTCGTTTCTCTCAATGATGATGAAACGATTAAGCGTTTAGCAAATGAAGTGATTGCTAAAAATCTTTCAGTCAGAGAATTAGAAGAAATTGCTAAAAAGAATAAAAAAGAAAAAAAGTCTTCTGTATCTGAAAATAAGTTTTTGACTGAGCAGTATGAAACTCTCAGAAGTAAACTAGAGAATAAGACGGGTTATCATTTCAACGTCAAAGCTAAAAAAGGTGGTGCAGGAGAAATCACCATCAAATTTAGCAACGAAGCTGAATTTAATGATATATTTGCATATCTCATGAAATAAATTAAGTAAACGGAGCTTACTTGACGAAGAAGAATGACATTTGCGCCATCATCGAAGAAGGCTGCAAGTTTGAAGGAAATTTATCATTCAGCGGTACCGCACGTATCGCTGGATACGTGACAGGTAGTATATTCTCCAACGATACCCTGATAATCTCCGAAGGTGCTGTTATCAACGCTGATATCAATGCCAACATCGTTATTATCTCGGGAGCTGTTAAAGGCGAGATTAAGGCCTCTAGTAGAGTTGAGATTAGACGCCCCGCGCGTTTTGAGGGGACAATCACTAGTCCAAGCCTAATCGTTGAAGAAGGAGTTATCTTCCACGGTATTACGAGGATGAAGGATAAGAAATAAGTACCTTATCTCATTGACGTTTTTGCCCCTCTAGCTTACAAAATTACTGCTTAATTTAAATTGATCATTTTAAGGTTTAATTAATGGAAACAGTTCAAGCCATCTTCACTCAACTAGGTGTCGATTCATCCCTCTTGCCCCAATTTATTATTGTAATTGTAGCCTTTGCTTTAGCTCAGCTGCTATTTCTAGGAAAGCTCCAAGAAATACTTGAAGTTAGAGAAGAGAAAACAGTAAAAATGGAAAACGCTGCTGACGATACTTTGAATAAAGTGGCTGAAATGCAACGTGAGTATAAAGCTAAAGTAGAAGAGGCTTCAAGAGAAGCGCTCGGTATCATTACTGAGAAGAAGCAAGAAGCTACAAAAAAATACACAAATATATTCAAAGAATCAGAAAAAGAAGTGAATCAATACATTGAAGATTCTCGTGTTGAATTCAGCAAAGAAGTTGAAGCTAACAAGGGAACATACCTTGCAGAAGCAAAAGCATTGGCCGATTCACTAGTACAAAAAATTCTTCAATAAGGAACGAAATTATATGCGTATCAATACACTTGCCCTTCTAACATTAGGACTTGCAGGTAATGCTATGGCAGCAGGAGATGGACATGGTTCTCCAGCAGACCTCATTGCTCCTATTACAAACGTTGTTCTACTTGCTGGGTTTCTTATCTGGAAATTGAAAGGACCTCTTTCAAATTACTTCACCAATCTTTCTAAAACAGTCACAGAAACAATTGAACGTGCAAGTATCAAATCTCAAGAAGCACAAATGATGCTTGAGAATGAGAAAAGAAAGCAAGGTAATCTTCAAGCAGAAGTTGAAAGCATTAAGAATCAGGCCATGAGTGATGCAGCAGCTTTTGAGAAGAAGCTAGAAGTTGAGACTGAAAGCCGCATTCAGAAATTAAAATCAGATGCAAATTTAAAAATCAATGCTGAAAAGAAAGCAGCACTTGAATCGTTAAACAATGAACTACTTGAGCAAGTTATCAATGAAGCAAAGTCGGTCATTAAAACTAACAAAGAATACCAAAACAAGGCTTCTTCGAAGCTTATCCAAGGACTTTAATAATGAGAGAACAGGCCGTTGCTAAAGTTTATGCAAAAGCACTTCTTGAGTTAGGTGATGAAAGCAAAGTTTCAATTGCTGATGAATTAACAAGCCTAACAGAAGTGATCAATGCTTCTAATGAGCTAGAAAACGTTCTATTTCTAGAAGTATTCACCACAGATGAAAAACAAGCTGTATTTGCAGAAGTTTCAAAAAAATTAAATCTTTCATCAATTACGACTGAAACAATTAAATTCTTAATCGACGAGAAAAGAGTAGGTATTCTTCCACTTATCGTTAAAGAAGTGATTGTAATCGACGATGAAAGAAAAGGTTTCATCAAAGGTGTGATCGAAGGTAACTCTGATCAAATTGATGAAGCTACAAAAAACAAGATCGTTAACTTCCTAAAAGAGAAGTTAGGTCGTGAGCCAAAATTAGATTATAAAGTGAATGCAAATATGACTGCAGGTTTCAAGGTAACAGTTGAAGATCTACAGCTAGATGCATCTTTAGATAACCAGTTAGAGCAATTTAAAAACTCAGTTTTAAGTGAATAATTAAACCCATAGCAAAGAGAAGGGATTTTAGATGAGTACATCAATTAGACCTGAAGAAATTACAGGAATTATCAAGGATCGTATTGCGAACTTTGAATCACGTCTTCAGATGAATGAAGTAGGGACCGTCTTAACTATCGGTGACGGAGTTGCCCGCGTTTTTGGTTTGAAAAACGTACTTGCCGGAGAGCTTGTAGAGTTCGAAGGTGGAGTTAAAGGAATGGTACTTAACCTTGAAGCCAATAACGTAGGTATTGTGGTTCTTGGTGATGATGCTTCTATTAAAGAAGGATCAACAGTTAAAAGAACTGAAACAATCGTTTCTGTTCCAGTTGGTGACGCTCTTCTTGGTCGCGTTGTTAACGCAATCGGTGAGCCAATTGACGGACAAGGCGAAATCAATGCAACTGAATTCCGTAACGTTGAAGTTAAAGCTCCTGGAATTATTGCTCGTAAATCAGTTCACGAGCCTATGCAAACAGGGATTAAAGCAATTGATGCCATGATTCCAATCGGCCGTGGTCAGCGTGAGCTTATCATTGGTGACCGTAAGACTGGTAAAACAGCAGTAGCGATCGACACAATCATCAACCGAAAAGGTAAAGGTGTTATTTGTGTATACGTAGCTATTGGTCAAAAAAAATCTACAGTACGTCAGGTGTATCAGAAGCTTCTTGAATCTGGTGCTCTTGAATATACAATCATCGTATCTGCTACAGCTTCTCACTCAGCTCCACTTCAGTATCTAGCTCCTTATGCTGGTGCTGCTATGGCCGAGTATTATAGAGACTCTGGAAGACACGCTCTTATCGTTTATGATGATTTAACAAAACAATCACAAGCTTACCGTCAGCTTTCTCTCCTTCTTCGTCGTCCACCAGGTCGTGAAGCATTCCCAGGAGACGTATTCTACATTCACTCAAGACTTCTTGAACGTGCTTGTAAAGTTAACGATGAGCTAGGAGCTGGTTCACTAACTGCTCTTCCTATCATTGAAACACAAGAAGGTGACGTTTCAGCTTATATTCCTACGAACGTTATTTCGATTACCGATGGTCAGATCTACCTTGAGTCAGATCTTTTCAACTCTGGTATTCGTCCAGCGGTTAACGTAGGTCTTTCTGTTTCACGTGTGGGTGGTTCTGCTCAGGTGAAAGGAATGAAAAAAGTTGCTGGTACTCTTCGTCTAGATCTAGCTCAGTATCGTGAACTTGCAGCGTTTGCTCAGTTCGGTTCTGACCTTGATGAAGCTACTCAACGCCAACTTAACCGTGGTGCAAGACTTGTTGAACTTCTTAAGCAAGCTCAGTATTCACCAATGGAAGTTATGGACCAAGTTGTATCCATCTTCGCAGCTACTAAAGGTATGTTCGATTCAATCCCTGTTGAAAAAATCAGAGATGCAGAAAAAGACCTACTAGATATGCTTTACGCTCGCCATGCAGACCTTATGAATGCATTGAAAGCTGAAAAGCAATTGTCAGCTGAAAATGAGTCTAAGCTAGTTGAAATCATCAAAGGTTTCGTTGCTGGCTACAAGGCATAATTTAAGGATTAACAACCATGGCAAATATTAAAGACCTAAAAAAGAAGATCAGAAGTACCAAAGGTACTTTAAAGATCACTAAGGCCATGAAGCTTGTTTCAGCGTCAAAGTTGAACCGTGCTCAGGCCCGTATTTTAGGTCTTCGCCCTTACTCAACTGAGCTAGAAGATACTGTGAATACAGTTTCCGCCCTAGCTCAGAACTATTCGAATGTTTATTTTGAAGGAAATCAAAGTAAGCAATCAGTAGTTCTCGTTATTTCTTCTGATAAAGGTCTATGTGGTGGTTACAACTCACAACTAGCAAAAGTTGTTAGAAGGTTTAAAGCTGAGAGACAGGACGAGGATCTTAAATTTTTCTGGATCGGAAAGAAGGTAAGAGATCTTATCGCTAAAGAAGTTAATTCTGATAAGACTTTCACATTCGCTAAGCAAGATCCTACTTACGAAGAAATTAGAAAGATCGCTGATGAAATTGGGACTATGTTCCTAAATGGAGAAGTTGGTAAAGTTTATATTGCTTACAACTCTTTTATATCGGCAATCGCTTTTGATTCTAAAGTAAGACAAATTCTTCCAATGCAGGTTGCAGAATCTACTAAAGAAGAAATTAAAGAAAAGTATCCGTATGACTTCAAATACGAGCCAACAGCTGAGCAAATCTTAGATACATTGGTTCCTGAAGTATACCTTACGACTGTTTATACTTGTATGCTTGATGCAATTGCATCTGAACATGGTGCTCGAATGAATGCCATGGAAAACGCATCAAAGAACAGTGGTGAAATGATTAAAAAATTAACATTAAAAATGAATAAGTTGAGACAAGCTAAAATTACAACAGAGCTAATCGAAGTTGTATCTGGTGCCGAGTCTCTCAACGGTTAAGGAGTCACTCAAATGGAAAATACAGGGGTAATTCGTCAAGTGATGGGGCCTGTTATCGACGTTGAGTTTGCACACGGCAAACTACCGGCGCTTTACAACGCTCTTAAAATCACAAACAAGACTCTATCTGATGCTGAATGGAATCTCACAGTAGAGGTTGCATCTCACCTAGGTAACAACATGGTTAGATGTATCGCTATGGATGCAACAGAAGGTCTAGCTCGCGGTCAACAAGTTGTTGATACAGGAGCGCCGATTCAAGCACCAGTTGGTCGCGAATGTCTTGGCCGTATTATTAACGTTATTGGGGAGCCGGTTGATGAAGCTGGTCCAATCAACAATAAGAAGAGCTATCCGATTCACCGTGAAGCTCCAAAGTTTGCTAACCAATCTACAAAGAAAGAAGCTTTCTTTACTGGTATTAAAGTAATCGACCTTCTTGCTCCTTACCTTAAAGGTGGAAAGATCGGTCTATTCGGTGGTGCCGGTGTAGGTAAGACAGTTCTTATTATGGAACTTATTAACAACATCGCTACTCAGCACGGTGGTTTCTCTGTATTCGCTGGTGTGGGTGAGCGTACTCGTGAAGGGAATGACCTTTACCACGAGATGAAAGACTCTGGAGTTCTTGAAAAAACAGCTCTATGTTATGGTCAGATGAACGAGCCACCTGGTGCTCGTGCACGTGTTGCTCTAACAGGTCTTTCTCTAGCTGAGTACTTCCGTGATGAAGAAAAACAAGACGTACTTTTCTTCGTAGATAACATCTTCCGTTTTACTCAAGCTGGTTCAGAGGTTTCGGCCCTTCTAGGTCGTATTCCTTCAGCTGTGGGTTACCAACCAACTCTTTCTACAGAGATGGGGGCAATGCAAGAGCGTATTACATCTACTAAAGATGGTTCAATTACATCTATTCAGGCAGTTTACGTTCCGGCGGATGACTATACCGATCCAGCTCCTGCTACAACGTTTGCTCACCTAGATGCAACTACTGAACTTTCTCGTCAAATTGCTGAGCTTGGAATTTACCCTGCGGTAGATCCACTTTCATCTTCTTCGACAATTCTATCTCCAGATGTTGTTGGTGATGAACACTATACAGTTGCTCGTCAGGTTCAATCAGTACTTCAAAAGTATAAAGAGCTTCAAGATATCATCGCTATTCTTGGTATGGATGAGCTTTCTGAAGACGATAAACAACTTGTTGCTCGTGCTCGTAAGATCCAGAAGTTCTTATCTCAGCCGTTCTTCGTTGCTGAGCAATTTACTGGTATTCAAGGTCAGTTCGTGAAAATCGAAGACACTATTAAAGGTTTCAAAGCTATTCTAGCTGGTGAAGTTGATCACCTTCCAGAGCAAGCTTTCTACCTTGTTGGTGGACTTGATATGGTTCATGAGAAGGCGAAGAAGCTTTCTGAAGGGAAGTAATTATGGCAGCATTTAAACTCAATCTTTTCACACCCAAAGGTGTGGTTATCAAAGATCTTGAGTGCGATGACTTAGTAATTCCAACAGTGCGCGGGGAGATTAACATTCTCCCTGAACATACGCATATCCTAACGGAGCTATCGACTGGGATTATGACTGTTAAGACAACTATGGGTACTCGCCGCTTTTCTGTTACCGCTGGGCTTTGCCGAGTTTTAAAGGATACAGTTACTATTCTAGCCTTTACTTCAGAGAAAGCAGAAGATATCGACCTAGAAAGGGCCAAAGCTGCTAAGAGCAAAGCTATGGATCGTCTTTCTGGTAAAGAAGTCATCTCGGACGTTGATCTTATCAAGTTTCGTCGTAAGCTTGAACGAGCAGAACTTAGAATTCGTCTAGCAAATCTCAAATAAGCACTTAAGGCCCTCAGTAGAGGGCCTTTTTTTGGCTACTCAAGTAGAGAGTAGTCATGAGCACTCACTAAAAACCTCTAAGTAATTGTAATGATTAATCAAAATCGAACCGGCAAAGTGAGTTCAATAAGGAAATAAATCACATATGCGATAAAATAGATGCATATGTTGAAGTGTTTAAACAAAGTCATGACAGGTTTTTTAGCGGTAGGCTGCTTATCAGTAGCTGCGCTAAACGTTGGTCTGATGACAAGCACTTCTTCCTCTGTAGAAGTCAAAATTCCGAGCTTTAAAATTTCTTCAAATATCGCTGCCAATGAAGCAAAACTGATCAAACAATTTGATACAAAAATGGCAGCAATTGAGTTCCCTAAATTTGAAAAGAAAGTGGCAAAAGTAGTTACAACGAAACCAGTTGTGGAAAAAATTGCCGAGCAGAAAAACCAACCTCAAATTATCTTAGAAGAAAAACTTATCTACTTTGATGAGCCGGTGAAGTTATCAACTGTTAAGGTTGAATACTCACTTCCAACAAACCTTGCTAGCTTAATGCCTAAGATGAACTTTGAAGTTATGGTAGCAGAAGTTGAAGCCCCTAAAGAAGAAGTAAAAGAAGATAAAGTTTCAACATCTCAAGCTTCAGTAGTGAGTGTAGAAGAAGAGCCAGTCTTCTTTGAGTATCCACAGGCCGAAACAGTTACTGTAGCTGAGACACCAAAAAACACTGAAGTTAATGTAATAAAAGAGAATACGACTGTTCAACCAGTGAAAGCTTTTACGAAAGCTGACTATGAAAAGATGGCAGATGAATTCATTGCCTTTGACTACTCACAAGAAACTGTTGAACCAACAACTAAAACATCTACTATATTTACTAACCAAGAAGCTCCAACAGTAAAAACAGAAAATAAAGTAGAAGCAACTCCAGTTATAAAAAAAGCTGTAAAAAAGAAAGCTTCTCAAACTGTTTCAATGAATACTCAAACCGTTCAAAAAGAAACATCACAGTTGGATAGTCAAAAACAAAACTTACTTCCAAGTGTAATGAGTATTCAAGCAAAGGCTACGAATCTAAGAAAGCTTGAAAAAATTAAAAACTTCGAAATCAGATTTCAAGATGATTTAAATGAGATCTATGAAGACTTCGGCGCAGGAGAAGTTCAACTGGCCACTCGTGTATCATCTATCATGAATAGATCTATGGTTCTGCTTAAGCGTGGGTACGCACCAACTAATACGGATCTAATTATAGAAAGCAATTCCAAGGTAACGCTGCCACTTATTGAAGAAGGTGTTTTTAACTCACTACTTGATAAATCGAGCAGATTGGCGGCAGCTGGTGCTCTTCTTGTTGAGTTTGATGATGACACAGAGACGGTACTTCTCGATGCTGAATATAGCGAAGAAGTATCTTTAGATGAAAACATGAAGCAGATTTATGATGAAAACTTTAAATATAAGCTCTTCGTAGGTCTGAATGCAGGGAATGTGTACGTCACTTACAAACATTTTGATGGTACAGAAACTTCTAAAATTGTGCATATTCATGAAAGAGAAGTTACTTTTGATGCAAATATTTATGAAGATATAAAGCATAATCAAGTTAGTCTTTATGAAGAGGGTCTACTTTCAAAAGAATTATCACCTCTTATTACAACAGGTGAACAGGTTAGAGTCTTTGCTACAGATATTGTGAGCAGAAAGCTAAAGCAGAATACTTACAGATTCAACAAAAAGAGATCATTACTTGGTGAAAGACAATACCTTGAAGTAAATCACTTAAATGAACCAATTTTTGTAGGATTTAGAGACAGTAACAAGATTGTTCTTCCATCTGAAAACTTTATAAATTTTGTCCTTACTAAGTTCGAAGATAGAAGACTTGGTAACAGATGTATTATTCAGGTTAACATTGAT
>Ga0079224_100012295_pt1 | contig 11837 bp, 11 predicted proteins | sample Stecom2015_FD_80414 | JGI IMG/M metagenome (GOLD analysis project Ga0079224, IMG submission 80414) | Agricultural soil microbial communities from Utah to study Nitrogen management - Steer compost 2015 | ecosystem: Environmental > Terrestrial > Soil > Agricultural land | place: USA: Utah...
CGTCCGATGGCGCCACCCGAGCCCGAGCAGCACGGACGCGTCACGCTGCAGGCGTCGCCCACGACCTCGCCCGGCGAAGGGGAGACCACGGAAGGGTGAGCCACGTTCGGAGCGCACGTCAGCGGAGCGCGAACGTAGCCAAGAGCACGGTCATCACCGTGCCGAGCACGCCGAGGAGGACGTAGACCGCCGCGCGACGACCGAGCCATACGCCCGCGGCGGGAAGCGAGTACGACGTGTCGCCCTCGTCGTCTTCGCGGGCGCGTAGCGAGATCGGTATGGTCGGCAGATCGGCCAACGCCTCCTCGAGTTCTTCGCTCGGCGGCGTGATCTGGGGCTGCGAGGGGGGAGACGTCGGCCAGGACGGGCCCCGATCGGCGCCCAACCGTTCGGGTCGCACGATGCGGACGAGCTCGGCGAGCACCCGCCGCGCATCGGTCGGACGTTCGTCGCGGTTCGGGGACAGGCAGCGTTCGATGAGGTGCACGAGACCGAGCGGGATCGCGGGATTGCGTTCGAGCGCCCGCACCGAGGGCCGGTGTGTGACCGTGCGCAGGAGGACCTCCGCCGTTCGCCCGGGGATCGGCGACTTTCCGGTCAACATGTAGTGGAACAGGACCCCGAGGCTGAACACGTCCGACCGGAGATCCGGCGTGGCGCCGTTCAGCACTTCCGGCGCGAGGTACCCCACCGTGCCGAGCACCTGGCTGCGCGTGATCATCGTGTCGCTGTCGATCGCCTTGGCGAGGCCGAAGTCGAGGATCTTGACGATCTCAGGGTTGGGCGCGGTGGGGCACAGCATCACGTTCGACGCCTTGATGTCGCGGAGGACGATCCCCTGGGCGTGGGCGTGCGCCACCCCGCGCAACGCCTGGACCGCGATGGGCGCGAACATTTGGAGGGGAAGTGAACCTCGGCGGCGCAAAATCACCGAGAGCGGCTCCCCGCGGGCGTACTCCATCACCAAGAACGACTGCTCGCCGGCTTCGACGAAGTCGATGAAACGGACGATGTTGGGGTGCGAGAGTCAGCGGAGCCTTCGCCGCTCGCGGCGAAAGCGGGCTACGACGTCGATGTCTTCCCGCAACGGCGGCGCGATCATCTTGATGACGACGGGAGCGGACGAGCCCGGGTGACGGGCCAGATAGGCCACGCCCATGCCACCTCGTCCGAGGATGCGTTCGACGGTGTATCCCGCCGCGGTGACGGGGCGTGGTTGCTCTACGAAGGCGTGCATGCTGATGTCGTCCTCCATCGGACCTCGTCCGAATCGAAGAGGGAGCGGCGCATGGGTGTGCTGTCGTGGTGGTTCGTTTGCGAAACGGATCAATTTTTCGCGCGCCGCGACGGAGCTCGGGCCGCATAGGTACGCCTCACTTTCGAGGTAGGCGCACGCGCCGACCGTGGGCTGCCGGATCGTGTAGGCCCCGGTATGCGGTCGATCGCCACGTGCCCACTCGCCATGCGCCGCGCATGGATCATGCCCTCCCGAAGGAAGGCCATGACGCGCTCCTGGATCCGCCTCGTCGTGTGCTGCGCTGCGTCGTCGGGGTGTGCTCCTTCCTCCGACGACGCCGGAGCGTCGAGCGACACCGGCGTTTCGAATGGGTCGACGGGGGCCTTCTCCAGCGCATGGACCGATGCGAGCGCGCCCTCGGGTTCCGGTTCGGTCGACGCGACCGATTCGGACGCGGCGGCGAGCACCGACGGCGCGAGCGACTCGACGGGCGAGAACACGTGGGGCTCGGAGAGCGGAGCGTCGACGGGCGATCGCGGGGCCCCGGAGTTCGGGAGCATCCTCGTCGCCGGCGAGCGATCGCGCTGGATCGGCAACAGCTTCATGGCGCTGCAGAATCTCCACGTCGAAGCGGTCGTGGCTGCCCACGAGGCCTTCACGATCGAGACCTTCCCGCGCACGCCCGCGACGGCGAGCGCCGAGAACGGCTATGCAGGATGGTTCTACGGCCAGGGGCTGTGGGCCATGGACGGCGTCGTCGGAGCCATCGCCGACGAAGGTGGCTACGACACGTGCGTGCTCACGAGTGGACCGTGGGAGGGGGGCGATCCCAGCACGACCGACGATGACGCGGAGCCGCTCGGCGGCTTGCGGGACTTCATCGAAGCCCTCACACCCTGGTGCGATCGCTTCGTCCTCTACGTGACGTGGGGCTACTTCGGGATGTCTCCGACGCGGAACCCGGACAACTACGCGCAAGGCATCGCCGAGGTGCTACGCGACGCGCGGCGCGTCGAGGCGACGTTCCCCGACGTCGTCACGGTCCCGCTCGGCCTCGTCTTCTACGAGCTCATGACGGATCCTCCCGTGCCGGTACCGCGCCGGGATTACCTCCATCAGCCCGGCGACGATTCCCATCAGAACATGCTCGGTGCCGTCATCGTCACGTGGACGTACTACGCCGTCGTCGCCGACGTCTCGCCCGTCGGAGCGGACTACGACTTCGCGGCTTTCGATCCTCCGTTCGTCGTGGACGAACGCATCGGTTTGGCCGGGCGCGATGCACCCTTCCCGGAGGGCCCGGGCGCGTCGATGCCATTCGACGCGGCCGTCCGCGCGGCGTTCCAACAGCGCATCTGGGACATCGTCCAGCAGTGGCGAACCCACACCTCTCGCTTCGACGGTTGAGCGGGGCTCGCGTGCCCGGGAGGCTTCGTTCTCGTGTGTCGCCTTCGTGATCGGGAGGGGCGCGGCGACGGCTCGCGACGCGACGGGATCTGCCACGGGGTGGCGACGCGGACGCGAAGAAGCGACGCTGCCGTCGGAACGATCGCGTCGTGGGAATCGCCCCCGACGCCGGGTGCGTTCGACCCTGTGCGCAGGTGCTCGTCCGCAAGTTCCCGTCTGGACCTCGTGCCGGCGGGTGGTAGGTACGCGGCATGAATGCAGGTCATCGTGTCCCTGCGATCACGCGGTGTGTCGGGCTCGCCCTGGTGTTGGCATGCGTGGCATGCAACTGCCAAGAGGTCGAGGAGGAAGCCCACGCGTTCCTCACGGACGAATCGCACCTGGCGTGCCGCACGTCTTCCGATTGCGTGACGGTGCACGTCGGGTGCGCCCAGATCGAGGACGCGCTGTGCGGCCAGGTCGTGATGAACGGTGCCGCCGCGCGATCCGACGACTGGGACCATCTCCGCGAGGAGATCAACGCGTGTTCCCTCTACACCTGCTCGGGCTGCACGGTCCCGCGAGAAGCCCAATGCGAGGAGGGCCTGTGCCGTTGAACCGGTGCATGCCGCGGACACGCTCCCAGTCGACGCCGAGGGTGGGGATCCGCCGGGGGCCTCTCCGCGGCGGGCCGCATCGCCACCGCCGCGCGTCGTCGTCGGTGCTCGAGATGGCTTGCATGGCCGAACGGAGCGCGACGCGCGTCACCACCAATGCGTCGTGGCGAGGTAATAGATGGCCGAACCCATCGCGATGCCGCAGCTCGTGCTGGCCTGCCACCGTGGGAGGTCGCACAAGCGTGGGAGGCCCGGCAGGCAGGCCCGCGGCTCTCGCCCACGACAGAACCGCAGGCTCGCCGCGATGCCCCGCAATGGCGGGCGACAGCCGAGCCCGACGGGAATCGCCGTCGCGGCGGCCGTAGCGACGACGACGAACCACGAAGGCGCCGACGGAGCGCTCGTGGCTCGCGCGCACAGCAGCGCCGCGAGCCCCACGACGACGGTCCCCATCCCGAAGGCGAGCATGCCCCACGCGATGGCGAGCGCCGGCCGAATGCCCAGCCGAACCGCAGGGGTGGCCATGCCCGCGCGCTCGTCTTCCACGATGTCCAACACCTGATTGGGCAACTCCATCGAATACTGCACGAGGCAGAATCCCAGGATGAAGGGGATCATCGCGGTGGGGAGCCGGCCGAGGTACGAATAGGCCGAAAATGCCAGCGGCACGAACATCGTGGAATACGCGAGCGAGGCTCCATGGGGCAAGAGGCCGCGCAGTTTCAATTGCAGCGGGGGCAACGAATAGCCATAGCCCAAGACGACGGCCCCGACGAACATCATCCACGCGGCGCCCGACTCGATTTGCACGGCAACGTGGGCGGCGAGCGCCAGGGCGGCGAAGGTGAGGCCGACCACGATGCCGATCATCGCGCGCACGCCGAGATGGCCCACCGCGGCCGCCACTTCGCGCTTGTCGCTCTCGTAGCGGGCATCGATCTCGCGATCGATGATCGAGTTCAATCCGAGACCTCCGAGCACGAACAGGCCCACGGCCGCATAGGCTTCGAGGACCGGCAGCGCGAACAGCTCGCGCCACGAGCGAGCGCAGACGAAGAAGGTCAACGACATCGAGGACAAGGCCACGCGCGTGTACTCGAGCCGAAACGCCCGAGCGATGGCGCAGAGAAAGTCGCGGAAGGCAAGAAACGGCATGGCTGGCCTCGTAGGATGGAAACGACACAGCGAAAGGACCGGCGGGGCGGAACGCCCACCGGTCAGTGGAGACGGCGCAGCCGAACGGGGACGCCGTCCGCCGGACACGCGACGAGCGGGCGGCGAATGACGCGGGACGGTTGCGTGTGCAGCAGATGCACCTCGAAGTCGCGCACCAGCACGGCGAGGAACAGGCTCGCTTCGAGGGTCGCGAGCTGTGCTCCGATACACGCCCGCGCGCCGGCACCGAACGGCAGGAACGTGTACGGCACGGGTTTGTGCTCCAGGAACCGCTCCGGGAGGAACTCGTGCGGCCGGGGGTAGAAGTCGGGGCGACGATGCAAGCGGTACACGTTGGCGCCGACGCCCGTGCCCCGCGGCAGGTCGTACCCGGCGACGTGCGTGTCTTCGTGGAGCTCGTGCACCGCGAGCCCGGTCACGGGGCAGAAGCGCAACGTCTCGCGGACGACCGCCCGCACGTACGGCGGGACGACGGCGGCGTCCGGCCACGGCCAGGCGTGCGCCCGGACCTCGCGTTGCAAGCGTTCGACGATGCGCCGGCGCCGGAACACGAAGTCGACCATGAAAGCCATCGTGGCGGTGCTCGACTCGATGCCGCCGAAGATCGCCGTCCGCACGTGATCGACGATCGCCTCGCGTGGAATCGGCTGCCCATCGGGACGCGCCGCGAGGAGGCTCCCGAGCAGGGTGGTGGTGGGGAGTGCGGCCCGACGCGCGAGGCGGTCGATCTCCTCGCGCAGGAGCGTGAGACACCGATCGAGCGCCCGATCGATCCGCCCGAACAGCGGCTTCGCCCATGCGCTGCGCTGCCACGCCGGCAGGAACAGGTACTCCGGACGCAGCGCCTCGTGGGCCTCTTGCACGGCGAGCGCGAGTGCGGCCCGACGCGGAGACGCGCCCAAACCGATGAGCTCGAGGATCGCTTCGATGGCGAACTCCAGCGCGGCCGCGTACGCGCAGACGCGTGGCTTCTCGGCGGCTCGGGCGAGCACGCGCTCGGCCGCGGCCCCGAGCGCAGCCGTGTGCTCGGCGAGCGCGGACCCGGTGAGGGCGGGCAGGATCAGCCCCCGCTTCTCACGGTGTGGACGCCCCACCGCCTGGATGAGGCTGTGCCGACCCGCCGTCGGGAGCGTGGCAAACGCGAGATAGAGGCCGTGGCTGCCCGCGTTGGCCTGGAAGAACGCCTGGATCGTCGACGGCTCGACCGAGAGGACGAATCGATGCCCGAAGATCGTGACCGCATAGGGATCGCCGTAATGCTCCGCCCACCGATCGTGACAGCCGAGCGGATCCCGCCACGATTGCCACGTGCTGAGCCAAGCCGAACGTGGCCCGCGGGGAAACGTGGCCGCGGGGCCGCGCGCGGTCATTCGACGACCTCGATGGCGGTGCGGCGTCGCGACCAATCGGCGAGGTCGTGAAAGCCGACTGGAGTGTACGAGGGCGGGGCGCCGACGCCCAGCCGCTCCCGGACCCCCTCCAGGTCGCAGGCGAGCAGTTCCTCCCAAGGCGCGACGCACAACGGTGACGCACGCCAAGCCCGAGCGGCCGCCCCTCGAATGATGGCGTGCCCCGCTTGCAAGCGCGGGTCGTCGAGGGCGAACGGCCCCTGACGTAGGCACCACGCGAGTGAAAACGCGGCCAGGCCGAGATTGCCGGTCTGGACGGCCGTGAAGATGGCGATCGCCATTTCACCGACGAGGTCGGCTTCGTAACCGAGGACGGTGTGCCACAGATCGTGCGAGACCCGTCCCCGCTGTTCGATGTAGCGCCATTCGTCGTCGTCGGCGAGTTCGTTGCCCGCGGCGACGAACGCTCGCTCGAGACCTTCGGGCGATACGTTCGAACGCTGGAGAAACGCGAAGTAGGCGCCTCCGAGGCTGTGTGGGGGTAGGCGCTCCAGGCGCTCGAATTGCACGGCGTCCAGGAGCTGCGGCCGCTCGGCCAAGAGCTTGCGGCCTTGTGGAGAGCGGTGGAATCGATCGTGCAGGACCCACGGCATCACGCCTGGCAAGGCGGAGACGAAGGTCAGGATGGCGGGGACGTCTTGTGGATCGGCGAGCATGCGCCGGGCAGAGGCCACCGCGACCCGCCACCGGTGCCGGGGGCGATGGGGAAGGACGAAACGCGCGAACATACCAGACGTCCGAAAGAGCAGTCTTTCGTCGAAACGAAGCGAATGCGCCGCGGACATGCACGATCCGCCGCGAACCGTTCGTGAAATATCACGCGCCCGCAGGGTCGGCAATGTGCATTGTTCGGAAAATGTATAAACCGGCCGTACCGCTCAGCGGGTGTGGAATACCCCGATCAGGATCGTTCGCACGGGCGCAGGCGCGCCGCCAATCCATCCAGCAAACATTCCAGCCCGAATGTGAAGTTCGCTTCGAAATCGAAGTGCTGCAGCCCCGGGAGCACGGCCGCGACGGTCGGGAACCGCTCCGGTGGCAATTGGGACAGCGCGCCGACGTGTTCTTCCACGAACTGTTCCGGCGTCAACCTCCGGCGATCCCCCCATTGCGAGAACGCCTGTCCTACGACGTACGCGGTGAAGGCATCGAAGGCGTACGCACAATCGAGCTCACTCAACCCAGCTTTGCGGAGCACCTCGAGCACGACCTCGACGACGGCGATCGCTTGCGGCGTGCGGACCCATCGCGTCGCGAACAGCGGCAGCGCGTTGGGATGACGCCCGAGGACGTTGCGATACGCATGGGCGGCATGGCGCAGCCGCGTGCGCCAGTCCCCTTCGGCGGGGACCTCCTCGAGCTCGGCGAGGACCGCTTCTTGGACGAGATCGAGCAAGGCCTCCTTGTTCTGGACGTGCCCGTACAACGACATGGCTTCGACCCCGAGCGCGGCGCCGAGGCGCCGCATCGTCAGGGCTTCGAGGCCTTCCTCGTCGACGATGTGGAGTGCGCATTGGACGATCCGGTCACGGGACAGCGCGCGACCGCGCCCTGAGCTGCGTCGGGGAGGCATGCGTTCTCGTCCGAGCTCGATGCTACGGTGTTCGACGAGGGAGCTCCACCCGCTTGGGCTGCGTTTGCGCTCCGAACGCGAGATCCATGGGCCTGCCGCCGTTGGGCCACGCGCATGGGGAGTCCGCCGTCGGGACGCAGCGTGATCGAAGCGCGCTCCCGCACGGGTCGTCCCGTCGGCAGCCACCGGACGCGGCGGACGAGGGTCGCGAGCAGGAGCACCGATTCCAGCATCGCGAAGCCTTTGCCGATGCACATGCGCTGCCCCCCTCCGAATGGAAAATAGGCGTAGGGCGGTCGCTTCGTGCCGGCGGCGAGCCAGCGCTCCGGCGCGAACGCGAGGGGATCGGACCAGAATCTCGGGTCGCGATGGACCACCCACGAGCTCATCAGGATCTGGGCGCCACGGGGAATCGTCGTCTGCGACAGGGGGAAGTCCTCCAGCGCTTCGCGACCGAGCAGCCACGCCGGCGGATAGAGGCGCATGGACTCCTGCAGCACGGCGCTCGTGTAAGGAAGGCGCGGGATGTCGGCCGCGCCGAGCGGCTCCGGTAGCGCGGCGACCTCGTCGAAGATGCGCTGCTCGTCCTCGGGGTGGAGCCCGAGCAGGTGCCACGTCCAAGTGAGGGCGTTGGCCGTCGTTTCGTGCCCGGCCAACAACAACGTCACGATCTCGTCTCGCAGCTGGCGCGGCGACATCCCGTGGCCGTCTTCGTCGACGGCCGCCACGAGGCGCGCGAGGAGGTCGTTCGCGGGTGCTCCGGGCTGGGCGAGACGACGTTGGACGAGCTCGTCCACGATTGCGTCGAGATGCAGGATCGCGCGCCGGTAGGGCGATCCGGGGAGCATCAGGAACCACTCCGGGGCGAGCCAACCGACCATGCCCTCGAACCGTCGCAGCAGGGCTTCGAGGATCGGTCCCACGACCGTCGAGCGCACCTGGCCGTCGCCGAACAGGCTCTCGGCCGCGATCCTGAGGGTGAGGTCCATCATGTGCGCGTGGACGTCGACGACTTCGCCGTCGACGAGCGTCGCCGCGGCTTCTTCGGCGAGCGCGACCATGCGCGGGGCGTATCCCAGGATGTCGTCGCGGTGAAACGCAGGTTGGATGAGGCGACGTTGGCGTCGCCACGTCTCGCCGGCGCTCGTGAGCAGGCCGTCGCCGAACAACGACGTGGCGTTGCGGGTGTCTCGGTCTTTGATGAAGCTGCGCGCCGCGGTGAAGATCCGTTCGAGGTCGCCCGGGTCGTGGATCACCCACCACGTTTCGCGGCCGAGACGCAGGCGATAGCGGTCGCCGGCGAGACGCGCGAAATGTTCGAGGCCCCGCAGCGGATCGCGAGCGAACCGAGGCAGGTGGCCCACGAGAGGGAGTCCGCCCGCGAGGAGGGGAAGAGGCTCGCGTCGTCGCGGGACCGGGTCGTGGTCTGGGGCGTGCATAAGATGCGCTCTGGTGACCTTACGACGTAAGGTCGGGCGAGGCAAGCCGATGCGCGTGTGCAGGAACGCGACCCTTTTCGTTCGCGACGGGAGGTGGCGAGGCACGGCCGCCTCGATCGCTGGCTCCCGCACCCGGGCATGCGGCACACTCGCGTCACGATGAAGACGTACGAGACGGACGTCCTGGTGATTGGTGGGGGTGGAGCAGCGACCGCGTCCACGATCGCGGCCCATGATGCCGGTGCGCGCACCATGCTGGCGGTGAAGGGGCGCTTTGGCGTGCCCGGGGTGCGTGGCGCGGGGGCGACCTCGAACCCGAAGGCGGATTTCTGGACGATCCGAACCGTGGGTCCCAAAGGTGGTTGGTTCAACCCGCCCGACGAAACGTGGCAGGACATGTGTCAGATCGGCCTGGGGACGGCCGACGCCAAACTCTGCCGCATCTTCGTGGACGAGGTGTCGGATGCGATCAAGCGCTTGCGCGGGATGGGCATGCGGTTCCAGAGCAAGATGCTCGCGACGATGCCCGCGACGAAGGAGAGCCTCGGGACGAACAACATCGTCCAGATCCAGAAGGCGGTGATCGAGGGCACCGGCACCGAGGTCCTCGAGCACGCCAACGTGACGGATCTCGTGGTCGACGGTGGGCGTTGCCTCGGGGCGGTGGGCGTCACCGACTTCGGTGAACCGTTCTTCGTGCGTGCGGGCGCCGTCGTGCTCGCGACCGGCGGCGTCGGTCAGCTGTTCCAATACAGCTTCAACCCGCCGGGGAACACGGGTGACGGCTACGCGATGGCCCTGCGTGCCGGCGCGGACCTCTTCAACATGGAGTTCATGCAGCAGGGCATCGCGACGACGTGGCCGACTCAGGCGATGGTGATGCTCTACGAAATGCCGGAGCCGTATCGAATGTTCAATCGGCACGGCAAACATTTCATCGAGGATTATCTGCCCGCAGGACTGACGTTGCAGGAGGTGTCGAACCTCAAGGCGTGGCATTGGCCCGTCAGCTGTCGGGATGCGGCGATCCACCTCGATCGGGCGATCCACGGCGAGGCCGTGGCCGGGCGCGGCACGGATCACGACGCGATCTTCCTCGACCTCTCCGGAGCGCGGCGCGGGTTCCAGCCCGAGGTCTTCGAGGAATACATGGCGAGCGTCGGCATCGACCTCGGGCGCGACCTCCTGCAGATTCAGGTGCATCACCATACGAGCAACGGTGGCGTGCGGATCGACGAACACGCACATTCGAAGGTCGTCGGATTGTTCGCCTGTGGCGAAACCGCGGGCTGGCAGGGCGCCGATCGACTCGGCGGCACCATGTTGGGCGGCTCGCAAGTGTTCGGTTGGCGAGCGGGCACGAAGGCCGCCGAGGTGGCTCGCGATCGTCCGCAGCGTGACCTCACCCCCGACGAGCTCGATCGTTTCTTGATGGGCGACGTTCGCCGCGCGCAGGAGAGCCGTGGACAAACGCGGCCGGGCGATCTGCTGGCGCCGCTGCAGCGCGACATGTGGCGCAACCTCCTCGTCGAGCGCGACGCCGAGCAGCTCGCCGCCGCACGGGCGTGCATCGAACGGCAGCGCGCCGCGTTGGCCGGGGATCTACGCATCGCGGAGCCGTTCGACCTGGCGCTCTACTACGAGCAACGCAACCTCCTCGACGTCGCAGAGGTCATCGTGGCGGCCGCCGAGATGCGCACCGAAAGCCGTGGCTCGCACTATCGATCCGATTATCCGGAGCGCAATGATGCGGAATGGATGACCAACATCTTCGTGTCGCGCGACGAGAAGGGGCTCGCATTGCGCAAACAATGGGTGAATGCCGAGGTCGGTTTCGAGGACATCGGCAAGATCCGCATCCTGCCGTGGGGCTAAAGGTCCCGCGCCCGCGTCCGCGGACGTTCGCGTCATCGGACGCGGCGTAAGGCCGCGAGGAGCTGCGACACGTAGCTCCCTCCGAACAGCGCCACGTGGACGAGGAGCGGGTACAGCTGATAGAGCGGGACCCGCTCGTCCGCGCCGGGAGCGAGCGGCGCGGCTTCGTGGTAGGCGGCGAACGTGCGGCTCGAGAACCCGCCGAACAGGCGCATCATCGCGAGATCGATTTCGCGATGCCCGCCGTAGACCGCAGGATCGATCAGCACGGGCTCTCCGTGGGGGCCGACGTGGCGGTTCCCCGCCCAAAGGTCGCCGTGCAGCCGCGCCGGCGGTTCGGCGGGGCCGCAGCGCTCGGGCAACCGCGCATCGAGCTGCTCGAACGATCGCACGTGCTCGGGCGTCAGGAGCCCGCCGTCGCGTGCACGCCGAACGAGCGGCGCCAGGCGTGCCTCGCGGTAGAACTCGGGCCACGTCGCCGCGGGCGTGTTGGACTGCGGCAGGGTGCCGATGAAGTTGTCGTGGTCGAGGCCGAAGCTCGGGGCGCCAGCGCGGTGCAGCGCCGCGAGGTCGCGGCCGAGGCGTTCGTCGTGGTCGGCGGTGGGCGTGCCCGGCTCGAGATAGGCGAGGGCGAGGAACGCCACGGGGTCGCGACCGACGGCGAGCACCTCCGGGATCGCGATCGTTCCGGTCTCCCCCAACCACGCCAGACCCCGCGCCTCCGCCTCGAACAGGCCCCCGGCGCGGGGCAGCGTCTTGACGAACACGACCGCTCCGGAGCCGAGCTCGACCCGGTAGGCGCGGGCGATGTCGCCACCGGCGAGCGAGCGATGCTGACGAACGGGCGCACCCAAGGCCTCGGCCAACGCGTGCGCGAGCCGAGGATCGAACTCAGAGCCCATGCTGCGCCCGCAGGTGGCGAAGCAGCCCCGCGCACGCGCGCTCGCACATGTCGAGCACGCGGTCGAATCCGTCGGGGCCGCCGTCGTAGGGATCCGGCACCTCGGCCTCGGGCGGGGCGCTCGGATGGACGCTGCGGAACAAGCCGACCTTGGCGCGTGCCTCAGCATTGGGGGCCCGCGCCTGGAGCTCCACTGGGTTGGCGCCGCCCATGGCCCGGTCGAG
>Ga0079224_100012296_pt1 | contig 11836 bp, 11 predicted proteins | sample Stecom2015_FD_80414 | JGI IMG/M metagenome (GOLD analysis project Ga0079224, IMG submission 80414) | Agricultural soil microbial communities from Utah to study Nitrogen management - Steer compost 2015 | ecosystem: Environmental > Terrestrial > Soil > Agricultural land | place: USA: Utah...
AATACCTAATGTACAATGAAAAACATCGATCCGCCCAGCACACGCATCGCGACGTGGATACAAGTGCTGTATATTGCGGGCTTTATCCTATTGACCTACACGTATAACCTGTTAACGGGCGGCGACCGTAATTTCGTGAGCTCGCTGGCCGTAGGTAGCTGCCTCGTTGGCTTCTTTTATGGCTATTGCTACTTGGTCAGGTCCGCTTTCGTTGCCGGAAAATCGCGATGGAGCGTGCCGCTGCTCATCCTCACCACGGCAGGCCTTCCACTGATTGCCTATGCGCTCGTATACCTCATCCTGCCATGGGTGGGCGTCGTGCTGTATAAACCGCATATTCCATTCCGCTTGGGGGAATTCCTGGGCAAAACCATCAAATCGCTGATCATCCCGTGGGTGGGTGTGGCGCTCTACGCCGCCTTCTACCGCCGGCAGCTCATCGAACGGAAAAACCAGGAGCTCCGGGTCCGCTATGCCCTAAGCCAACAGCAACTGCTAGAAATGATTACAAAACAGCGGGAAAGCATCTTGCTGTCTCACCATTTCAAAAACTGCCTCAACTCCATTGTGGGCCGGGCCGAAGATTTCGGTGACGACTATATCCCATCGCTGATGCCCCACCTCAAACGCATGCTGGACTACTCGATGGAGGGTGGTGACACGCCCTACCTGCCGGTAACGATCGAACGCGAGCTGGAAAGCCTGCATGAGTTGGTAGATTCGTTGCGCCTGCGCTTGGGCCACCACAATGTAGTCGTCATACGCCAACAGGGAACTCCACTCGGACAGCCGATGCCACGCCTCACACTGGTGACGCTGTTCGAAAACGTGATCAAGCATGGGGAGGTAAACCTGGAGAAGCCTGCCGTGGTGGATATCGACGTCGAAACGAACCTTTTCCGGTTTACCTGTGTGAATTCCATCAATCAGGCAACGCTGCCTGCCGAGCCAAGCGGCCGCGGACTGGTGCTGGTGGAGCTATTCCTCGCCCAGATGCAGTATGCCAAAGGAACCCTCGAACATCACATCGAGGCGGATACATTTACCATTTGTTTAACCATTACCTATGCTTCATGATTACAATGACCTGCGCGATTCTTGAAGACAATCTCAAGGACGCTAAATTGCTGAAACATTATGTAGAGAAGGTTGGCGGTCTGAAACTTGTCGCACAATTTGACAACGCGACGGCGATGCAGCAGTATTTATTGCACAACGATGTGGCGCTGCTCATCGCAGACATCGAACTCCCGGATATGAATGCTTTTGCGTTGATGGAGTCCCTGCCAAACAAACCGAACGTGATCTTTTGTACGGGCCACAATAGCTTACATTATGCCACCAAAGGATACCGGATCAACATCATCGATTACCTCACCAAGCCGTTGGTCTATGCCGAGTTCGTAATTGCCATTGGTAAGGTACGCGAGAAACTGGGGTTTGGACTACGTTCCCATGGACCGTTGTCGGGCCATGTGCTCTTACCACACGACGGTGGATGGAAGCGGGTACCCGTAGCCGATATCGTTTACGTCGAATCGACAAAAAATTACGTAAATGTTTACTTTGTGAGCGGCAACCCGCTGTTGAAGGTACGGCAAACGCTGAAGGAAACGCTGGAAAAACTGCCCTCACCGCATTTCATCCAAACGCACAAGAGCTACATTGTGGCCTCGCGGATGGCTATGGGTTGCAGCCGAAGGGAAGTAACGGTGCGCAACTGCGAAAAGGCACTGCCGCTGGGACCTTCCTACCGGGAAGCCGTGAAAAGGGCGATCGCAGCGCATTAATCGGGCAGCACGGGCAGCAACTGCCGGGCATAGAGGTAATCCACCAGTTCGCGGAAACAATCCGGGCCAAGGTACTTGGTTTTGGATATTTCGTGCGCGCCGAGCACGACAAGGTCTTGCAGGGTGACGATCTTGCACGCCTTGCAGCGCGACCGGAAATCGGTGCTCCATTCGGGCATATCTGCTAATGGGGTGTTGAGGATGTCGGTAAGGGATGAAATGGCCATGGCTATAAAACAGCTGCGGGCAACCAAACTCCCGAATCCACCCGCCGCGAAGCGGACTACACGAAGAATCTGGCGCCCGCATGACCGGGCGTCCAGCAGATTCTTCCTCGTGTAGTGTAATATTTCGCGGTATTTTGGATTCGAGAAAAATAGCTGTCGCTATGATTAATGATATGTTACTTCAATCTTATCTATTCAAATCGTATGATTTTTAATGTAAAACCTGTAATAAAAACCTAATTCGTCGCTAAGATACGAAATTATCGTCCGCGGCACCAATACCTACCCATGAAGAAAAAAAGACTGATCATCCTGCCCCATGATGTGAGCATCATCACGGGCAAAAGCATCCGCCAGGCCCAGCGGCTGCTCAAAGACATCCATTTCGTGCTGGGCAAGTTGCCGCACCAACCGGTATCGATTCCTGAATTTGCGGATTATATGGGATTGGAGGTGGAAGAGGTGGAAAGGGTGGTGGGGTGACTACCGAATTATAGCGATGAAATCCTTCGGAGAAACCACCGGTAGTGGTGGAAGCGCTGCTTTTTGGAAAGCTCGATCTTGACTGATAACATGCGTCATCCCATGATGCAACGCGGTGAAGTACAGTAGGGCATCTTCGATATCATTCATCGATGAATGCAGTGCGGTAAGTACAACCTCATGCGGCGTATCAATCGTATGGACAAACGCTAGCAATGTAGCCATAATCTCCTTTGCTTTTTTGGCCCCATACGCCTTTGTAATCCAGTAGGAACAAATCTGCACCACGGTGGGCGAAACGAACCCTGCAACCTTGCCATCTTCTGCCCATGAAACAATGGTTTTCCCTTGCTCATATCCCTCCCGCTGAAGAACAAAATCGAGGATGATGTTGACATCCAAAAACACCTTAAAAGCCATACTTGCTGGCGTTTTTTTCGAAGTATTGTTTTTTCAGGTCACCGTCTGCACGCAAATCGGGTTTGGGAAGCTCCTCGACAATATCAGCGATACGTTTAGTTTGCGGAAGCTGCACAAAGCTCTTGAAGTAGCTTTCTACCAGTTCAGACACACTGCTTTTCCGGGAAGCTGCGTAGCTTTTTACTTTTTCTAGCAGACTTTCATCTATCGTTAAATTCAATCTTGCCTTCATACCTCGTTTCATTGAGATACAAATATACGCATAAAAAACAAATATGCGCACACCACCCTGTTTCTACAAAAAAACCGCCCCCGGAAATCGGGGGCGGTTGGATTACCGGCGCGGTCTGCGCAACCGATGGAGCACGAGGCTCACCACGAAACTGACGGTGGCACCCACAGCGGCAAGGATAGCCGTTTTCAGCAGCTCATCGGTGCCGATATGGGGCAGGGCGCTCAGCATTGTGCCTGCAGCGGTGCCCAGCCGGAGGTCATGGCGCATCAGCCGCCTCCGCACCGTCGCCTTGCGCAGCGGTTGCACCAAGCGGCTCGCCAGGCTGCGGCTCGAAGCTTTGCCAGATGCCCAACGCCAAGCTCACGTATTTCGCTGCGGCGACCACTTTCGCCGGCAGCCGTACCGGCGAGGCAATGACCAGCTGGCTGGCCAGCTGCAGCCCCCGCCGCAGCGATATCCACCACGGTGTGGCGGCTTGCCCACTTTGCGCCTGGGCGGGCGTGGCATCCGCCGCTCCCCGAGGGGCGGATGCCGGTTTGTTGTTTTCCATCATTAATCACAGATCACCGCGCATCGACCACCGAGGCCTCCACAATCACCAACCACACGTCCTCCCCTGCTTCCAATACGGGATACACGAGATCTTTGAGCCGCTCCAACGCCACGCGGCTGTAGCTTCCTACGCCCGGCGCGGTGCATGAGGTAACGGGCGCGATACATCCCTGCAATTGGGTAAGCGCATCGTTTGCCGGATGGATGAGGATGCCCTCGCGCCCCGGCACATGCGCCACAGCCAACTGCTCACCCCAGCGGGGATGCCTGCGCTTCACCAACCGGTAGCGCCCCTCCGGTATGCAGCTGATGAACCGGCGGTTATTCCGCCAAGGCAGCTCGATGCAGGCACAGATTGCGCGGTGCTGATGCGTGATTTCGCCATTGGTTCCCTCAGGGTGATACTGGCGCTTCAGATAGAGCTCCATCATACCACGTCTAGCTGGATAACGTCAATGGGATTGTACGCCCCGTTGTTGAGCGGGTACGGCTTAGCATTTACTTCCTGGTAGAAGGAAACGCCGAAAAGCACGAACACCGGTAGGGTGGTGTCCGCCGGGAGGGCGGCGCTTAATGTGGCGCCAGCAAATCCCTCGCTTTTCAGGATGCCCATCTCGCTTTCGGCCATCGCGATAGTCGAGGTGTTCGCCGTGCCCTCGCCATCAAAATCGATCGTTGCCGCACCGAGGTTGAACTGGAAGTGCGTAGCGCCGGCGGGGGCGGCAATGGTCACCCGGGGGTCCAGTGCGGGTACTTCCAGCTGTACGCTGCCCGTTGCGCGGTCGATGGTGCACGAGGGCACTACGAAGAGCGTGTTGGCCAGCGATGCCGCCACATTGAACCCGAAATGCCCGAGCAGCCCGAGGTTCTCGGGCAGTACCCGGCGCTCGCCGCGGTCGTTTACCGCGTCTGCCTTCACCACCCGCATCAACCGACTGAATAGCCGTTGGGGCATCTTCGGGTCGTACGTGAGCAGAATCATCGGCCGCAGCGTTTTGCGCAGCTGCTTGACTGCCGCCGCGCCCCGGGCAAACTCCGCGTTGTTCTCGCGGGTGCGCTGGTAACCGGGTTCCGTGGCAATGCGCTGGGGGTCGACCCCCTTGGCTTGGCGTGCTTGGTACCCGTCTTTGGTTTCGTAAAAGGTCAGATCCCCGATCCTTCCTTTTAATTTAATGATACTTTCCTGTTGTGCCATGAGTAGTTCATTTAAACAACAGTACAAAGGTCGGCAGCCCGGAAACAAGGCCTGTCGCGAATGTCGCGGAATGACGCATTTGTCGCCAGATGACGTAAATGTCGCGGAATGGCGTATTTGTCTCGCGGTTATCAGGTACTCGGGGCATGTATCCCCCGTGCAGGCTTCCTTAGGCGCCATCCGTGGGTATCCCGTGTGTTATCCCGGTGATACCCGATAGGTTGCCGATATAAACCCCAAAAAACGGCATATAAACGGGAAACTATCGGGAAGGTATCGGGAAGGAGCGCATATTGACTAGAGCGGCAGCACCCGATAGCGTCAAGGCGAACCAAGTCCATTGTTGTAGTGGCGGATTCCGGCCTAGAAGGCTATCATGGAGATGTTGGGTTTTGATTTTCATTCAGTTTGGTTCGAAAATCATGTTGGTTCTGACTAAAGGCTTATAACAATGTATCCCAAAGCGGCGTCGGAACGCTAAAAAGTTTCATAATACACAACCGGTTTGCTACCTTTGGATGTCAAATGACGCCAAGGATGAAACCGGTCCCACCTACAGATGATTACGAATTAGTGCTACGCCTTCGAGCAGGCGATCATCGCGCGTTTGAAATGATTTACCACCGGTACGCCAAGCGTGTGGCGGCTACATTGTTGAAAATCACCCGGTCGCGCGAGGCGGCAGAGGATCTTTTGCAAGACACCTTCACCAAAATTTGGGCTGTTCGGGACACGATCAAGCCAAACCATTCCTTTCCAGCGTTTGTATTTACGATAGCCGCCAATTTGGCCAGCAATTCTGTCCGTAAGCATCTGCGCGACTCCTACATGCAAACCCAATTAAAGACGACCATACGCGAGGGCTATGTTCATATCGAAGAGAACCTCATCGCCGCCGAAGAACGCGACTGGATGCAGCAGGCGCTCGCACAACTTGCACCTCGACAGCGTCAGGTGTTCATCATGCACAAGCTGGAAGGCAAGAGCTACAAAGAAATCAGCGAGCAGTTGTCCATCAGCCCTTCAGCAATCAATCACCTCATCCAGCGTGCCAACAAAAAAATGGCCACATTAATAAGTTCGAAATTAATGCTGACCCTTTCCTTGCTCTCATCGTTCCTTCATCGGTGAAAAAATATTCTTTGGGGTGTGCTATTTTTCCGTGCACCGGTGTATTAGTAGATAAAGGGGGATAAAATCCTCCGGCTTAAAATGGAGAAGGACCTGCATTTACTTTTGGCGCGATACCTAGATGGGGAGTGTTCGGAAACGGAATTGAGACGCCTGTACGAACATTTCGGCCATCCAGAAAATGATGGTGCATTAGTGGAAGCTATCCGCTTGTACATGACACAACATGTTACAACGTATGACGAAGAATTTTCTTTAACCGACGAAATCGCAGACCGTGCCTTTCATCGAGTGATGAAGGCTACCAAACCCAAAAAGCGCCTGAGGTGGCTCCGCTACGCAGCGGCGGTAATTCTTTTGTCATCCGTAATCGGATACTTCGTAATTGATCGTCATATGCCTCCGGTCGATAATTTTGCTACAACCGAGATTTCCCCCGGAAGCAACCGTGCGATATTGACGCTCGCAGATGGCCGCAAGATCGATTTAAGTTCTGGACAAGCTGGGATCGTTGTAGCAGATGATATCACCTACCTCGATGGTACCACAGTTTTTAGTCACACGTCTGAAGGCCGAATGTCGGAGAGTAGCGTTGCGGAACGTCATCTCCCGACAATAGACTCCAGACTTCTGACTTTAACGACTCCAAAAGGTGGTACATATTCCATCACGTTGCCAGACGGTAGCCGTGCTTGGCTTAACGCCGCATCTACGCTGAAATACCCTTCCCGATTCTCTGAAGATGCTAGAGAGATCATTTTGGAAGGCGAAGCTTATTTTGAGGTGAAGGAAGAACGGATTGCGGAACAAGGGAGTCAACAAGGAAGGCGCTTCCGTCCTTTCAAAGTTCGTACCGCAGGCCAAACGATCGAAGTCCTTGGTACTGAATTCAATGTCTCCGCATATGCCGACGACTCGGAAATCCAAACTACGCTCGTGGAAGGAAAGGTGAAAGTGTCAATCGCCGAGTCTAATGTCTCTAATATATTATATCCTGGTCAACAAGCCGTTATGCAGGGAACGGCAATTGATGTACGGGAAGTGGACACGGAGCCCTATACCTCGTGGAAGTCGGGAAAATTCAGTTTCGATGGTAAACCCTTTGTGAAGGTCATGGACGAGGTGTCTCGCTGGTATGATTTGGAAGTGGTATATGTGGGTGGCAAGCCGAATGGGCAACTCGTCGGTGACGCTTACCGGAACCAGAACCTGTCCATCGTATTGGGTATGCTAGATGTGTTGGAAATAAATTATAAGCTAGACATACCTGAGCGTAAATTGACGATATACTATACGGAAGGAGGTCAGCCTTAAAAATACGACAAGAAAACTGACGTTGGCTGGCGTCATAAAAATAAGGGAGATGGACCAACACCTCCCTCAAACAGTTAGGATAAAGCTTAATGTAATTGTAAACCATCCAAAACTTTTCAAAGTTAATGAATAAGTATTACTTATTGAGAGTAATGAGGTTGCTTATACTCTTTTTGTTAGCAGGGCTAATACATGTTAGCGCTGCAACCAATGCACAGACCATCACGTTGAAAGGAAATCGATTATCGTTATCGAATGTGCTGGACGCCATACGGCAGCAGGCCAACTACACTATTTTTTCAGCAGAACATGTCTTAAAGGACTCACGTCCGGTTACGATTAATGTGAGGAATATGCCGGTTGACCAGTTTTTGAAGAAGGTTTTTGAAAACCAGCCGCTTGAAGCGACGATTGCCGATAAAACGATTATCATCAAGAAGAAGGTTAGGGGGCAAGTTAAAGCGAATAGCCAAGACGCCGTTTCTCAGCAACCTAAGAAGATAACAGGACGAGTCTCGGACGAACATGGGAATCCGCTCGAGGGTGTAACGGTTGCACTTAAAGGAACTGCGATTGCCGTGACTACGGACATAAATGGCGATTTCGAGATTACTGTTACTGATGATGGACGCATATTGGCCTTTTCGATCGTTGGATTTGAAACCACAGAACAGACAATTGGTGCTTCTTCGGTACTTCGCATATCTATGAAAGCCACCATAAGCGATTTGGACGAGGTTATTGTTGTAGGGTACGGTACGCAACGAAGAAGTGACATGACCGGCGCGGTGGCTTCATTAGCCAAAAGTAGGTTAGAAATGGTGCCCAATCTGAATATTGCTCAAGCCATACAGGGTTCGATTCCGGGGGTGATGGTCCAGACTTCTTCCGCAGGTGCAGAACCTGACCAAAATATCATGGTAAGGGGAAGGAATTCCATTTTGGCCAGCAATGAGCCTCTAATCGTTGTAGACGGTATACCCTATGGTGGAAGCCTCAGCGATCTCAACCCCAATGATGTCACTTCTATTGAAATACTTAAAGATGCTTCTTCAGCCGCCATTTACGGTTCCCGAGGCGCAAATGGCGTCATATTGGTTACCACCAAAACGGGGAGTGATGGGAAAGCTATTGTTTCATACGACGGAAAGTTCGCTCTTCAGCAATACTCCAATATGCCCCCGGTTATGAACGGAGCGGAATTTTACGATTTTAAGATGACTCGTTATCCCGCTGCTATAACGTTATATGAGTTACAGCGTTATGAATCGGGCGCGTCTTCCGACTGGCTTAAGTTGGCGCTACGAGACGGTTCGAGTCATCAACAGAACCTTTCGGTGGCGGGCGGCTTTAAAGGCACGAAATATTATATTTCTGGCGGACTACTCGATATCAAAGGACTAGCGCTGAATGACCAGTACCTTCGCGCTTCTAGCCGCATCAATGTGGATTCGGAAATAAGGGATTGGCTAACCATTGGTACCAGAACGCAGTTTACCTTTGACGACAAAAGCGGAGAGGGGCCGAATTGGAATGAAGTTTTTAACATGAACCCACTTACCCGTGCGTATGACGAAGATGGCAATTTGACGATTTTTCCATGGGACGGCGATCCGCTTTATGCTAACCCGCTGTCCAGTACGCTTTACGAGAATAAAGATATATCGCATCAGCTAATTACAAACAATTTTGTCGTCGTCAAGGTACCGTTCGTTCCGGGACTGAGTTATCGCTTGAATACGGGATTCAGGATGTCATTTGCCGATCAAGGTACTTATCGGGGCAGAGACACCAAAGCTGGTATGGATGCCAGAGGTAGTGCAGATTTGCATCAATTTCGATCTAGCAATACCATCATTGAAAATATTGTATCTTACAATCGCGATTTTTACAAGCATTCTTTTTTTGCGACGGCTGTGTATAGTTATGAGGGGTTTAAGAGAAGCGACAATTCATTGGGCGCTAGGGGTTTTCCTAACGACTTCCTGGGCTGGTATTCTGCTTTGCAGGCTGAATTGTTGACACCCGAATTCGATCACCAGGAAACGGTTCTGATTTCGCAAATGGTCCGGCTCAATTATGCTTACGACCGTCGTTACCTACTGACTTTAACCGGTCGGCGAGATGGTTATTCAGGTTTCGGGACATCCAACAAATGGGGAATTTTTCCATCTGTAGCCCTAGGGTGGAATGTGGCCAACGAACGTTTCTTTCCGTTTAACGATGTTTTTAATGAATTTAAGCTACGCGCTTCAATTGGACTTAATGGCAATCAGGCTGTTGGCGCCTACGAGTCAATTTCCAGACTAAGTGACTACAATATGGTAGACGGGAAGATTTCGGTTCCGGGCTACCGGCCCACGGTTCTGGGGCAAGACAACCTCGGCTGGGAAGCATCGCGTACTGCAAATTTGGGTGTGGATTTCGCGGTATTGAAAAGCCGCATCAGTGGAGATTTGAATTTCTTCCAGACGAATACATCTGATCTGTTGTTGAACCGGACCATCTCTCCTGTGCATGGTGTGAATGAGATTACGCAGAACATTGGCAAAACCGAAAATCGGGGTGTTGAATTGTCGTTATCTTCCATCAATATTAACGCTGCTGCTTTCACGTGGAATACATCGGCTAACCTATCTTTCATAAAGAACAAGATTACCTCGCTATACGGATACCGTGACGAGGAAGGGAGAGAGGTCGACGATGTGGCAAATGCTTGGTTCATCGGAAAGCCGATCTTGGTCAATTATGACTTTGTTTGGGATGGTACATGGCAGTTGGATGAGTTTTCGGAGGCTGAAAAGTGGGGGTCCCAACCGGGTTTCGTAAAACTAAGGGATGTGAATGGCGATAATAAATTGGATGCCGCTGACCGTCAAATTATTGGCCAACAAGACCCTCGGTTACTCTGGGGCCTTACCAACAGCTTTTCGTACGGCAATTTCAATTTGAGCATATTTGTTCATGGCGTCCATGGTGTGACAAGAGATAATGCAATCATGTCAGACAACGTCACAGCAGAAGTGCGGAATAATACCATCAAAAAAAACTGGTGGACACCCGAGAACCCGACCAACGAATGGATTATGAACCATTTAGACGCTGGCAGAATGTCTGGTGTAACGGCTGGTTATTACCAAGATGCAAGCTTTATCCGGCTAAAGGATGTTTCGTTATCCTATGATTTTCCAACTAAATGGACAGAAGCTCTAAAAATTAATAGGCTACGGACTTACGCCACCGCTCGCAACCTCATGACGATAACGAAATGGAATGGTGTAGATCCGGAATTGAGCGGCAGTCGGATAGTCCCGATGCAAAAGGAATTTGTATTTGGAATCACCTTTGATTTTTAATTTTTGGATAGTCAAAAATTAGCTGTAATTAATAAGGAAAAGATGAAAGCAATTTATATTAAAATAACCATGGCATTTAGTATGGCTTTGGTGGCATGTTCTTCCGAGCGCTTGGAAGAACACCCTCCCCATTTGATTACCGGTGAGACCCTGTTTTCTAACCTGGCAGGGTTCGAAGCCGGGTTAAATGGATTATATGCACGCGTTCGCGAAGAAAAAGCAGGCAGAAATGCAAATGATATGATTGGCAGCATGTTCATAGATGGTACCGATAACCTGGTATCCAATCACCGCGATATAGGTTTCAATTTCATTTCACAGTTTTGGCAAGACATCAATAATCCAAACCATGTTTCGATCGAATACAATTTTTCTTGGTTATATAGCATTGTAAACGCTGCCAATACTATTATTTCTAGAGCAAACCATTCCGCGGTAGATTGGGAGGGTGTTGGATCGGCGCCAGAAGATAATCGGAACCGCGTGGTTGCGGAGGCCAGGGCCATCAGGGCTTGGGCTTATAGACACCTGAGCTTTTGCTGGGGCGACGTTCCATTGAATCTGGAAGAGTCTATCGGTTCGACGATTAAAACAGACTGGGAGCGTGCGCCAGTGGCGGACGTGCGACAGCAAATTTTAAACGACTTTTTAGCCGCGGAACCTCATATCGACTTCGAACCAAAAATGAACGGGAGAATCACTAAAGGCGCAGTACAACACTACCTTGCCGAAATGTATCTCACCATTCATAAGCCCGACAGTGCATTGTATTGGGCTAATAAGGTAATTAATACGCCCCAATACCGGTTAGTGACGGAGCGGTATGGTGTTCGTGCGAACAGGGCTGGCGTTCCTTTCATGGATATGTTCTACGAAGGCAACGAAAACCGAGTACAAGGAAACACCGAAGCCCTGTGGGTATTTCAATTTGCGCTGGAAACCGTGGGCGGCGGTGCCAGTATCGTCCGACGTCATCATGCCAGTCGTATTAGTGATTGGGTAGTAGGAGGAGTAAAACCCAGACGTGATACCTATGAAAGGGGAGGGCGTGGCCGATCTCGAATGTCGCTTACTAAGTGGGCGTTGGAATCCTACGAGCCCCAGGATCACCGAAATTCAGAGTTTGCCATCCG
>Ga0079224_100012297_pt1 | contig 11835 bp, 9 predicted proteins | sample Stecom2015_FD_80414 | JGI IMG/M metagenome (GOLD analysis project Ga0079224, IMG submission 80414) | Agricultural soil microbial communities from Utah to study Nitrogen management - Steer compost 2015 | ecosystem: Environmental > Terrestrial > Soil > Agricultural land | place: USA: Utah...
CCGATGCTGCCGATGAGCTGACCGCGGATGGGGGCCGGCGTCTTGGCCCACGGGCCGAAGGCCTGCCTGGCGGCAACGCACGCGTCGCGCACCTGTTCCTTGCTCGCCTCGGCGAACAGGCCGACCACGTCAGACAGGTCGCTGGAGTTGCGCGAGGCGAAGGTGCTGGAGCCGTGCACTTCGGCGCCGCCGATGAGGCTGCCGAAAGTCCTGGGCGTGCTGCCGGTCGACGCGCTGGTCGCCGTGGTCGTGCTGTCAGTGGTTTCCATGTTCTCCTATCAGGCGCTCGCTACCAGGGCGAAAGCGCGTCCTGGACGCCTATATCTGCCTAGCAGTCCCTGGATGGTATCACGCTGCGCTCGGCCCTCGTGGTCGCCTGTAGCGCTCGGCGGCACCCGGACTCGCGCTGCGGTCAAGCTGAAGCCACCGGGGCCCGCTCGCCCGACGTTGTGCATGAGCGGCCGCGGCGTTATCGTGCGGCGAACCTTTAAGCCGGTCCCGAGAGGCCGGGAAGGAGAGCCGATGACCGACGTACCCCAAGCCAAGAAACACGTCTACAAGTCGACGTTGATGTCCGACGAGGAGATGGGTCGCGCGCTGAGGCGCATCGCCCATGAGGTGATCGAGCGCAACAAGGGCGCCGCATCCCTCGCCTTCGTCGGCATCCACACGCGCGGAGTGCCGCTGGCAGAAGACCTGGCGCGCCTCGTCGCCGAGTTCGAGGGCGTCACGCCCCCGGTTGGCAAGCTCGACATCACCCTCTACCGCGACGATCTGACGGAGATCGCGCTGCAACCGATAGTCAAGCGCACCGAGGTCGACTTTGACGTGCACGGCAAGCGCATCGTGCTGGTGGACGACGTGCTGTACACGGGACGCACGGCGCGAGCGGCCCTCGATGCCCTCATCGACATGGGTCGCCCGGCGGTCATCCAGTACGCGGTGATGGTCGACCGCGGGCACAGGGAGCTGCCCATCAGAGCCGACTACGTCGGCAAGAACGTGCCGACCAGCACCTCCGAAGTGGTCCACGTGCGGCTAGCCGACATCGACGGGTCCCAGCAGGTCGAGTTGTGGGACGAGGTCAAACCGTGATGGCTGCCTCGCTGGCGGGCACGCCGCCAGCGACGCTGGCCGGACCACCCGCGAAACCCGCGCGCGCCGGCAGGCGCCACCTGCTCGACTTCGCCGACTGGGGTGCCGACGAGCTGATCGCGCTGCTCGACACGGCCGAGGTCATGGCGCAGGTGCTGACCAGGACCATCAAGAAGGTCCCTGCCTTGCAGGGCTTCACCGTCGCTTCGCTGTTCTTCGAGGACAGCACCCGCACGCGCCTGAGCTTCGAACGCGCCGCGCGGGCTCAGAGCGCCGACGTCCTCACGTTCGCGGCAGGCGGCTCGAGCCTCAAGAAGGGCGAGAGCATGCGCGATACGCTCCGCACCATCGACCAGCTCCAGGTCGACCTGTACGTCGTGCGCCACGCGGCGGCCGGTGCCCCGCACCAGTTGGCGCGCTGGACCGACGCCGCCGTGGTCAACGCCGGTGACGGCAGGCACGCGCACCCGACGCAGGCGCTCCTCGACGCCTACACCTTCAGGGCCGCCCGGCGCGAGGTGACCGGCGCCGCGCTGCCCGGCGCCGAGGCGTTCACGGGTCAGCGCCTCGCCATCGTGGGAGACGTGGGGCACTCGCGCGTGGCGCGGTCCAACGTCGAGCTGTTCACGGCGCTCGGGGCCGAGGTCGTGTTGTGCGGGCCCCCGACCCTGACGCCACCGGAGTTCAGGTCGTGGTCGGGCGTGACGGTCACGCACCGGTTGGAAGAAGCCGTCGAGGGAGCCGCCGCCGTGATGGGATTGCGCATGCAACGCGAGAGGATGGCGGGCGGCCTGGTTCCGTCCCAGACCGAGTACGTGGCGCGCTACCAGGTCACGGAGCGCGTGATGCGGTCGGCCGCGCCGGGAGCCATCGTCATGCACCCCGGCCCGATGAACCGCGACGTCGAGATCGAGTCCGCGGTGGCTGACGGCCCCGCCAGCGTCATCGAGCGTCAGGTCGGCAGCGGCGTGCCCGTGCGCATGGCCGTCTTGTACACGCTGCTGGTGGGTCGTCGATGAGCCGCGTCGTGTTGCGGGCCGGCCGCCTGGTTGACGGCAGCGGCGAGCATGGCAGGCACGACCTCTACCTGAGGGACGGCGTCATCGAAGGCGTCGACCTGGGTGGCGCCGTCGACGCGGAGTTCGATGCGAGCGGCGCCATGATCACGCCGGCGTTCCTCGACCTGCACGCACACCTGCGCGACCCCGGTCAGGAGGTGAAGGAGGACCTGGCGAGCGGCCTGGCGGCGGCCGCCGCCGGCGGCTTCGGCACCGTCGTCAGCATGGCCAACACCGACCCGGTCGTCGACGACCCCGGCCTGGTGGCCGACCTGGTCGCGCGGGCCGCGCGGCTGACGGGGGCACGCCTGCGGCCGGCGGCCGCGCTCAGTCGCGGACTGCATGGTGTTGAGCTGACCGACTTCGCGGCACTCAAGGCAGCCGGCGCCGTGATGATCACCGACGACGGCGTACCAGTTGCCGACAGTCACCTCATGCGGCGGGCTTGCGAGTACGCCGCCGAACTGGGTCTGGTGATACAGACCCACTCCGAGGACCCGGCGTTGCGCGCGGGCGGCGTCATGAACGAGGGCGCCGTCAGCCAGCGCTTGGGGCTGCCAGGCAACCCCGTCGAGGCCGAGGCGGTGATGTTGTTCCGCGACGGTGAACTGGCCAGGATGACGGGAGCGCGGGTCCATCTGGCACACGTCAGTTCGCAGCGAGGCCTCGAGGTCGCCGCCTGGCTCAAGGCGAGCGGCGCGCCCATCACGATCGAGGTGACGCCCCACCACCTGACCCTGACCGACGAGGCGCTGTCGGGGTTCGATCCCATCTACAAGGTGGCGCCGCCCCTGCGCACGGCTCAGGACGTCGCTTACCTGCGCAGCGCACTGGACGGACAAGCCACCGGCTCGCGTGAGCCGGGGACGGCGGCGGCGATCATCGACTCGATCGGCACCGATCATGCTCCGCATACCCTGGCAGAGAAGGAACGCGACATGCTCGAGGCGCCGTTCGGCATCGGCAACATCGAGGTGAGCTTCCCCCTGCTCTACACCGAACTGGTCACGACCGGCGCGCTGTCTCTGACGCGGCTGCTCCACCTGCTGCAGGACGGGCCGGCGCAGGTCATGGGTTGGCAGTCGCCGCGGTTGACGCCAGGCAGCCCCGCCGACGTGACGGTGCTCGACCTCGAGGCCGAGAGACCCGTAGACGGCGCGACCTTCCGCAGCAAGGCCAGGCACACTCCCTGGCAAGGCCAGACGCTGCGGGGCTGGCCGCGGCTGACGCTGGTGGCTGGCGAACCGGCTTTCCAGCGGCAGTGAAGCGCCGATCCCGCCCTGCCGAGAAGGCAGCGAACCGGGGTAACCTCCCTCGCCCAGAGGCTCGGCAGGGGCCCAGACCGGCAGGGCAAGAGACGCGCCGTACATCGCATGGCGGGAAGTAGGAACTAGAATGTCCGCATGACGGTCACCGTGGACGCCCAACGCCAAGCTCCCAACCACCCCTTGGGCAGCGAGGCGCAGGCCACACCGCACTACCAAGCGGAGCTCATCGCCCCGGCGTCACCCACCCCGACGCCGCAGGCGCAAGTGGCGGCCACGGTCCCCGTCATCTTCTCGCAACTGCCCGCCACCGCCACACGCACCCTCGACAGGGGCGAACCGCTTTACCTGCAAGGTGAAGTTGCCGCCTCGACCTACGTCGTCGAAGCGGGCTTGGTGGCGCTGTCCCTCAACGCGCGGCCCGATCGTGAACGCATCATCGGCCTGGCGGGTCCTGGCGACCTCGTCGGCGCGCTGACGGCCGATCAGGGCGAGTACTACGAGAGCGCGCACGCGCTCAGTCAAGGCGTGGCCGTCAGGACGGTGCCGGTCGACCGCCTGACCGAAACGTCGGCAACGGCCCGCGCGGCAGTGAGCGTAGCCATGTCACGGGCGGCCGGCGAGCATCTCGCCATGCTCACGCGCCTGCTGGAGGACTCCGAGACCCCGGTTCCCACGCGCGTGGCACGCACGTTCCTGCGCCTGGGTGAACGGTTCGGTCAGGGGCTGGAGGACGGGGCGGCTCAGGCCGTCGGCGGCCGGCCCAACCGGCGGGTGCGGCTCACGCTGCCGCTGACTCACGAGACCATCGCCAACATGGTCGGCGCCGCTCGCGAGACCACCACCAGCACCATCGAACAGATGCGGCGCAACGGGCTGGTGAACGGCACCCGGGGTCGTTACGTCATCGACGTCGACGGGCTCACCGCCTACGCCAACGAAGCAGCACTGACCAGTTAGCTAGAGCCTCTTCAGCAGACCTGGCAGATCGGCGCCGAGGCTCAGCATCGCGTCGGTCGTGTACACGTAACGCAGCATGCCATCACGGTCCACCACGGCGACCGCGTCGGTGTGGGTGATCGCGGCGCCGATGCCCGAATAGCCGGCGAAGAACGCGCGCGCGGCCGTCGCGACCTGCGAGGTGGAACCCGTCAGGCCGATGAAGTCGGCATGGAACCGCTCGACGTACCGGCCCATCACGTCGGGCGTGTCGAACCCGGGGTCGACGCTCACCATCACCACGTTGAGGTCGTCGGGCTCGCCCGCGTCGACGTAGGCCTGCTCGAGACGCGCCATGGTGAACGGGCAGACGTCGGGGCAGCGCGTGTACCCGAAGAACACCAGTGTCACGTCGCCGTCGTAGTCCGCCGCCAGGTCGACCGTGGTGCCGTGCTGATCCACCAACTCGAGCCCGGTGACGGCCACCGGGTTGTCGAGAGCGGTGCCGGCGGGTGCCGGCTTGGGACGCAGGTACTCGCCCAGCGCGTACGCGCCGATGGCAGCGGCAACGAACAGCACGGCCAACGACAGGAACTTGAGGCTCTTGCTCACGCCTTGGATGATAAGCCGCCTCGCCCCCGCGAGGGCAGCCAGGACCCACGGCAGGAACCGCCCTAGTCCGTGCGCTCCCCGAACAGGTCGAAGAACGCCTGGACCACGGCAGGGTCGAAGTGCGTCCCGACTCCTTCCCTGATGTGCTCCTGCGCCTTCGCTCTACTCCAGGCAGCGCGGTAGGGGCGGTCCGACGTCAGGGCGTCGAACACGTCGACCACCGCGAAGATCCGCGCGGCCAAGGGGATCTGCTCACCCTTGAGCCCGCGCGGGTAGCCGGTACCATCCCAGCGCTCATGGTGGCAGTAGGGGATGTCGATGGCGGGCCGCAGGAACTCGATGGGCGACAGCAGTTCGTAGGCGTAGACGGGGTGCTGCTTCATCTCGTCGAACTCGGCCGCCGTCAGCGGCCCGCGCTTGAGCAGGATGCTGTCGGGGATGCCCATCTTGCCGATGTCGTGCAGCAGCGCACCGCGCTGCACGTGCACCAGTTCGTCTGTGCCGATCCCCAACCGACGCGCCAGGCGCACCGTCGTCTCGGTGACGCGCTTGCTGTGACCGGCCGTGTCCTCGTCCTTGAGGTCGAGCGCGTTGGCCCAGCCTTCGATGGTGCGGTCGTAAGCGCGCTGCAGCTCGACGTTGGAGCGCTCCAGCGACCTCAGCAGCTGCGAGTTCTCGATGGCGATGGCGCCCTGGTCGGCGTACGTCTCGAGGAACTCGAGCCACTCGTCGTTGGGCTCGAGTGGTTTACGCGAGTACAGCTCTATCACGCCCTGCAGCTGACCCTTCGCCAGCATCGGCACCGCCATGTAGCTGACGAAATCGTCCTGCTGCTCGGGGTCGACCGCCGATCCGCGCCCTGCCTCGGTGATCAGGTCGGGCAGGAACACCGAACGCTGCTCCAGCGCGGCCCGGCCGGCGGGTCCCTCGCCCAGCGCCGTGCGGGTCCTGTGCCGCAGCTCACCGGTGAAGCCGCGTCCCGAACTGGGACGCAAGCCCTGCACGGACGGCTCGTACAGCAACACCGCGACCGCGTCGAGGCCCAGGTCGGAGACCAGTTGGTCCATGAAGATGTCGAGGACGAGGCGCACGTCGACGCTGTTGGTGATGGCCATGTCGATGCGGCGCAACGACTGCAGGTGCGCCAGGCGCCTGCGCAACTCGGCGTTGAGGTTCTGGATCTTCTCCATCGCCTTGATGCGGTCGCCGATCTCGCGGAAGTTGAGGATGAACCCGCGCACGTCGGGGTCGTGCAGCAGGTTGGTGACGGTGCCCTCGAGCCAGTGCCACGCCCCCGTCACGCCCTTGAAGCGGAACCGGATGCTCTCGGTGGCGCCGTCCATCGCTTCGGCCATGTCCAGGGAGTCGAGGAACGCGTCACGGTCATCGGCGTGGATCAGGTCGCTGCGTTCTCTGCCGACGTACGCCTCCGTCGGGTGCCCCAGCATCCTCACAACGGCCCCGCTCACCGACCTGGTGGTGCGGTCCTCGTTGACGAGCATGACGCCCTCGAGGCTCTTCTCGAAGATGGCGCGGTAGTACGCCTCGCTGACCCTCAGACGCTGGGTAGCCTCCTCCCGCTCAGTGACGTCACGGGCGTTGAGGACGATGCCACGCACGTCGACGTCTTCGCGCAGGTCGGTCGCGATCACCTCCAGCCAGGGCCAGGTGCCGGCCACCCGGTACCGGAAGCGCGCCGTGACCGGCTCTCCACGCCTGACGCCAGCCGGCCGGCCCTGTAGCGCCTTCATCGTCTCGAGCACGTGCGAGCGATCCCGCGGGTGCACGCCGCGCCACAGGTCTTTCTCCCTGACGATGTCGGTGCGCAGCCCGAGACGGATGGCGGCCGGCGACACGTCGGTCACGCCGCCGCGCCCGTCGAGCACCACCACGATGTCGGCGCTGTTGCGCACCAGGGCCATGAAGCGCCGTTCGCTGCGCTTCACGGCCCTCTCGGCGGTACGCGTGACGGTGGTGTCGCGGCACAACAGCAGCGTCCGTCCGTCCTCGAGCCGCCGGGCCGCGATCTCGACCGGTACGTTGCCTCCGTCGCGGCGCTCCAGTTCGACTTCGAGCACCAGAGGCGCGTCGCGAGTGGGCCCCTTCAGGAACGCCAGCAACGGCGACCCGACCGGCACCATGTCAGCCAGCCCCACTCCGACGAGTTGACCGCGTTTGGCTCCCAGCAGGATCTCGGCACGCGGGTTGACGTCGACGACCACATCGAACTCGTCGAGCACCAGGATGGCGTCACTGGTGTGCTCGAACAGCTCGGCCAGTACCTGCAGCGTCCTGGTGGCACCGGCGATCGTGTCTGGTCCCGTGGGTCTCAAGGCGGCGTCACGTGGCAAACCCAAAGCCTCCGAGCGGGCCGGCGGTAGCGCCGCCGGCGCGAAAGCCGGCTGTTTCGAGGCGACGTTTCCTCCCACCGCGCCCAACGGGTCAGGATACGCGTGCCGCCCGTTCACGGCTGACGAACATGCCACTTGGACCCGCGAGCATCGGGGTTGGCGAGCCGCTGACCCAGAGGCGGGCGCCGATCGCGACCATGTGCTTGGCGCCGCACGAACCGGGAACCTAGGACGCGTCGAGCATGGCCTGGATGCCGTCGAGGCGTGCGGCCACCAGCTGGGCTACGTCGACGACCTCGGGAGCCCCGTCCCCTTGCGCGCCCTCGCTGCTCGACAGCATCACCTTGCAGAACGGGCAGCCGGTCGCGACCACCTCGGCGCCCGTCGTCAACGCCTCGGCGAAGCGCTTCTCCGACACGCGCATCTCGCCCTCTTCCTCTTCCTTCCAGAACTGGGCGCCACCTGCCCCACAGCACAGCGAATCGTTGCGGTTGTGCTCCATCTCCTTGAGGACGGCCCCGCCACCGCTGAGTACCGCGCGCGGTGCGTCGTACACACCGTTGTGACGGCCGAGGTAGCAGGGGTCGTGATAGGTGATCGACCTCGACTCCGACAGAGGTGGCAAGCGGCCCTCGGCAGTGAGGTTCTCGATGAGCTGCGTGTGGTGCATCACCTGGTAGTCGCCGCCGAGCTGCGGGTAGTCGTTCGCCAACGCGTTGAAGCAGTGCGGACAGGTGGTGAGCACCACCTTGCGCTTGCTCGCGTCGAGGTTCTCGCCGATCAACGCCGCGTCGAGCGTGGCGACGTTCTCGCTGGCCAGCTGGTAGTAGAGGTACTCGTTACCGGCCCGGCGCGCCGGGTCTCCCGTGCACTTCTCGCCCTTGCCGAGCACGGCGTAGTTCACCCCGGCGTGGTCGAGGATGCGAGCCATGGCGCGGGTCGTCTTCTGCGCCGCCGGGTCGTAGCTGCCGGCGCAGCCGACGAAGAACAGCACCTCGAATTCGGGGTTCTCCTCCACCGTCGGCACGGCGAGGCCGTCGGCCCACTCGAGGCGCTTCTCCTGACCAAGGCCCCACGGGTTCCCGGCCCGTTCCATGCCGCGGAAAGCGGTCTGCAGCTCGGCAGGGAACTCGCCCTGCATCATCACCAGGTCGCGGCGCATGTCGATGATGTCGATCATCTGCTCACAGCCGACCGGACACACCTCCATGCACGCCCCGCAGGTCGTGCAGGCCCACACGGCCTCGGCCGACAACGCGAACTCGAGCAGCGGCCGCGGGCTGGGCTCGCCGGCGGCGAACGACGCGCCGATCTGGTTGAGCTCGTAGCGCTTGTTGATCTCCAGGGCCGCGGGACTGAGCGCCTTGCCCGTCTGGTTGGCGGGACAGACGTTGGCGCAACGGTTGCACTGGATACAGGCGTAGGCGTCGAGGATCTGCGGGTAGTTGAGGTGCTCGAGGCTGGCGGCACCGAACTGTTCGGCCGTCTCGTCCTCGAGGTCCACCTTCTCCAGCACGCCGAGCGGCAGCGGGGTCAGGTCCGGCTTGCGCCTGTCGAGCGCGAAGTTGACGGGTGTGGCGATGAGGTGCAGGTGCTTAGAGCGCGGGAAGTAAGGCAGGAACAACAGGATGAGCCCGAGCGCGCCCCACCAGCCGACGTGCCAACCGAGCATGCGGTTCTCGCCGAAGCCGATCACGCCGGCCAGGCCAGACGCGAACGGCTGGAACGGGTCGGTGTGGCTGTTGGCAGCCAGCAGGAAGCTCTCCCCCATGAGCCTGAACCCGACGTGGAGCAGGATGAACACGCCGACGATGAGGCTGTCGCGGCGCACGGAACCGGCCGCCACGTCCTCGTGCAGCAGCGTGCGGACGTTGTGTTTCAGCGTCCGCGGCTTGGCCAGGAAGCGCCTGATGAGGAAGAACACCATGCCGATCAGGATCAGCACCGTCAAGACGTCGGTTACGAGGTGGTAGACGTCGCCGAACCAGCCGAGATCGAAGCGTGCGGTGAACGACGGCGGCAGGAAGCCGTTGAGACCGTCGACGACGTTGACGGCGATGTACAACACGAAGCCGTAGAAGATGAACGAGTGGAAGAAGCTCGCCACCGGCCTTGCGCGGAACACCGTGGTCTGGGACAACGTCTTCAGGGTGCCCGTCACCAAGCGTGTCAGCAGCCTGTCGGTGCGGGGAAGCTCGCCGACCTGACCGCGTCGCACGACCTCGACCAAGCGTCGGAAGCCGACGTAGGCGAACCAGGCGGAAACGCCGGCGAGTAGCACGAAGATGATCTTCTCGTAGACGGTCAGCACTGCAGCCCTCCAGCGCCGGCCGCAGGCTGCGACCTAGGCGCCCTAACTGTAAACCGCACCGTTCGTGCGCCCAGCACGAGAATCCTATGGGGGGATACACGTATCTGAAGCCCGAATGTGATCTCGTTCATGCAACGAAGCCGGCTTTGGTCTAGAATCTTGGCACCACAGAGAGGAGGTGGTCCTTATTCATTCGCACTTAACGACCAGTGGAGGTGCCCGTCAAGGGTAGCCCAGGACCCGCCTCCTGAAAGAGCTGGAACCTATGGTTCCCTTAGATTCAGGCGGACACCGCACAGCCCCGCGACCACGGTCTCGGGGCTGTACTCGTTCTGATGGTCGCGGTGAGTAAGCGGTGAGTAACTCGTCTCCGACGCTCTAGCGCCGGCTCGAACCCAGCAGGAGCCATGCGCCGGGCAAGGCCACCACGGCGATAGCCACCTTCACCGCGTCACCGACGAGGAAGGGCGTCACGCCGGCGGCCAGGGTCGCGCCCCACGAGGTTCCCAAGGTCTGCTTGAGCCACAGGACCCCCGGCAGGTAGATGGCCAGGTTGGCCGCGATCAGCATCAGGCAGCAGCTGACCACCCCCCTGTCCCAGCCGCGGCGTGACAGGTGACCGAGCAACGCGACCGCCAGCACGAATCCCACGAGGTAGCCACCCGTCGGGCCGGCGAGGTACGCCAGGCCACTGGCGCCACCGGCGAAGAGCGGGGCGCCAAGCGCGCCGAGCACAAGGTAGGTACCCACGCTCGCGAGGCCGAGCGGTAGACCGTACGCCGCTCCCAGCAACAACACGCCCAGCGTCTGGCCCGTGATAGGCACGGGACCGATCTGGACCCTTACCTGGGCCAGCACCGCCAGCAGCAGCACGCCGACAGCGACCTTGACGACGGTAGCGACGCGAGCGTCGGCACGTGGCGCCACGGCCGCGGTCACCCGTTCGAGGAGGGTTAGCCCGCCGGCAGGATGGAGGGCGGGATCGAGGCTGTGGCCGGTTGGCGAGTTGGTCATGGGACCGATTCTAGCGTCGGCTCACTACCAGCACCGCCTTTATACTGCCCTCGATGAGCGTAGCCGAGCAATCACATCGCGCCTCTGATTGGGTCGTGACGGTCGATACCGTCTTCCCCAACCAGACCAACCCGCTCGGCTCCCTGTTCGGCGGCCGCGTGCTGCAACTGATGGACGTCAACGCCAGCGTCGCCTGCGCCCGCTTCTCGCGCAGCGTGGTCGTTACGGCCTCGACCGAACCCATCGACTTCCGGAACCCCATCCACGTCGGCGAGATCATCGAGGTCAAGAGCCGCGTGGCGTGGACCGGCACGACCAGCATGATCGTGCGCTGCGAGGTGCACGGCGAGAACCCGCTTACCGGCGAGAGGCGCCTGTGCACCGTCGGGCACATGAACTTCGTGGCCATCGACGAGGTCGGCAGACCCACCAGGGTGCCGCCCCTGCGGGTCGAGACTGATATCGAGCGCTCACATTGGGAGACGGGCCAGCGCGTACGCGACGATATCGACAGGCGCCGCCAACGCAAGGCCTACGAACCCACCTGATCCCGCGGGCCGGCGGCCGGTGTCCGGCGGTGGTTGTCTGAAGCGGGAGTCCTCGCTCCGCGTCAGCGGTCGACCCCATAGACTCCAGGTACACCACAACAGGCTTCATAGAAGACGTCGTGGGAGTTAACGGCCAAACGCAACAAGGAGTCACCGTGCTTCGTCGTCTCGCTCGTTCCCTTCTCGCTCGTTCCCTGCTCGCTCTCGTCGCCACCCTCGCGTTCGGCGCGGCTCAATCTCCAACTGAAACCACCAACGTCGAACTGATCCTCGACGCCTCGGGCTCGATGTTCAACCGCATCGACGACGGGCGCTACCGCATCGTGGCCGCCAAGGCGGTCCTCGCCGACCTCATCGCCGGCCTGCCCGAGCAAGACGGACTGAACGTCGGTCTGCGTGTGTACGGAGCCGGGATGCGCGCCATCGAACCGGGAGCATGCGAGGACACGGTGCTTAAGGTGCCCGTGGACGGGTTCGCGCGCCAGGGACTGTTGGACACCGTCAAGGCCACCCAGGCCCTGGGCGCAACGCCCATCGCGCTGTCGCTCGAGCAGGCGGCCGGCGACTTCCCGGAAGCTTCATCGCAACGGGATCGCAAGGCCAACGAGAGCACGGTCTTGATCACCGCACCAGCGGAGCCAG
>Ga0079224_100012299_pt1 | contig 11835 bp, 11 predicted proteins | sample Stecom2015_FD_80414 | JGI IMG/M metagenome (GOLD analysis project Ga0079224, IMG submission 80414) | Agricultural soil microbial communities from Utah to study Nitrogen management - Steer compost 2015 | ecosystem: Environmental > Terrestrial > Soil > Agricultural land | place: USA: Utah...
TAACAAGGCAAACGGGAGCTCCGGTTCCTGACAATCAAAATGTGCAAACCGCAGGTCCTAGAGGGCCGATGTTGATGCAAGATTTTTGGTTCTTGGAAAAGATGGCCAATTTCGATCGGGAAGTCATTCCCGAGCGTCGAATGCATGCAAAGGGTTCGGGAGCATTTGGAACCTTTACTGTTACACACGACATCACCCAGTATACCAAAGCGAGTATTTTTGGTGAAGTCGGGAAACAGACTGAGATGTTCGCCCGCTTCTCTACAGTGGCAGGTGAGCGAGGTGCTGCGGATGCGGAGCGAGATATCCGAGGGTTCGCATTGAAATTCTATACCGATGAGGGAATCTGGGATTTAGTAGGGAACAATACACCGGTATTCTTTTTCCGCGATCCGATGAAGTTTCCAGACTTGAATCACGCGGTAAAACGAGATCCCAAAACGAACTTACGCGATGCGAATAACAATTGGGATTTTTGGACATTATTGCCCGAATCGCTTCATCAGGTCACCATTATCATGAGTGACCGGGGAATACCACGGGGTTTCCGGCACATGCATGGTTTTGGAAGTCACACCTATAGTTTCATCAATAAAGATAATGTGAGGCATTGGGTCAAGTTTCACTTCCGTACGCAACAGGGAATAGAAAACTTAAGTGACGAAGAAGCAGCGAAGATCGTCGGTATGGATCGCGAATCCTCACAACGGGATTTGTTCGGTGCCATCGAGAGAGGAGATTTTCCGAAATGGAAATTATTCATTCAGGTGATGACCGAAGAACAAGCCAAAACATATCGGTTCCACCCATTTGATTTAACAAAAGTGTGGTCTAAAAAAGATTTCCCGTTAATTCCAGTGGGAGAATTCGAACTCAATAAGAACCCGGAGAACTATTTTCAAGACGTGGAGCAAGCGGCATTTAACCCGACCAATATTGTCCCGGGTATCGGTTACTCTCCAGATAAAATGCTACAGGGCCGTTTGTTCTCCTATGGAGATGCACAACGTTATCGATTAGGTGTGAACCACTATCAAATTCCTGTTAATAAGCCACGGTGTCCATATCACGCCTTCCATAGAGATGGTCAAATGCGGGTAGACGGCAATTACGGCGACGCGATACACTATGAGCCGAATAGTTTCGGCGAATGGCAGGAACAACCGCATGTCAAGGAACCTCCTTTGGAATTAGAAGGCGATGCCTTTGCTCATAATTTTAGAGACGATGATCAAGATTATTTCACGCAGCCGGGCGATCTGTTTCGTATCATAAAGGCGGACGGAAAGGCTGATCTTCTATTCAAAAATACGGCGGCACAGGTCGGTGGTGCGGAGAAGTTTATTCAGGTCCGTCACATCCGAAATTGTTACCAAGCAGACCCGGAATACGGGGAGGGCGTAGCCCTTGCACTGGGACTAACGATGGAAGAGGTGAATAGCTTCGATATGAGTCCTTATGATCGATGGGCGCCTCGGCCATCAAACGGATAAAATTTAAAACGTGATTAGCCCCCTTTTTAGGGGGCTTTTTTTATTTCCTATCGATTTATACAGATCGGGCGCTGGAGTAGAGTACAGGAATGGTCGCACCGGTGCGTTCAGTGGTCTTGAATGGTTCGTGATTTCGAGCCATAGCATAGGAAACAGTGAGTGTGATAGGCTAAGGGGAAGAAGGAACTACCGCTGAATTTATCCAGTAAGCGGGTCAAATAGCTTGCTTCGATTTAGGATGTGGTTTTTTCTCCCTATTTTGTGCTTTATTATTTCACCATGTTTAACCGCCATCTACATATTGTTATTGATCGTATGAAGCTCTCCTGCGCCGTTCTGCTTGCTTGCGGGTGGAGCTGCGTTGCGGCTGCAGTTCAGCATGGCACTGTGGATCAGTACAATGATAGTTTATTGCGTTTGATTGCGGGAACCACGGATCTGGACACGAAATTTACACATTACTTAGACCTGAGTTTGTATTGGAGTGACTTAGACACCGCGAAGGCGTATCATTATTTGGACCAAGCCGAGCGGCTTAACTGGAACCCACCCGATCCGTTCAAAGAAGGTTTGTTGATACAATATGCGGCGAATATTTTATTTGCTCATGATACCGAACGAGCGAAGAGGGATTATCGACGAGCCGATAGCCTACTTGCGACGGTTCAATCTCAAAAAAGCTACCGATACCGATCGAAGTTATGGAATAATTATGCCCTGTTGTTACAGCTGTCCGACAGTTCGGTGCGCCATATGGATATCATTATAGATAAGGTCATCCCGATGGCGAAACAAGCGGGGGATAGCCTGGCCGTTGGATATGCACTCACGAACATCGGTCTGGCGATGATGAATGCCAACGACTACCTCAAAGCCGAACAATACTATAAACAGGCGGTTGACGCTTTTAAACACGTACCGCAGAGCGAGGAGGGTCAGCTCACCGTACAGGTGCTGGCAGCACGTAATGCGCTGTTTTTACGCCAATTTGATCGGGCAAGAGTCCACCTTGACCAGGCGGCTCGCGTTTTTCAGCGCATTCCACACTCTTTATATGCAGCTTCCTATTATCGAACAGAAGGCACCTATTATCGGCACATCAAAAACCGAGATTTAGCGGGACAGATGTTTGAACGAGCATTGGAACTTGCGCGGATGGGAAACCGTAAACAGCTTCTACGCGATATTTATTTTGAAGAATATGCGCTGCATCGCGATTTTGGTGATTTTAGCGTGGCGAAAGAAAAACTTATTCTAGCCAATCGATATGGGGAGGGGGCTGGATTACAGGATCAGCTACTGCATATTCGAGAAATGGCTAGAACCGAAAAACAATTGGGTAACTTTCAGCAATCCTCACTCTTGTTTGAGCGTTACTCGGCGTTAAGTGATTCCTTATATGGACGAAATTATAGGCTCAAGCTAGCCGAGTTGGAAAAACAATATCACAGTTTAGAGAAAGAAAATAGAATCCTAGAATTGGCGACTGCGAATCAAGAGCATCAACTATCTTTGGGTAGAACCAAAAGGTGGTTAATCATTACGCTTTCCGCATTAGCGATTGCACTGATTAGTGCCTATTTCTTTCGAAAATTAGCGCAGCATCGTAAACGCCTGTTGCTGCAGAATGATGCCTTGCATGAAAAGCAGATCGAGGTACGTCACACGCATAAAAAGTTGGAACATTTTGAAATCGTATTACAAGCTCAGGAGGAAGAGAGAAATCGCGTAGCCCGAGATCTCCATGATGGGCTGGGGGGCTTGCTCGCAGGATTGAAGCTGAAACTATCGAGCTTCTCGCCCGAACGCAATATAGAAATAGAAGCACCTGAGGTGATCGATCAAGCCATGGATGATTTGGATCGCGCTACCGACGAACTTCGGCGTATAGCAAGAAATTTGATGCCGGAGGCATTGATGTCCATGGGACTGTCGGACGCTCTTGCTGACCTGTGCCATTATTTAGGGCAGGGGGGCACAAAAATCAATTACCAAAGTTTAGGTATATCGGATGACTATCCGAAAGAAATGTCGATTGGTATATTTCGGATCGTTACGGAAGTTTTAAATAATGCGTTGAAGCATGCCGAGGCCCGTCAAATTATCGTTCAGTGTGAGGAAGTGGAACAGCGATTTCATCTCATTATAGAAGACGATGGCGTTGGTTTCGATCCCCAATCCGCCATCGAGGGCCTCGGATTGATTAGTGTACAGAATCGGATCGCAGTATTGAATGGTCAATTTGAAATGGTTTCTCATCAAGGGGAGGGAACCACTGTGAATGTAGATATTCCAATTCCTCCGACGGATGGAGAACTATAAATGATGTCATATGAACAATACAATACGGATTATTATCGTCGATGATCACCCGGTGGTACAACAAGGGTTTGCCTATATGTTTCAAAGCATCGATCGTATGGAAGTACTGGCTCATTGTGCTACAGCGAGGCAAGCATTCGATTTTTTAGAAGATAATCCAGTAGATGTCGTTTTATTGGATATCCATTTGCCCGATAAGAATGGGATTGAGGTGTGTAAAGAGTTGGAGCAGCGCTATCCGCGAATGAAAATTATCGCCATTAGCAATAGTGATGAGTACAGTATTATTGCGAGAATGTTAGACAGTGGGGCGGCGGGATACGTATTGAAAAGCTCGGATGCAGAAGAACTGATTCAATGTATCGATGATGCGTTATCCGGAAATATCGCGCTTAGTGCCGAGGTAAAACAGATATTGACCAACAATCGATCCACCACGATTCCAATCATCACGCGTCGGGAACTACAAGTCTTGACCATGTTGGCTAATGGCTACAATTCCGTGCAAATAGGGGAGCAAATTTTTATCAGTCCCGCTACGGTTGAGACCCATCGTAGAAATCTTTTAAAAAAGTTTAATGTGGTGAATGTAGCTGCGCTGATTCACCGTGCTAACGAATTAAGTTTTATATAAGCATAATTTAGTCAATGGCTTGTGGTCTCCATTTTTTCCGAGCTGGAGGCAATCGATTTGCGTTTTTCAAAGAATTTTTTTACTTTTTACTCAAACACCAATATTGCCCTTTGCCGCTTATCCGCAATTGGCGCAATATATGCAGACAGGCTAACAGTATGAAGACAGATTTGGATATTACGAAAAACGAAATAGACAAAGGCGTCGATGCGATTCGCAAACGGCGATTCGATCAAGTAAAAAACCTGTACCAGCGAATGGGGGTAAATAGGAAAGATCGGAAAAAGCGAACCCTTTTATTAAATGCCACTATTTATGGAGAGTTGGAACTCGTTAAATGGGCCGTTTCCCATGATGCTCACTTGGATCATCAAGATGAACAGGGGTTCGGTGCGCTGCATTTCGCTGTGCAAAAGGGTGAAATAGAAATCGTGGAATTGATGTTGCGCTCGGGCATATCGGTCGATTTACAGGACGAGTTTGGCAATACCGCATTGTGGAGGGGCATGATGGATAATGTGAGCGCCAGTATTATTGAACTGCTGCTTCGTTACGGAGCAGACCCCGACCGTGCTAATCATTATCGCGTCAGTCCCCGGCAATTGCTTTCCCCCGATAACAAGAACTACCTTCATATCAAAAATTTATTGGAGCGGTATACGAAGTAAGCAGGAACGATCATCGACGGTTTATAATCGCGTTAAGTGTCGACATAGTTGTGCTCAAAACGATTCTTCCATTCCTGCAATATGGAGCAGATTTCGTATGCTTCCTGTTGGATAAATCGATCAATCAACATGTCTAGGGTCAGAAAAAACTCTTGTAAATGAATGAAACTCCCTTCTTCGTCTCGGTAGTCGGAAAAAATATCCAATAGAAAGCAATGCGTTTCGAATTCCCTAAACTTATCCTGATAATTTTGATCGGCTTTAAGCCATAATGTTTCGAGCTGGAAGCCGGATTTAATGTGCATGTGACAGGCGTCTTCGTACCAATTCCGATGTCTTTTCAGGTCTTGCTTCATTTGATCTACATTGTTTTTCAATTTGTCGTACATACACGATAATTGTATTTGGACGTCCCTTTGTTTAGAAATAAGTGGCATAAGTAGATGGTTTTAAGGGTTGTAGAAGTGAGAACAATTTTATAGTCAAATAGTTTGATAATAAGTCGATTGCGGGTTCTTTATCCCGGCTGTGTTCAGTCTCTATTAAAAAGAATATCTTTGCTGTTATGAATGAACCGTCAATCAATACATACAAATTAGAAATATGCAGTAACTCTTTTTTTTCAGCATTGCAGGCCGAAAAAGGTGGAGCAAGCAGAATAGAGCTTTGTCAGAATTTAGAAAATGGCGGCACCACGCCTTCCCCAGGACAAATTAAATTAGTCAGAGCGCACCTTGGAATCGGAGTACACGTATTGATTCGTCCCAGAGGGGGTGATTTCGTCTATTCTAAGGAAGAATTTCAGGTGATGCTAGAGGATGTTCGATTTTGCCGAGAAGTGGGCTGTGATGGCGTCGTTATCGGTGTGCTTCACGCAGATGGTTCGGTTGACACTGAACGTACAGCTGCTTTGGTAAAACAAGCCGGTACGATGAAAACGGTGTTTCATCGGGCGTTTGATCGCTGCGTTAACCCCTTAGAAAGCTTAGAGGAGATCATTGGCACGGGCTGTCACCGTTTACTCACTTCCGGACAACAGTCTTGCGCTTGGCAGGGACGTGATCTGATCCGTGAGCTCATAACGCAAGCGGACGGGAGGATAGAGGTCATGCCAGGGGCTGGGGTTGATGAATCGAACATCACGAAAATCCTGCTCGATACCGGCGCGCGATCGATACATTCCTCGGCAAAGCAAGCGGTCCCTTCTTCCATGACGCACCGCGTGCACGCATTTACTGGAATGGACGAGGCGACATTCAGGACATCGAAAGAAAGGGTTGAGGAATTGGTTCGACAAATAAAAAGCCTATAGGATTTCTCCAATAGGCTTTTATTCAGTTGTATCTAAAGACCGATAAAGCTTCGGTCTCGGTACTTATTTCGTTGCAGAGACTAATTTGTCTAAGATTTCGTTATTCTTAGCAATTTGGCCGTCTTTATCCATTTTATTTCTTGAACCCAGTTCAATGTTACGGCCCAGTTTCAAAAACTGTACTTCAGCGCGTGCGACAGTTTTATTTCTTCTGTCTTTTCTTTTTAAACGTGTTACTCCCATGATTGACAATCTTTTAAAGTTTTTAAACGAGGTCGGAAGCGGATTCGAACCGCTGTAGGAGGTTTTGCAGACCTCAGCCTAGCCACTCGGCCATCCGACCCTTTTACCTTTGTAAGGCATGCAAAAATAGGACTTATTTTTATAATAAAAAAACCTTTTTTCGCTTTTGTTGACGCAATGGCTCAATGCGATGACTCACCAGGGAACAAAGGCCGCTTTATCTCGGCCTGGACCAGCTTGCTGAAAAAAGTAGTGACAGGAGGGTTTTATAAACAATTGGTTTTTAATGTGTTATGATTGGTTCTGGCGCAGTAAGGATATTTTGGTCTAAACTTTGTACATACTATAGTGTCTTTGCGATACAAGGCAAAGCTATAAATAACTAAAAAACGAAAACAATGAAAAAATTATTACTTTCTATCGGCGCAGCTTTTCTGTTGGCTGCCGGTGCACAGGCCCAGACGGGTTACGGTATAAAAGCGGGTGTGAACTTGGGAAAATACAGCAACTTCGGTGATGATCAAAGCAACAATACGTCTTTCCACGTTACAGGATTTGCAGATCTACCGGTAGCGCCGCAATTTTCTATTCAACCAGGAGTTTCTTTACAGGGTAAGGGTAGTAAATTCGTTGGAGCGTACGAGAATTTTGATGCGGATGCGACGATTAATACCATGTCAATTGAGATCCCGGTGAACGCAGTATACTATATTCCTGCGGGTGCAGGTGACGTGTTTTTAGGTGCGGGTCCTTACATTGGTTTCAATGTATCAGGTAAAGAAAAACTAAGAGGAAACTTAGGTGACTACAGTGGAGAGACAGAATGGGATCTTGAAATCGGTAACGATAAAGATTTAAAATTGATTGATGCGGGAATTAATTTCATGGCTGGTTACAAACTAAACAATGGTTTCTTAATCAATGCCGGTTATGGGCTTGGTTTGACAAATATTATTCCTAATGCAGTAGACAATGTGTCGAATCGGGTGTTATCATTCGGTATTGGTTTTCAATACTAGGACCGTTGTTCACTGACACGATTAAAATAGCCGCATAAGTGCGGCTATTTTTGTGAAAAATACGTTCGATTGCGAAGGCATCATTCGCATGAGGTCACGGCACCGATGGTAGGCAGCGACCGAGCGTTAGTGCCAGCCGGAAAGGACAAGTAAGACAAAAAAAAGACTCATCCTTGCAGATGAGTCTTTTCTTGTACAGATCGAAATCGATCACACTTTAATTTCAACTTCGACACCTGAAGGAAGTTCAAGTTTCATCAAAGCATCCACTGTTTTAGAGTTCGAAGAGTAAATATCCAAAAGTCTCTTGTAAGAACATAGTTGGAATTGCTCCCGCGCTTTCTTGTTCACGTGTGGAGAACGCAAAACCGTATAGATTTTTTTCTCAGTAGGCAATGGGATAGGACCACTCACAACTGCACCTGTAGGTTTTACTGTTTTTACGATTTTTTCAGCTGATTTGTCAACTAAGTTGTAATCGTACGATTTCAATTTGATTCTGATTCTTTGGCTCATTGTATAATTTTTGAGAGTGAAAGTCTCCGGTTAGAGCTATTTGCAACCAGAGACTAAAAGTGTTACTTGATTTATATTATCCTTCGATATTCTTGACTTTTCCTGAAGCTGCTGCGATGATGTCGTCTTGGACATTTCGTGGTGCTTCAGCATAGTGATCAAACTCCATAGTAGAAGTCGCACGACCCGAAGTAATGGTACGTAGCTGAGTTACATAACCGAACATTTCCGATAGCGGAACGATCGCTTTAATAACCTGTGCTGCGTTCCGTGAATCCAGACCTTGCATTTGACCACGACGACGGTTCAAGTCGCCCATGACATCACCCATGTTTTCTTCCGGAGTCAACACTTCGACTTTCATCATTGGTTCCATCAAAACAGGAGAACATTTTGGTAATGCTGAACGGTAAGCCATCTTAGCCGCTAATTCGAAAGATAGGGAATCCGAGTCAACCGCGTGGAATGAACCATCAACCAGTCTTACTTTCATTCCTGATAGTGGGTAGCCAGCTAATACACCATTCACCATGGATACTTCGAATCCTTTTTGTACCGATGGGATATATTCTTTTGGAATTGCACCCCCTACAATTTCGTTGACAAACTGCAATGGATGTTTGGTTACGTCCCAATCTTCATCAGCAGGAGAGACGATCACCTTGATGTCCGCAAACTTACCACGACCACCCGATTGTTTCTTATAGACTTCACGGTGTTCAGTTTGACCGTTGATAGACTCTTTGTAGGCTACTTGCGGAGCTCCTTGGTTGACTTCAACTTTGAATTCACGTCTCAAACGATCGATAAGAATATCCAAGTGAAGTTCTCCCATTCCTGAGATGACCGTTTGACCGGTATCTTCGTCGGTTTTCACAACAAAGGTAGGATCTTCTTCTGCCAATTTACCTAAAGCAACGCCTAACTTATCCACGTCGGCTTGCGTTTTAGGTTCAATAGCCAAACCAATTACTGGTTCTGCAAATTGCATCGATTCTAAAATAATTGGATTCTTCTCATCACATAGGGTATCACCCGTCTTGATGTCTTTAAATCCAACTACTGCACCAATATCTCCTGCGCCAATCTTCTCGATAGGGTTTTGCTTGTTAGCGTGCATTTGGAAGATACGTGAAATACGCTCTTTGTTTCCAGAACGCGTGTTCAATACATATGAACCGGCTTGTAGCACACCAGAGTATGCACGGATAAAGCATAAACGACCTACGAATGGATCCGTAGCGATTTTGAAACCTAAGGCTGCGAAAGGCTCCGATTCAGATGGTTTACGAGAAATTTCTTCCCCGTTACGTGGATCGGTTCCTTTAACCGCTTCTTGGTCTAATGGCGATGGCAATAACTCCATTACGAAGTCAAGCATGGTTTGTACACCTTTGTTCTTGAAAGATGAACCACATACCATAGGAACGAACGAGTTGTCCAATACCGCTTTACGTAATGCGTCTAGAATTTCACGTTCAGTCAACGAGTTCGGATCATCGAAGAATTTCTCCATCAAGGTCTCATCGTATCCTGCAATTGCTTCTAATAATTTCTCACGGTATTCAGCAACCTCGTCAAGCATATCCTCAGGGATAGGCACTTCTGTAAAGGTCATGCCTTTATCAGCTGTATTCCAAACAATACCGCGGTTGTTGATCAAGTCAACCACACCTTCGAAATTGTCTTCCGCACCGATAGGCAGTTGCAAAGGCACCGCTTCAGTACCTAACATTTCTTTAACCTGCTTTACGACTTTCAAAAAGTCTGCACCGGAGCGGTCCATTTTGTTCACAAAACCGATACGAGGCACTTTGTAGTTGTCTGCTAAACGCCAGTTTGTTTCCGATTGAGGCTCTACACCGTCTACCGCTGAAAACAAGAATACCAATCCGTCTAATACACGTAAGGAACGGTTTACCTCTACGGTAAAATCCACGTGACCAGGGGTGTCGATAACGTTAACTTGGTATTTTTTATTACGGTAGTTCCAGAAGACAGTAACCGCTGAAGAGGTGATGGTGATTCCACGCTCTTGCTCTTGAGCCATCCAGTCAGTCGTTGCCGAACCTTCGTGGGTTTCTCCTAATTTGTGGTTAACACCAGAGTAGAATAAAATACGCTCTGTTGTTGTGGTTTTACCGGCATCGATGTGAGCAGCGATACCAATATTTCTTACTAAGCTTAAATCTTTTCCCATTTTGTTTTTAGATGAAATTACCCGAATGAAAAAAGGATTACACAGGTTTCAAATATCCACCTGTGTAATCCCTTATATCTGTGTAATCAATTGCATGATCTTAGAATCTGAAGTGTGAGAACGCCTTGTTGGCCTCCGCCATCTTGTGCGTATCTTCTTTCTTCTTCACTGCAGCGCCTTCGCCCTTAGAAGCAGAAATGATCTCTCCAGCCAGTTTTTCGTGCATTGTTTTTTCTCCACGTTTACGTGCATAAGAAATCATCCATTTCATGCCTAACGCTACTTTACGTTCAGCACGTACCTCCATAGGTACTTGGAAGTTCGCTCCACCTACACGACGAGATTTAACCTCAACAGCAGGCATCACATTGTTTAGCGCTTTTTTCCAGGTCTCAAGACCATTCTCTTGAGTCTTTTGCTCTACTAAATTTACAGCATCGTAAAAGATGGAATACGCGATGGATTTTTTACCATCTACCATCATGTTGTTTACAAAGCGTGTTACCTGAGTGTCGTTAAACTTTGGATCAGGTAAAATGATTCTTTTTTTTGGTTTTGACTTTCTCATTTTCTTTTCCTCCGTTTAATTATTTCTTACCCTTAGCCGCTTGTCCGTCTTTTGGACGCTTAGTTCCGTATTTAGAACGACGTTGGTTACGTCCGTTTACTCCAGATGTATCCAATGCACCACGAATGATGTGGTAACGAACACCCGGTAAATCTTTCACCCGTCCACCACGAATTAATACGATGGAGTGCTCCTGTAAGTTGTGACCTTCTCCGGGAATGTAAGCGTTAACTTCTTTTCCATTAGTCAAACGAACACGGGCGACTTTACGCATTGCTGAGTTTGGTTTTTTAGGGGTAGTAGTGTATACACGAGTACACACACCTCTTCGCTGTGGACATGAATCCAACGCTGGAGACTTACTCTTGTCCTCCAGAGCTACTCTACCCTTTCTAACTAGTTGTTGAATAGTAGGCATTTACCTGTTTTTCTTTGTTGTTATTTTGTTAAAAAAATATTTTAGTCCGCAAAGATATAAAGAATAATTGGAACTGTAAAGGATTGTTGCTGAAGATTTTTATAACTTTTTAGCTTAACAGGGTGAAATCAATCTGTCGTTTTTCTAAATCCACTTTTTTGATTCTAATCTGCACCTCGTCACCCAATTGGTAGGTTTTTTTCTTCCGTCTTCCGATGATCGCGTAGTTCTTCTCATCAAGAATATAAAAATCATCAGTAATGTCTCGTAGGCGTACCATACCCTCGCACTTGTTTTCCTCAATCTCTACGTACATTCCCCATTCGGTAACCCCAGAGACGATTCCGGTGTATTCGACGCCAATCTGATCACTCAGGTATTCCGCTTGCTTGTACTTCACCGAGGCTCTTTCCGCATCAGCAGCTTTCTTCTCCATTTGTGA
>Ga0079224_100012300_pt1 | contig 11833 bp, 12 predicted proteins | sample Stecom2015_FD_80414 | JGI IMG/M metagenome (GOLD analysis project Ga0079224, IMG submission 80414) | Agricultural soil microbial communities from Utah to study Nitrogen management - Steer compost 2015 | ecosystem: Environmental > Terrestrial > Soil > Agricultural land | place: USA: Utah...
CGTCGACCCGCTCCTTGTTGATCAGGATGTCGAGCTTGACGAGGGGCGCAGGCTCGAAGCGCAGGAACTGATAGTCGAACGAGGCGAACCCGCGGCTCACGGACTTCAGCCGGTCGAAGAAGTCGAGGACCACCTCCGCGAGCGGCATCTCGAACTCGATCGACACCGAGCGGCCCGAGTACTGCATCCGCTTCTGCACTCCGCGCTTCTCGATGCAGAGCTGGATCACCGCGCCCAAGTACTCCTGCGGCAGCAGGATGCTCGCGAGGATGATCGGCTCGCGGATCTCTTTGATCTTCGTCGTCGGCGGCAAATCCGCCGGGTTCTCGATCTTCAACACCTCGCCGTCGGTCGTCTCGACCTCGTAGACGACGGTCGGGGCGGTCGAGATCAGCTCGAGACCGTGCTCGCGCTCGAGCCGCTCCTGCACGATCTCCATGTGCAGCAAGCCGAGGAAGCCGCAGCGGAAGCCGAAGCCGAGCGCCGCGCTGGTCTCCGGCTCGAACACGAGCGACGCGTCGTTCAACGCGAGCTTCTGCAACGCCTCGCGGAACGCGGCGTAGTCCTCGGAGTTCACCGGGAAGAGGCCCGCGAAGACGCGCGGCTGGATCTTCTTGAATCCCGGCAACGCCGGGACGTTCTCGGCTTTCGCGTCGATGATCGTATCGCCGACCGGCGCTGCATCGATCTCGCGGATCGCCGCGATCAGAAACCCGACCTGGCCCGCATAGAGCTGCTCGCGCTCGGCCGCGCGCGGCGTGAAGACACCGAGCCGCTCGACCGTGTACCGGCGCTTGGTCGAATGCACGACGATCCGGTCGCCCTTCGTGACCTGACCGTTGACGACTCGAATCAGCGAGACGACGCCGACGTAACTGTCGAACCAGGAGTCGATGATCAGCGCCTGGAGCGGCGCATCGCGCTTGCCCTTCGGCGGCGGGATCCGCTCGACGATGCGCTCGAGCAGATCCTCCACCCCCTGGCCGGTCTTCGCGCTGATCTTCAGCGCGTCGCCCGCCTCGATGCCGATGATGTCCTCGATCTCGCGGATCACGCGCTCGGGCTCCGCGGTCGGCAGGTCGATCTTGTTGATGACCGGCAGGACCTCGAGCCCCTGCTCGATCGCGGTGTAGCAGTTCGCGACGCTTTGCGCCTCGACGCCCTGACCGGCGTCGACGACCAGGAGCGCACCCTCGCACGCCGCGAGCGACCGCGACACCTCGTAGGAGAAATCGACGTGCCCTGGAGTGTCGATCAGGTTCAGCTCGTACTCTTGGCCGTCGCGGGCCTTGTAACGAAGCGCGACGCTCTGCGCCTTGATCGTGATGCCGCGCTCGCGCTCGAGGTCCATCGAGTCGAGCACCTGCGACTCCATCTCGCGATCGGAGAGCGCGCCGCAGAGCTGGATGAATCGATCGGCAAGGGTCGACTTGCCGTGGTCGACGTGCGCGATGATCGAGAAGTTCCGGATCCGTTCCATGGCGGCCATCGAGGGCGGGCGGCTGATTATACAGAAGGGCCGACGGGCGGCCGGGGGCTCACTCGGCCAGAAAGCGCTCGACCCTGGCCCGGTCGAGCGGATAGCTCGACAGCTCGACGCCGGCGCTCTCGAGCACCGGGATCCTGAGCCCGTAGCGCCGCTCGAGCGCCGGGTCGCCGCTGATGTCGACGGTCTCGACGACCGCGTCCGGCGGCAGCAGGGGCGCGAGCTCCTCGAGCAGCTCCTCGCAGAGGTGGCACCCGGGGCGGCTATATAGAACGAGCCGTTTCATCGGCCGGCGGGGACGATCAGCAGCCGGTCGAGGAGCCAGCGCTCGAGCCGGCCGCGCAGCCGTCCGGCGAGCGCCCACGCGACCGCGATCGCGGCAAGCGCGCCCACGAGGCTGCCTAAGTCGCTGCCGCTCGCGGCGTAGCCCGCGAGCGCACCCCCGAGCAGCGCGGCCCACGGCAGACCGTGCAGCAGCGCGGCCCCCGCGAGCACGTGGCGATGGGGCAGACAGACGAGGACGGTATCGCCGACCCCGAACGGTCCGGCCGCATCGAGCCGCGCGCGGACCGATTGCGGCAGCCGGCGCCAGAGACATGCGCCCTCGCAGCCGCGGCACGGCGGCGACGAAGCGATCTCGAGCTCGACGGAGCCGTCCTCGCAAGCCGCACGGACTACGCCGGTGGCCGTCATGCAGCCGCGCGGCGCCCGTTCTGTTGGGGGCGGAGCGGCGACGCTCACTGCGGTTGCAGCGAAGTCGCGATCGAGCGCACGGTCTGGCGCGGCACCTCGCCAACGGCGGTGACGCGCCGTCCGCGCACGGTAACCGAGAACGCGTTCGTGCTGCCGACCTTCGAGAAGCCTTCCGACAGCTCCGGCTGGGTGTTCGGGTCCTCGATGAAGACCGACACCGTCGCGAGCCCGTCCGAGTAGACGAGGTGCTCGACCGGGTGCTCGGAGCCCGCGATCGCGCCGCGCGTCGCGGCCGACAGTCTGAACCCGCCGGGCAGGTTCTCGACGCGCCAGAGCACGGTGCCGCTGTCCGGCGGGAGCGGCGGCGGCCGCAGCCACGTGAACCCTTCGGTATCGGTCGTCGGCTCAAGCGCGTCGGCCGGCACGTGATCGACGATGTCGAGCTGCGTGAAGAGAATCTGCTCGACGATCTCGCCTCGCTCGTCGGTCAGCTGCGACTTGAGCGGCATCGCAGTCTCCTCGTCGAGCCACAGCATGTAGCCGTAGCGGAACTGATCCCGCGGCGTGATGCCGATCACCTGCGCCGAACGCTGCGCGACCCGCGCGGTGCCCGCGAGCCTGAGCTCGTAGTTCGCTTCGATATCGTCGGTGTAGCTCGGCAACGCGGACGCGAGCGGGTTCAGCTCCTTGCGCTGCTGCAACAGCACGACGCGGCTGTCGGGGAGGATGCACTGCACCTCGTCCTCGCGGCGAATGATCTCGCGGCCGGCGCCGTCGAGCGAGAGGATGCGCTCCGCGATCGAGCCGCCGTCGTTGCGGTGCACGATCTGCAGTGTCTCCCCGGTGCCGCCGTGCACGTGGACGAACGTGCCTTCGTAGTTCAGCTGCTCGACTGCGAGGCTCATCCGCTCGAGCCAGCTGCGCGCGTCCTGTGCCGCGGCGCCGCAGGCGACGAACGCGAGGAGCAGCAAGGATTGCTGCGACGCGCGGATCGGCAAAATCATCTCGGCGTCTCTTCGGCGGCTGCGGGCACGACGGCCGGGCTCTCCTCTCCCAGCACGACGTCCGAGCCGACGACGCCTACGACGTTCGAGTGCACGGACGTGCGGCTCAAGTGCGACGCGTACTGCCCGTGATAGACGAGATAGTTCGTGAGCCGGATCGGCAGGTCGGCCGGGGCGGCGCGGGGAGCCGCTTCCTGCGGCACGACGTAGCTCTCGGGCTCCTGCCATTGCGAGGCGGTCCGGAACATCGCTCCGCTCGGCTGCGCGATCGGCACCGCGGAGTCCTCGTTCGTGTAGCGCAGCAGGCCGATCGCGGCGACCGCTGCGGCGGCGGCGATGCCGGCACCCGCGAGCGGGCGGGTCATCCCGACCGCGCGCCAGCCGCGCTGACGCGCCGCACGCACGACCGGAGGCTGCGCGGCCGCCGGCACACCGTTCAACGCGGCGTCGATCCGGTGCTGTAGCACCCAGGGATGCGGTTGCAGTAACTCGCCGCGCAGTGCGGCCCCGATCAGCGCGTAACGCGCGAGCTGCCCCCGTGCTGTCGCGTCCCGTTCGAGACGGCGTACCAAGAACGCGCTCTCTTCTTCCGACAGCTCATCGTCGATGAAGGCGGACAGTTGGTCCTGGATGTGTTCGGTCATGGTGGTTATCGAAGCAAGGGGCTGAGACGCTTGTCGATCGCCTCTCGGGCACGGAAGATTCGTGACCGGACCGTGCCCACCGGGCATTCCATCGTCTGCGCAATCTCCTCGTAGCTCATCCCCTCGATTTCGCGCAACAGAATGGCGGTTCGGAGCTCCTCAGGCAAGTCCGCGATCGCCTGATTGATGGCGTCGCGAATCTCGTCGGATTGAGCGAGACCGTCGGGCGTGTCGAGCTCGCGCAGCTCCGACAGCAGATCCTGCTGGTCGGGGTCCTGCGGATCGACGCTGAACTGCACCGGGCGGCGGCCCGCTGCTACGAGGTGATTCTTCGCGGTGTTGATCGCGATCCGATAGAGCCAGGTGTAGAAGGCGCTTTCTCCGCGGAACGAGGGAGCTGCCCGATAGGCCTTCAGGAAGGCCTCTTGCGTCACGTCCAACGCTTCGGACGGGTCTCTCACGTACCGCATCACCAGCTTCAGGATCTTGTGCTGATACTTGATTACCAACAGGTCGAACGCCGACCTGTCACCTTGCTGGACGCGCTTGATCAGAGCCAGATCGGAAGAGCCGCTGCCGGCTGCTTGCCGGCTACCCGGATCTGCCAAACGCTTTTCGGTAGACCCCATGCGACACCAAAAAGTTCTCGCTCGCTGGCTTCACCCCGGCGGGGGGAATGGATGCCGCACGAACGAGTTAAGACCGATTCTAACTGAAATCGCTCGGCCCTTCGTCGAACCCTGCGGATTGCCCGCGCCGGAGCGCCGCCTGCAACGCACGCCACTCTTCCGGGTCGAGCTGATCGTGCATCAGGAGCAGCGTCGCCGGCGCCCGTCCGCGCGCGGCGAGCTCGAGCCGGACCCAGCCGCGCGTGAAACGTGTGCCCGCCCCGAGCACCGCGCCGGACACGCCGGCGTCCGGCACCGACCAGCGGCCGTCGGCGAGCCGGACGAGCGGCGGCGGCGGACGGGGTCGGCGCAGAATCGCATGCACGAACAGGGCCGCGCCCGTCAGGGCGCCCGGGATCCCGGGCGCGAGGAGCACGGCCGCCGCGAGCGCGACGGCGTGCACGGCCGCCCACCAGCACGCGAGCGAGCGCGAGGCTCGCGGCTCAAGCGCGAGCGGCGCGGATCTTCTCGACGAGCTCGGCGATGGCGGGGTCGGCCGGAACACCTCGGCCGAGAAGGTAACCGTAGAGCTCCGGATCCGGCAGGTTCAAAAGGCGGTCTAAAGCCTCGATATCCGCCGCGCCGAGCTGCGTACCGTCGCGATCGAGACGCTGCCAGTACGCGTCGAGCGCAGCGTCCAGCTCGCGCATCCCGCGGCGGCTTCGCCAGCGGAGCCGCTCGGCGTCGCCGCCCACGGTCAGGCTCGATGCATCAATGCCGGCGCTCGGCGATCATCTTCTTGATCTCGGCGATCGCCCGGCCGGGGTTCAGATTCTTCGGGCACACGTCCGTGCAGTTCAGGATCGTGTGGCAACGGTACAGACGGAACGTATCGTCGAGCTGATCGAGCCGCTCGCCCTTCGTCTCGTCGCGGCTGTCGACGAGCCAGCGGTACGCCTGCAGCAACGCCGCGGGGCCGAGATAGCGATCCGGGTTCCACCAGTAGCTCGGGCACGCGGTCGAGCAGCACGCGCACAGAATGCACGCGGACGGCTCGTTGATCTTCTCCTGGTCTTCCTTCGACTGCAGGCGCTCGCGATCCGGCGGCGGCGGCGTCCGCGCCTCGAGCCACGGCTTGATCATCGCGTACTGCGCATAGAAGCGCGTCAGATCCGGAACGAGGTCCTTCACGACCGGCATGCTCGGCAGCGGATAGATCTTGACCGGGCCCTTCACGTCCTCGACGGGCGTCAGGCACGCGAGTGCGTTCGTGCCGTCGATGTTCATCGCGCACGAGCCGCAGATGCCTTCGCGGCAAGACCTGCGAAAAGTCAGCGTCGAGTCGATCTCGTTCTTGATCTTGATCAGCGCGTCGAGAACCATCGGGCCGCACTCGGCCATGTCGACGGTGTAGCTGTCGAGCCGCGGGCCCTCGCCGGAGTCGGGATCGTAGCGATAGATCTTGAACTCGCGGCCGTTCTTCACGTTCGCCGGCTTCGGATGCTCCTTGCCGGGCTTGACCCGCGAGTTCTTGGGCAGAACGAGCTTCGCCATCGAAATACCTCTTAGAGCATCAAAGCAGGGCTAGTAAGTGCGCTTCTTCGGCGGCACGGGCTCGACGTCCTCCGTCAGCGTGTCGAGCTGGACGGGTCGATAGTCGAAGCGCACGCGGCCGGCGCCGTCGACCCAGCAGAGCGTGTGCTTCAGCCAGTTCTCGTCGTCGCGCTCCGGATAGTCCTCGCGCGCCTGAGCGCCCCGGCTCTCCGTGCGGTTCAACGCCGACTTGATCGTGCCCATCGCCTGCAGCAACAGGTTCTCGAGCTCCATCGTCTCGATCAGATCGGTGTTCCAGACGAGCGAGCGGTCCTCGAGCCGCACGTCGGCGAACGAAGCGAACACCTGCTCGAGCTTGTCGATGCCCTCCTGCAACGACTCTCCGGTACGGAACACCGCCGCGTGGTTCTGCATGACCCGCTGCATGTCGAGGCGGATCTTGGCGGTCCGCAGCGTGCCGTTCGCGTGCCGCAGCTTGTCGAGCCGCGCGACCGCTTCCTCGCCCGCCCCGCGCGGCAGCGCGCTTGCGCGGCTGCGCGCATCCGGGCCGATCAGCTCGCCGCAGCGGATCGCCGCGGCGCGGCCGAACACGACCAAGTCGATCAGCGAGTTCGAGCCGAGCCGATTCGCGCCGTGCACGGACACGCATCCCGCCTCGCCGACCGCCATCAGCCCCGGCACGACCTGCTGCCTGCCCTCGGCGTCGAGCGTCAGCACCTCGCCGTGATAGTTCGTCGGAATGCCGCCCATGTTGTAGTGGACGGTCGGCAGCACCGGAATCGGCTGCTTCGTCACGTCGACGTTGGCAAAGATCTTCGCGGTCTCCGCGATACCGGGCAGGCGCTCCTCGATCACGTCGCGCCCGAGGTGCTCGAGGTGGAGCAGCACGTGATCCTTGTGCGGGCCGCAGCCGCGCCCCTCGCGGATCTCGATCGTGCTCGCGCGGCTGACGACGTCGCGCGACGCCAGGTCCTTCGCGTTCGGCGCGTAGCGCTCCATGAAGCGCTCGCCCTCGGAGTTCGTGAGATAGCCGCCCTCGCCGCGCACGCCCTCGGTGATCAGCATGCCGGCGCCGTAGACACCGGTCGGGTGGAACTGCACGAACTCGAGGTCCTGCAGCGGCAGCCCGGCTCGCAGCACCATCGCATTGCCGTCGCCGGTGCAGATGTGGGCCGACGTGCACGAGAAGTACGCCCGGCCGTACCCGCCCGTCGCAAGGATGACCATGTGCGAGCGGAACCGATGCAGCCGGCCGGTGGCCATGTCGATCGCGACGACGCCGCGGCACGCGCCATCGACCATGATCAGGTCGATCGCGAAGTACTCGACGTAGAACTCGGCATCGTGCCGCAGCGATTGCTGATACAGCGTGTGCAGCATCGCGTGCCCGGTACGGTCCGCCGCGGCGCACGTGCGCTGCGCGGTGCCTTCGCCGAAGTGCGTCGTCATGCCGCCGAACGGCCGCTGGTAGATGCGGCCGTCCTCGGTGCGCGAGAACGGCAGGCCGTAATGCTCGAGCTCGAGCACCGCGGCCGGCGCCATCTTGCACATGTACTCGATCGCGTCCTGGTCGCCGAGCCAGTCGGAGCCCTTGACCGTGTCGTACATGTGCCAGCGCCAGTCGTCCTCGCCCATGTTGCCGAGCGCGGCGCTGATGCCGCCCTGCGCCGCGACCGTGTGGCTGCGGGTGGGAAACACCTTGCTCAGGCAGGCGGTCGACAAGCCCTGCTCGGCGAGACCGAGCGTCGCGCGGAGCCCGGCGCCGCCGGCGCCGACGACGACCACGTCGTAGCTGTGATCGATGAACTCGTATTCCTTCGTCATTGCGCGGGTCCGAAAGCGATACGTAGCACGGCGAAGACCGCCGCGACCGCGAGCGCGGCATGACCGAACGTCGACAGCAGCAGCGCACCGAACTTCAGTGCCTTCGCGTGCAAGTAGTCCTCGATCACGACCTGCAGCCCGAGATGGGAGTGATACGTCGCCGTGAGCGCGAACAGAATCAGCAGGATGCTCGTCACGGGCTCCCGGATCCAAGCGACCATCGCGGCGTAGGAGTAGTCGTCCAGACCGACGAGCGAGGCCGCGAGCCACAAACCGAGGGGCACGAGGGCGACGGCCGTGAGCCGCTGCACCCACCAGTGCTCGCCGGCGCCGCCGGCCGTGCCGAGCCCCAACACCCGATTCAGCGGTGTGACGAGATTCAACGGAGGATCCTCAAAAGATGGCGAGCGAAATGAACAGCACGGACGCGAGCAGCGCGAGCACGATCACGGTCCAGCCGGTCTTGCGGATCTGCGGCCGCTCGAAGCCGTAGCCGACATCCCAGAGCAGGTGCCGAACGCCGTTCAGCATGTGATAGAAGAACGCGAGCGCCCAGAGCGCGGCGAGCAGCTTGAAGAAGCCGCTGCCGAAGAACGCTTGCGCGGAGCCGTAGGCGTCCGGACCGCTCGCGAGCGAGATCAGCCAGATCGCGAAGACGAACGCGCCGAGCGTGAGGAGCAAGCCAGAGATACGATGCAGCGAGGACAGCCACATCGTGATCCGCCAACGGTAAATCTGCAGGTGCGGCGACAAGGGCCGCTCGACCCTCTGCATCCGATCGCTCTCCTAAGGGTTCCGTTCGCGGCGCCCGGCCGCTCCTATCGCGCCTCGCGGCGCCGAACGGCCGCGTGGCTCAGAAATCGATACACCGGCCGGCTCGCTCCCAATCGCCGTAGCGGGTCGGCTCGGGGCCTTTCGGACCGCCGATCTCGCGCGGCGCGCTCTCTCGCTCCGGATCGTGCCCCGGGGCCGGTCGGGACGCGCTTTGCTCGCTCCGCGGCTCTTGTTGGGGCTCCTTCGGCATCGCTAAAGTTTGCCAGAAACACGCCGCAGGCGCACGCATGAGCTTGATGTTTTGCCCGATGACGGACGTCGCATCGATCGCGGTCGAAGGCCGCGACGCAGCCGCGTTTCTGCACGCGCAGCTTTCGCAGGACGTCGCGGAGCTCGCGGTGGACCGCGCGCCGCTCGCCGGGTGGCACGATCCGCGCGGCCGGGTGCGTGCGCTCTTCCGCGTGCTGCGGCGACCCGAGCGCTTCGTGCTCGCCGCACCGGGCGGTTCGCCGGACGCGCTGACGCGCGATCTCGGCCGTTTCGTGCTGCGCGCCGAGGTCCGGCTCGCGGCGGCCGACGGCTTGGCGGCGGCAGCACTCGTCGGAGGCGGCGAAACGCATGCCGGGGCGGCGCCGCTGCCCGAGACGCGTGACGCGCTCGTCGCGATGGATGGGCTCGCCGTCGTCAATGCGGGCCCCGACCTCTGGCATGCGTTCGGCAGCGCAGCCGCGCTCGAGGCGCTCGCGGCCGACCTCCGCCGAGGCACGCCCGAGGAAGCCGCGGCGGCAGCGATCCGCGCCGGGCTACCGACGATAGGCCCCGAGCTCGCCGGCCGCTTCGTCGCGCAGATGCTGAACCTGGACGCTCTCGGAGCGATCTCCTTCACGAAGGGCTGTTATCCCGGCCAAGAGATCATCGCGCGCGCGCATCACCTCGGCAGCGTGAAGCGGCGCATGCGGCGTTTCACGGCGGACCGGCCGCTCGAAGCCGCGCCGGGCGCGGAGCTCGTCGGCGACGACGGCGCCGCGGCGGGCGAGCTCGTCACCGCGGCGCGCGCGGGCGAGCGCACGGAGCTGCTCGCCGTCGTCGCGAACGACGCGCGCGGCCGCCCGCTCTTCCTCGACGGCGCCCCGCTGACCGAGCAGCCGCTCCCCTACCCGCTTCCTTGACGGTGCGGACTCAGAAGTCGATCCTGAGCCCGATCGTGTAGCTTCGTCCCGGCATGCTGTTGCCGAGGCCGCCGTTCGAGAATGCGAGGTCCGAGACCAGTGGGTCCCGATTGAGCGCGAAGAAGATCGGATGCTCGTTCTCGTCGAGCAGGTTCTCGATGCTCGCCGAGACACGCCAGCCCGGTCTCGGGAACACGCTCGCCTTGAGGTTCCAGACCCAGAACGCGCCCTTCTTGTGGATGAAGGCGCGATGCGGCTCGAAGTCGGGGATCAGGAGCCGCTCCTCGGTATCCCACCACATCGGCCCCCGCAACGTCCCGGACAGCTGCAGCGACCACTTGTCGCTGCGGCCGATTCGCGTGCCGACGCCGGCCTGGTACTCGTAGATGCGGTCGGGCTTGTCCGTCTCGGCGGCCGGCGACGCCCCTTCGTCCTTCATATCGAAGTGATAGCTGCCCGAGAGGAAGCTGCTCCACTCCCAACCGTCCCCGAGGGCGCCGCCGTGGTCGAAGTCGATCAGCACGTCGAGGCCCCGCAGCACGATCGCACCGTCGTTGTTGACGTACTGTGAGCGGTCGAAGCCGCCGACCGTGCCGATCACCTCGGTGCCGATCCGGTCGTCGATCTCGGTCCGGAACAGCGCCCACTCGCTGCGTACGCGCCGGCCTTCGGTCGAGATCGCGACCTCGAGCTGCCGGCTCGTCTCGGGGCCGAGGTTCGGATTGCCGATGATCTGACCGCCGAGAACGAGCGGAAAATCGGCCGCGAGCTCCGTGCCGGTCGGGGCGCGAAAGCCGGTCGCATAGCCCGCCCGGAGCCGCAGTCCGGGGGAGATTGCGTAGGTGAGCCCGACACTATAGTCCGCGCTGTCGTAATCGGCCGTCTTGCGCAACAGGTCGTCGCGGCCCGGCGTCGGCAGGATAGTCGTCTCGCCGTCGGTCAGCGGCGCGCCGCCGCGGAGCGCCAGCCGGTCGTCGGCGAGATGCTGGACGGCCTCGAAGTACAGGCCGTAGACCGTCTCGTCCTGGTCGTTGTCGAACGGCGCGAGTATCCCCGTCGCGCCGCTCAAGAGCACGCGGTCGCGCTCGTTGCGCAGCCTGCTCTTCTCCACGTCGAGGCCCGCCAGCAGGTCCGTGTCGCCGAACCGCCGGTTCCAAGCCGCGCGCAGCCCGGTGATGTCGAGGTCGCGCCGGTTGTGGTCGAGATCGACGCCGCTCGCCTCCGAGCCCCAGTAGAAGTCGTCGACGTCGCGCACGACGTAGGTGTGCAGATCGAGCCAGCCTTCCTCCAGGTCGCGGCGATAGGAGAAGTCGATCGATTGGTTGTAACGGTCGCCGACGTTGTCGACGTCCCAGGACGAGCCGCGAAAGCCCGCGTCGTAGATGCCGTCGCTGCGCACGGTCAGATCGAGCCGCCCTTGCTCGAGCTGCCAGCCGAACGCGCCGAGCGCGCCCCGGCGCTCCCAGCCGGTGTTCGCGATCGGGCTTTCGACGCTGCCCTTGCCCGACTCGTAATCGTCCCGCGACGAGGCCCCGCCGCCGACGTAGTAGTCGAACGCGCCGTTCTCCCCGCCGATCGAGGCGTGCACGCTCGCGAGGTCCCAGGATCCCGCGCCGAGCTCCACCATGCCGCCGTCGGCGTCGACGCCGCGCTGCGTGATGACGTTGATGACGCCCCCCATCGCCTGCGTGCCGTAGGCCACGGAGCCCGGCCCCCGCACGATCTCGATACGCGCGACGTCCTTCAGGCTCAGCTTCGAGAGGTTCGCCGAGCCGGCACGCCGACCGTTCACGAGGACGAGCACTTGCCCGCGGAAGTCGCGGCCCTGGCCGTCGGAGGACCCGCCGCGCAAGTTGATGCTCGTCTGCGCCGGCGTCCATTCGCTAAAGAAGCCGACGGCGTGCTCGGCGAGCAGATCCGTGATCGACTGCGCCGTCGAGCGCCGAATCGAGTCGGCGGAGAAGATTTGAATCGTGCTCGCGACCTGCGACAACGGCTCCTCGCGGCCCGAAGCCGTCACGATCACTTCCTCGACCGGCCCGACCGCGTCCCGCGCCTCGCCCGTCGCGCCGGGGGC
>Ga0079224_100012302_pt1 | contig 11832 bp, 8 predicted proteins | sample Stecom2015_FD_80414 | JGI IMG/M metagenome (GOLD analysis project Ga0079224, IMG submission 80414) | Agricultural soil microbial communities from Utah to study Nitrogen management - Steer compost 2015 | ecosystem: Environmental > Terrestrial > Soil > Agricultural land | place: USA: Utah...
CAATAACAATTGGTCTGCAAAATTTGTGCTTGCCCATGAAATTGGTCATCATATTAATGGGCATAGTATGAATAATGGGACCAGTAATCACGACTATGAGCTTCAAGCTGATTATTTTGCAGGTCGAGCATTGGCCTTGATGGGGGCAACCGAAGAGGAAACCCTTTCTGCCACTACAATCCTACCCGAACGAGCCTCTGCAACTCACCCTGCAAGGGCTCAGCGAGCAGAAAGAGCCAGTGAAGGATGGAATTCGGTGGAAAGGACAAGAGTAGTGAAAGTGCGCGATGGAGATATTGACGAAATTGCAAAAACCATGGTTAGCAATGTAGAAAACAACCTTAAAGAAAATTACAGTGTTTTAACCGTAGAGCAATTTAATAAACTATACCAGATTTTAGATCTCGCCCGAACAAAATACTATAAAGGATATACCGAGGATATACGCTATTTTGAAGCGCTTTGTCTTACCGGAATGGGGGAACAAACCAAAGCAGAAAATGCCTATATCAATTATTTAAGTATTGAAGATTTGGATAGTCAGGCAAGAATAAAACAAATCGTTTCGCTTTATCTCAATACCAATTCCAGCAAATCCTCTTTCTTTCAAAACCCAATCGTACTTTATGAAATGGGTGTCGAATGCTATAACCGGGGACTCTATGATAAAGCAATCAGCTATGGAAACCAATTCCTCCAATTTAGCGATCCGAAAACAGACGGAAATAAGATTTCTGAAATCAATAAATTGATAGGAAACAGCGAGTTTGAAAAAATCATGAAAGGTGAAAGTGAAGCCGGTACATTGGAAAGAGGATATAAAGCTTTCGAAAATCAAGAGTGGAGTAAAGCTTTTGAATTACTGACCAAAGGAGGGGAGGCCAAAGATGCAAAAACCCAGTGTTATGTCGGATATATGTATTCCTCAGGACAAGGAGTTTCCTTTGATGCTGAAAAGGGGAAAGCTCTCTTGTTGAGCTCTAGTGGAAAAGGTTTTGGGCAAGCTCAATATCTGGTTGGTTATTATTATTATCACGGTGCAGCTGGATTTCCCAAAGATTTAAATCAAGCAAAATACTGGCTCCAAAAAACATTGGAATCCGGGGTGGCAAATAACTATAAAGTACAAGCCACCGAATTATTGTCAAAAATCGAATATGAAAATACCATCTCTCCCCCCAATACCACAAAAATTGAAAACAATAATCTTTCCGGGCGAGAAAAATTAGCGGTTTATATCGCTAATGGAAATTCATATTTTAACGATGGAATGTATTCTGATGCCTATACAAACTTCATCAAAGCAGCCGAAATGGGGGATGCTTATTCCCAAGAAAAAGTGGCTTGGATGCTCTACAAAGGAAAAGGAATAGATAAAGACAAAGATAAGGCCATCGAATGGTGGCGAAGTGCAGCAAAACAAGGCAATATAGAAGCGATAAATACCTTAACTCGTTTGGGGGAATGGTAAAAAAACTGATGAAATAGGCACTTTTACCCCAACTAAAATTTTATAGTTTTTTCCTTGTAAGGGGATCACCAAACATAGACGTCTATCCGGATGAAATAATAATCCATGAGAAGGTTTCAGCACAAGATTTTGAATAAAGAATCGGTAATTGATATAGTGTTATTTTAAAATAATGTCTACCAAAATAAAATATCTTCTTCGCGATGGATTTCTATGTCTGGTAATGGCTTCGGCCTTTATTATCGGAGTTTCTTTTTTGGTGGTTAACCTTTCTATCTTCGATCCCTTTACCAAGGCGTTCAAAGATTTTAGTTTTTTTGATATTTATTATTCCGAAAAACTCAATGAGACCACACTTTCTGATAAGGTCATTTTGGTAAATGTAGAACAAGGCGATCGTTTCCAAATACAAGAATTGCTGCGACATATCCAAGACCAAAATCCAAAAGTAATAGGTCTGGATATTATTTTCAAAGGAGAGAAAGATCCTTTTGTGGATTCCTTGCTTCAAATTCAATTGGAAAAAGATAATGTAGTGCGAGCCAAAGCTTATGTGGAGGGAAAATGGAATTATGATTTTGGGAATACCCAAAAAAAACTCGATAACACCGGTTATACCAATATAAATTTTGGTTCAGAAGAAACCGTCATTCGAGAATTTCAGGCATTTCACCGTATTGGAGACAGCTTACATGCTTCCCTTGCCGCCACTGTGGTTTCCAAATATCTCGAAAATAACTGGCCGGAAGAAGAAATTCAAAAAAAACTTTCCCGACAACAACCCATAAATTACACCGGAAATCTGGATGCATTTTTAAATTTTTCCTATGACGAATGTATGTCCTTGGAAAGTATTCCCGCCATGGAAGGAAAAATAGTGTTGGTGGGTTATCTGGGTTATCCACATCAAAGTCCCACCGATATTGAAGATAAATTTTTCACACCCTTAAACCCCGTTTCTGCGGGAAAAGGCATACCCGATATGTTTGGAATGGTTATTCATGCCAATATCATACAACAGATTTTGGATGAAAATTACTTTTGGGAGGTTCCCGCTTGGGTGGATTATTTGACGGCTTTATCGCTTACCTATTTTGGGATTGTTTTTTTTATCTGGATCAGCGTGAATGTGCCGGCAGGATATGCGCTGTATGTAAAAATATCACAACTCGGGGTGACTGTCCTTTTTTTGTGGTTGACTTTTGCCCTTTACAATAAAAAAATAATTTTTGAACCCGAACACAGCATCGCCTTTTTTGTGATCGGGATGGAGTTTATTGAATTGTATGAAGTAATTGCTCATAAATTAAATAAAAAATACCAATGGAAAAGCTATTATCACGATTAAGGTTTTTACTGATTTTGTTTCCTTTGATTTGTAATGCACAATCAAAATACGCCGTATTTGAAGTCAAAGGATCCCCAATTCACACAGAAGCTTCCAAAAAAGGAACCCTCACAAAAGGAGCGGTTGTAAGAGCGGGTGAAGTTTCGCTGAAAAATGAAGATCAACTGACGCTGCTCAATAACAAAGGAGAGGTTTTTCAACTAAAATCTCCCGGAAAATATGCCGTTTCCAATTTTGAAAAATATAAAATGAATGAAGATAAAGAAGGTTTTTCAAGTAAATATTTTGCATATGTCTGGCGAGAAATCAATAGCGAAGAAAATACAAAAACCAACACGGGAAACATCTATCGGGATGGGCTGATTGATATTTTGATCTCCCCGGCAGACAGTATTTCCACGTATATGAATAAAGTAGTTTTCACCTGGGCGCCTATTGAAAAAGCTTCGGCACATTATTTCTTTTTAAAAGAAAATGCCACAAACAGCATCACTAAAATGAAAGTAGAAGGCGATAGTTTAACCCTCTTTGTGGGTGGGAATTTGTTGAAAAAAGGAAATGTTTATTCTTGGGGAGTATCCAATGAAGAATATCCGGATTTCACCCGAATCAAAATGAACCAGTTGAACTATTTGGACAAAAATACCTACGACACAAAAAAAGCAGAACTGGATTCTTTTGTAAAAAATTTGAGAAAATTAGGCCTTAGTGAAAAAGAAATAACCGAAAAACTCTGTACGTATTTTAAATTTTGTGAATAGGGGTAGTTTTCCGATTTTATCTGTTCAAAATTACGACCTTTGTTCTAAGCTTTTGTTGAACTGATAAAACTGATTTTTTTGAAGACAAATCACCTGGAGCCAAAAGATGTCGAACAGATTATATCGCATGGGTTAACACTTGACCAATATCAAAATCAACTCGATTTTTTTCATAACGGAATTCCTTTTCTGCACCTCGAAGCTCCTGCCGGTATCCATAACGGCATCCACAAATTTTCCGAAAAAGAGGTGGAAAAATATATTCGCGTTTATGAGGGTCGCGACATTGAGGCAATAAAATTTGTTCCGGCAAGTGGGGCCGCAACACGAATGTTTAAGTTTTTGCAGGTTTTTTATTCCGATTTTTCCAATTCTCCGGAGGCATTTCGACAGGAGAAAATCCGAGATAAAATAATACAGGATTTTTTTAAACACCTTCCCGAGTTTCCTTTTTATCACGAACTGCTTTCCGAAACCAAAAAATCATATCCTGATTTCGAGAAGCGGGACGAGGGAGAAAAAAGATTGATTTTGCTGAAAACGCTGCTTCAAAAATTTTCGTCTCTTCCCAAAGGCTTGATTCCTTTTCATAAATATCCCACCGAAATCCGCACTGCTTTCGAAGAACATTTTGTGGAAGCCGCAGCTTATGCCACAAAAAAAGGCATATCGAGATTACATTTCACCATATCAGAATCACATTTGGAAAGATTCGAAAATGCTGTGGAAAAAATCAAAGAAAAAAGAACCGGAAATTTTCAGGTCTCTTATTCCTTTCAACAAAAAAAAACCGACACCATCGCCGTTGATATGCAGAATCAACCGGTACGGGATGAAATGGGAAAATTAGTTTTCCGTCCGGGAGGACACGGCGCTTTATTGGAAAACCTGAATCAAATCGATGCGGATATAATTTTTATAAAAAACATCGATAATGTTTCCGTAGAGAAAAATCTACCCCTTATTTCAACTTACAAAAAGGCACTTGCGGGATTTTTATTAGAGATTCAAGCCGAAACATTTCGGCTTTTGCAGGAGATGGAATCAATGCAAAATAAAGCTTCGATCCTAACGGAAGCACGCGCTTTTTTGGAACAAAAACTCAACATCCGGGTGGAAAGTCCTGAGGAGATAAGCTACTATTTAAACCGTCCCATCCGAGTGTGTGGAATGGTGAAAAACACCGGCGCACCGGGGGGAGGCCCTTTTTGGGTGAAAGAAAAAACAGGCGAAACTTCTTTGCAAATCGTTGAAACGGCTCAAATTGATTTAAAAAATTCCCATCAAAAAAATATTTTGGAAAAAGCAACGCATTTCAATCCGGTGGATGTGGTTTGTGGGGTGCGGGACTATCGTGGAAATAAATTTGATCTGCGTATTTTTTCCGATTCCAAACAAGCCTTCCTCTCCCATAAATCTGTGAATGGAAAAGAAATAAAAGCTTTGGAACTTCCCGGTTTGTGGAATGGAGCCATGGCAAAATGGAACAGTATTTTTGTCGAAGTGCCTCAGCAAAGTTTCCATCCGGTAAAAACTCTTATAGATCTCTTGAAATCAGGGCATCGAGGTGCTTAAAGGTTTGGGGAATAAAGTTCATTAACTAATTTTGTTTCTCAAAATTTGCGGTATGTTCAATGAAGAAAATCTTTTCAAAGAACTCGAGTTCAAAGCTGTTTTGAGCGGTGGACCGGGGGGACAACATGCCAATAAGGTTTCTTCCAAAGTCGAACTTTCCTGGGAGTTGACGCACACCAAAATTTTTACAGAAAAGGAAATTGAAAGACTCCGGAAAAACCTCAAAACTCGCCTTACAAAAAATAATGTCCTGATTCTTTCTTCCGACAAAACCCGTAGTCAGCATAAGAATAAGGCTTTGGTAAAGGAGCAGTTTCTGAAAGTCGTGAAAGAAGCTTTGAAAAAACCGAAACCCCGAAAAAAAACAAAACCTTCTCAAGCGGTCAAACAAAAAAGATTGCAAGAAAAGAAACTACAAGCAGAAAAAAAAGAACGCCGAAAAGACCCCGAAATATAAATCCTATTCCTTCTTAGATAAATTGGGTATAATTTCCACACTTTTTTGTGGAATTCCCCGCTTTCCACAAAAATAGAATTTCATATTTTTTTAAAGCTAATCACTGTAACAGCATGGTTTACAGGCTTTTGTTTTTGTAGAAAAGAGAAATTGTTTTCACTGGCACAGATATTTCATTTTAGTTATACGTAACCAACCAAAACCATTTTTAATATTAACCCTTTAAAAACCTTAGAAAATGAAAAAGCTGATGATTGTGCCTTTCGTGGCTTTGGGTCTATTATTCACGACAAATGTGAATGCCCAAGAGAAAAAAGAAGTAAAAGAAGAGGCTAAAGTAGAAAAAGCCAAGGCCAAAGCCCAAGAGCAAGTTGCAGAAGCCGAGGCCGAAGCAAAAGAAAAAAAGGCTGAAGCTCGTGCAGAAGTGCGTGAAGCTAAGGCTGAAGCAAAAAAAGAAAAAGCCAAAAGAGAAGAAGAACAAAGAGCAAGACGAAACTAAAAAATAGTTTCGGAAGAAGAGAGAACGGCAAAATGTCGTTCCCAGTTACCCCCAAATTTTACCTAAAAACTTAATAATCATGAAAAAGCTAATGATTGTGCCGATAATGGCACTCGGAATGTTGTTTGCCACGAATGCGAATGCACAGGTGGACAGACAAGATAAAAAAGAGCAGAAGCAAGTAACCGAAAGAACAGAAAAGCAAGATCAATATTCAAAAGTGGAATTGACTGCTCTTCCCGCTTCGGTAAAAGCTGCGGCTCAAAGAGATTTTGAAGGTTCAACAGTTTCTGAGGCTTATGTTGCTAAAGACGGAACCTACAAACTTTTACTCATTAACGAAAATGGAGAAAAAGGTTGGGATTATGCCGATAGAAACGGAAAATGGATTAAGCCCAAATCCTAATGCCATTAAAGTCCCCCCATCCTGACTTTTTTAAGTCAGGTTATAAGCTCCCTGTGGGGAGCTTTTTTTATTCTTTTTTTTCGGAATATGAGAAAAGCAGATAAGGATTAGTTAAGTTTGTAGGTGAAAAAAAAACCGGAATGCCAAAGATTTTAATAGTTGAAGACGATGTGGCTTTTTGCAGAATGCTGGAAACCTTTTTGAAAAAAAAAGATTTCGAGGTTCAAACTTCATTTACGGGAGAAGAAGCGCTTAGAATCCTTAGCCAAGAAACATTTGATATTGTTTTCACCGATGTGCGTCTTCCCGAGAAAGACGGCAACATTATTTTGGAAACCATAACCCGAAATAATCCGAAAACAAAAGTAGTCATGATGACGAGTTATGCGGAGGTGAATTTGGCTGTTGATGCAATCAAAAAAGGGGCTTTCGATTATATATCAAAACCTCTTTCTCCAGATAAGCTTTTAGAAATCATAGAAAAAGCGAGTTCTTCTTCTACTTCCGAAGAGCTTGCGAAAGCAGATTCTAGTCAGCAAAACCAACCCCAAAAAACTTCTTTAAAAGAGAAGGAAAAAACCAGCTTGCAAGAACCGGTTTTTGTTACAGGAGTCAGCGATGAAGCAAAAAAGTTGGAAGATTATGTGCGATTGGTAGCTCCTACAAACATGTCGGTTTTGATAATCGGCGACAGCGGCACCGGAAAAGAAATGGTGGCTAAACGCATTCACGATAACAGCAAACGTGCTGGAAATCCTTTTGTGGCAGTGGATTGCGGCACTATTCCAAAAGAAATAGCTGCGAGTGAATTTTTTGGTCACGTCAAAGGGTCTTTTACCGGGGCGGTGAATGATAAAACAGGACACTTTGAAGCTGCAAATCAAGGAACCCTTTTTCTGGACGAAATCGGAAATTTGTCTTATGAGTTGCAAGTGCAATTGTTGCGCGCATTACAGGAACGAAAAATAAAACCTGTGGGAAGCAACAAGGAAATTGAGGTGGATATTCGGGTAGTCACAGCCACCAATGAAAATTTGGAAGAAGCTGTGCGCAAAGGAAGTTTCCGGGAAGATTTGTATCATCGCTTAAATGAGTTTTCCATAAAAGTTCCTCAGCTTAAAAACCGCAAGGAGGATTTGATGCTTTTTGCTACTCATTTTCTGGATAAAGCCAATACAGAGCTCGAAAAGAACATACTCGGTTTTTCTGATGAAACCCTGAAGAAATTCGAGGAATATCCTTGGCCGGGAAATTTACGGGAACTTCAAAATACCATAAAAAGGGCAGTGTTACTTACCTCCGGGAAGCTGGTGGAGGTTGATGTACTTCCTTCAAAAATTGCCGAACGAACACCCGAAGACGAAAAATCCTTCAGCCTCTTCAAAAACGAAAATGAAAAGGAAATGATTCTGAATGCCTTGAAAAAAACCAAAGGAAACAAAAGCAAAGCCGCACGGATTTTGGATATCGACCGGAAAACTCTTTACAACAAATTAAAGCAGTACGGAATTTGATTCTCCGCCATATTTACAGTTCTGATTTTAATTTTTTCAGAATTGCTCGTGCTTCATCTACGGTTTTATCCACGATAAGATCGAGATGTTTTTCTCCGAGGATTTCTTTATCTGCTTTTTCCAAAATCTCTAAGCTTGAAATAAGCGATTCGATTTTTAATTGACGAAACATCGGCAGCATTTTATGAGCCGTATCTGCGAGTTTTCCAAGATTCTTTTCCCGGGCAGATTTTTGCATAACCTCTAGATTTTCTGAATTGCTTTCCACAAAAGTGCTTAGAATTCCCTTGATGGATTCCCGGTCGTTTTGGGCAAAAGTTTCGATGTCTGAAAGATCGTAAGGTTTTTGAGTTGTCGATTTGTCGGAGAACTGTTGAGCCTGTTCTTTTTGAAATGTTGGTGAAACTGTTTCTTTTTCGAGGTTTAAGGTCTTTCCTATCAAAGCTAACAATTTGTTTGCTGAAAAAGGTTTGGTCAAGCTTCCTTTAAAGCCCTTTTCCAAATACAAACTTTCTTTTACTTCAGTTCGACCGGAGAGAGCAATCACAGGAATTTCGGCAGTTTTTACTGATTTTTTTAGATTTCGAATGAGTTGAAAACCATTCATTTTTGGCATTTGAATGTCGGTTAGCACCAAATCAAATTTTTCGTGCCGAAGTTTTCTCAATGCCTTTTTGGGATTGCTTGAACTTTCATACTTAAAACCTGCTTGTTTTAGTATTTCCGAAGTGAGAGCCAGCTGTGATTCTTCATCATCGATGATCAAAATTCGAAAACTTTCTGAATTTTTGAAATGTATGTCCACCTCATCGGTGGATACGGAAAGTTTTTTTGTTTCACTGCTTTTCACAGGAATACTCACCGTGAAAACACTGCCTTTTCCGGGTTCACTCTCAACTTTAATCGTGCCGTTGAGCAGATTGGTCATTTTCTTGCTGATAGCCAGCCCGAGTCCGAAACCTCCATAAACCTTCTCAATTGAATCTTCGGCTTGGGTAAATTCTTCAAAAATGATTTTTTGTCGTTTTTTTGAAATTCCTATTCCCGTATCTCCAACCCTTATGCTCAATTCGGCGGTTTTTTCTGTCTGTGGGCTTAATTCTCCCGAAATCTCTATAGTTCCTTTTTCGGTAAATTTATAAGCATTCGAAATCAAATTGGTAAGAATTTGCTGTATCCGAAAAGGATCTCCGACCACTTGTTGCTCTAGATTTTTTGAAAGTTTTCTTGACACAAAAAGTTGTTTGGGATCTTCTGCGGGAAGCGCACGGGGAAGGCTTTCTTCAATCAAATCTTTTGGCACAAAAGGCAGTTCCTCAATAGTCATTTTTCCTACTTCGAGTTTGGACAAATCCAGCAAATCATTAACCAATCGTAAACTGTAAGAAGAGGATTTTTTCAGATGATCCAAGTAATGTGCTTGTTTGTCATCCAGGTTTGTTTTTTTTAATAAGTCGGAATATCCGGAAATGGTGTTCAAGGGTGAACGCAAATCGTGGGTAACGGTAGCCATCAATTGCTCGCGTCCTTTCAAAAGGCTCTCGGCAAAATTTTTGGATTTTTCCAGTTCTTCTCGATATTGCTGACTTTTATTGGTGTCGCGGATAATCAAAATAATAAAAAGTAAAATCACCAAAAGAGAACCTCCGCCAATCACGGCAATAAGGACACTTGTTTCTTCAATTTTCTTTTGTGTTTCGGCAACTTGTGCAAAGGATTTTTGGATTTCTTCTCGTTCGATTTCTGTACGGATTTCCCGAAGCTGAGAAGAAAGCTGACGGTCGTTCTCCAACAGTTCATTTTCTTTTGCCGAAACCGTACGTTGATATTGGCGTTCCTCACTTTCCCATTCGTCCATAATTTCACGAAGAGAGTTTTTAAGCGATTCCACACTTTCTGTCATTTCTATATTGCGATTTTCGGGCGAATCACCACGAGATTGCCTGTAGTTTTCCAATCGCAATAAAAGTTCTCTCACTTCCGGTCCCAGATTGTCGAGTTGAGAATCCGGACGCAAACGTTCCATCAGTTGCGAGTAATATCGGTCTGTAGAAGCTTCTTGGCGAAGGGTCAACAACTCCTTCAGGTTTTCTTCTTTTAGGACTAACAATTCGGAAATACTGTCCAGCTCGCTTTTCATCTCCTCGCCCTCATAAAGTCTTTTCAAAGAATCGATAGTAGAGATGATGGTGTCTATTTCGGCATGAAACCCGGGAAGAAGTTCGGAATTTTCATTTTGAATAATATTTCGGCTGATTCCTTCAGCAACATACAAATTGGTTACAGCCTCACTTATCAACAATAATTTTTGATTGTTGACATTTCCGATTTTGTTGGCTTTTGTGATATTGGCAATTTGGTCATACACAGCCCAAACCGCAAAAACTGCCAAAATGATTACCAGCACATAACCCATTACCACTTTAAAGGTTATGGATTTTTTAGTGTTTTTCATGATACGAATTTCGCGATTTAAAGCGAGTTTTCCCACATTCGACCCGGGAAAATATGGTCATTCCAAAAACTGTTATACCTTTGCACCTGAAATCTCAAAGGGGTGCTTAATCCATTCTGATTAAAGAATCGAAAAAGCTGAGATCATACCCAATGAACCTGGGCGGGTAATGCCGCCAAGGGAAACCGAAACGCTTAATTTGTTTCGAATAGTATGTACTCCTATTTCAGCTTCCATTTTTTGGGAAGAATTTGAAATAGGATTTTTTATTTTTAAAACAATTGTTCAACCAAAGGATAATTGCCCCTTTTATCCGTAAGTCCACTCCGAAAGTGGATAAAAAACCAATTACGGATGAAATCAGTATTTTTTTTCGCAAGCCTTTTTGTGCTGGGCTTTCAATCTTTTGCACAGGAATTCACCATTGAGGGAAAAGTTACCAGAAACAGACAACCACTTATTAATGCTGCTGTAGTGGTGAAAGGCACTTCCCAAGGAACCGTTACCGATTCAATCGGAAATTATCGTCTTACTTTGGAAAAAGGGGTTTACACCCTGGTTTTTTCCCATGGAAATGAAAAGGAAATTGAAATTGTTTTAGATTCAAATTTGAATCTGGATGTCGATTTGGCGGAGGTTTCGGAAAATCTGGACGCTGTATTCCTTTCGTCTGTGCGAGTGGATAATGATGCACCCATCACCCACAGTAATTTAACTCAGGAACAAATCGAAAACCGAAATTTAGGTCAAGATGTACCCATTTTGATGAATTTTATGCCTTCGGTAGTCACTACCAGTGATGCCGGAGCAGGAGTGGGCTACACCGGAATTCGGGTTCGAGGGACGTCCGGACGTGGTATTAACGTGACTATCAACGGAATTCCTTATAATGATTCTGAAAGCCAAGGTTCTTTTTGGGTTAATCTGGGCGATATTGTTTCCTCGGTGGAAAGTTTGCAATTGCAACGAGGAGTAGGAACTTCCACCAATGGTGCCGCAGCTTTTGGAGCGAGTATCAATTTGTTGACAGAATCGTATAAAGAAAAAGCTTCGGCTGTAGTTTCCAATAGTTTTGGCTCATTCAATACTCATAAACATACGGTTGAAGTGAATACCGGATTGCTTGATAAACATTGGGCTTTTTATGGAAGATTGTCCAAAATCGAAAGCGATGGCTATATCGACCGGGCTTTCTCCGATTTGAAATCCTATTTTCTTCAAGGAGTTTATGTGGATGAAAATACCTTAATCAAAGCTTTAACTTTTGGAGGTAACGAACAAACCTATCAAGCGTGGTTTGGAATTGATGCTGAAACCTTAAGCACCAACCGGACGTATAATCCGGC
>Ga0079224_100012303_pt1 | contig 11832 bp, 9 predicted proteins | sample Stecom2015_FD_80414 | JGI IMG/M metagenome (GOLD analysis project Ga0079224, IMG submission 80414) | Agricultural soil microbial communities from Utah to study Nitrogen management - Steer compost 2015 | ecosystem: Environmental > Terrestrial > Soil > Agricultural land | place: USA: Utah...
CCCCGTGCCAATCGCCAACCCCACATCGCTTTCCGCCAAGGCGGGAGCATCGTTGATGCCGTCGCCCACGAAAGCCACACTACCGTGTTGAGAACGCAGGCGCTGGACCGCTTCAACCTTACCGTCAGGCAGAACTTCCGCAATGACTTCGTCAATTCCCAGACGATTGGCGATTGCATGAGCAGTGCGCGCGTTATCGCCGGTAATCATTGCGACCTTCAAGCCAAGCCGATGCAGCGCTGCGATCGCCGCCGGCGTGCTGGGCTTGATGGGATCGGAAACGGCGACAATGGCAGCGAGCTTGCCGTCAACCGCCGCGTACAAGGGGGATTTTCCTTCCCGTCCCAGGCGCTCAGCGGTTTCTGCAAAAACGTTTACATCCAGGCCCAGCTCTCGCATAAAACGGTCGGCACCCACCTCCACACGCGCGCCCACGATCTCTGCACGGACCCCAAAGCCAGTGATGGACTGGAAGCGGTTCAACGACGGCACTTCAAGGCCCTCGTCCCGGGCGGCCGCATGAATAGCTTTAGCGATTGGATGCTCGGATCGCGATTCCGCTGCTGCAATGAGGGCGAGGACTTCTTCGCGGCTAAAGCCTTCGCTAAGCTGCAGATCCGTAAGCCTGGGGCGTCCTTCCGTCAGGGTTCCAGTCTTATCCACGGCCACCACGCGGGCATCACGCAAGCTCTGCAGCGCGTCGCCCTTGCGGAACAAGACACCCATTTCCGCTCCCCGCCCTGTCCCCACCATAATCGAAGTGGGGGTGGCCAGACCCATAGCACATGGGCAGGCGATAATCAGCACCGCAACCGCGTTGACCAGTGCGTAAGTCAGCGCCGGCGAAGGCCCCCATATCATCCAGATTAAAAAAGTGAGTGCCGCGGCCGCCATGACCGCAGGCACAAACCACAGGGTGACCTTGTCCACCAGAGCCTGGATCGGCAATTTGGAACCCTGTGCCTGCTCCACCATGCGGATAATCTGAGCCAAGACGGTTTGCGAACCTACTGCCGTGGCACGGAAAGAGAATGCACCCGTTTGGTTGACTGTGCCTCCAACAACCGTCGATCCCGCCTTTTTCTCCACGGGTACCGGCTCGCCGGAAATCATGGATTCGTCCACATAGCTTTCGCCTTCCACAATTTCGCCGTCCACCGGGATGCGTTCCCCGGGTCGCACTTCAAGCTGGTCTCCCTCGCGCACCTCCGCAAGCGGAACTTCTACAACTGTTGCACCACGCTTGACGCGCGCTACCCTGGGTTGGAGTCCCACCAGCCTTTGAATGGCTGCCGACGTGCGGCCTTTGGCACGTGCTTCGAGAAAGCGTCCAAGCAAAATCAAAGCCACAATGACAGCCGCTGCTTCGTAGTACACGTAGACAGAGCCCGCCGGTAACAGGCGTGGCATGAAGGTGGCCACCACGGAATAGCCGTAAGCCGCCAGAGTCCCCACAGCGACGAGGGAATTCATGTCTGGAGCCAGGCGCAGCAGGAGCGGAAGGCCTTTCTGATAGAAACGCCGCCCGGGAAAAACCAGGATCAGCGTCGTAAGAACGAACTGGATCAGCCAGCTGGTATGCAGCCCAATGCTGCGTTCAACCAGAGCATGCGCACCCGGAACGATGTGCGTACCCATTTCCAATATAAAGACGGGCAGGGCCATTGCCAACGCCATCAGGAAGTCTTTTCGAAGCGTCTCGCGCTCCGCGTCCTTCTTGGCAATGGTTTCGTCGGCATCCGCCGTGCTCGTATCAGCCGGCCTTGCGTCATAGCCGGTGGCCTCGATGGCCGCCACCAACTCCTCTACGGCGACCTTGCCCAGTACCGTAGCGCGTTCCGTAGCGAGATTCACCACAACATTTTCGACTCCTTCCACCTTTCTCAGCGCCGCTTCGACTCGCCCTACGCATGAAGCGCAACTCATGCCTTCGATAGCCAGTTCCAGCGAGCTGGAGGGCACGTCAAAACCGACCTTCTCGATGGCGTTGATCAACGCGCGTCGCGAGGTGCCCGCAACCGCATGCACGTCAGCACGCTCGGTCGCCAGATTCACAGCGACATCGTGCACACCGTCCACCTTCCGAAGTGCGGCTTCGACCCGTCCGACACAGGAGGCGCAGGTCATGCCTTCTATAGGAAGAGAAATATGTTGGTCTGTGTTGGACTGATAAGGCCTGGAGGACATGCTTGTTCCTGCGTGAAAATTCTGACTAATCCACTAGGATATACCCTATAAAGACGCGGGGGCAATGCGAACTGCCGCCTAGCTGGCGGCAGTTCCGGGAAACCACGTGGGGGCAATTCAGATTGCGCCTTCGTCCCGCAAAAGACGGATCGCTTCCTGGGACCAACCAAACTCCTGGAGAACGCTCTCGGTATGTTCTCCCAAGGCAGGCACCCTATCCATTCGGGGCTCAAACGCACTGCTTTTGCCCGGTGGCAACAAGGCTGGAATCATGCCGCCCGGCGTCGGCACCTCCGTCCAGCGTCCCCGCGCTTTCAACTGAGCGTGCTGCCAAACGTCGTGCATGTCATTGACACGGGCGTTGGCAATCTTGGCCTCATCCAGCCGCTGGACGACTTGCTCGACCGTGAGCGATGCAAAGCTCTCCACAATCAGAGCGCGTAATACTTCCCGGTGAGCTACGCGTTGCGAATTGCTGGAAAAACGCGGGTCTTGCGCCAATTCAGGCTTCCTCAGCACCGTTTTGCAGAACTCAGCCCATTCACGTTCGTTCTGCAGCCCCAGCATGACTGACGCGCCATCCCCTGCGGGGAAGGGGCCGTAAGGGAAAATGGTGGCATGCGAGGCGCCTGCCCGCTGAGGCTGCGACGCACCGTCAAAGGCGTAATACATCGGGAAACCCATCCACTCGACCATGCTCTCCAGCATGGAAACGTCTATGCGAGCTCCTTCGCCGGTTTTCCCCCGCTGCACGAGCGCAGCGAGAATATTGCTATATGCGTACATGCCCGCCGCGATATCGGCGATCGAGCAGCCTGCCTTGGCCGGTTCATCGGGTGAGCCCGTGACAGAAAGAAACCCGGATTCGCTTTGAATGAGCAGGTCGTAGGCCTTTTTATCTCGGTAGGGCCCGTCATCCCCATATCCCGAGATGTCGCAGACAATCAGCCCAGGATGTTTCTCATGCAGGGTCTCGAAGGACAAACCCAACCGCGCTGCGGCTCCCGGAGCAAGATTTTGCACGAGCACGTCAGCCTCTTCCAAAAGCCGGTTCAGCACGTTCCTGGCTTCTGGATGCTTGACGTCCAGGGTCACGCTCTCCTTGGAGCGGTTAGTCCAGACAAAATGCGAGGACAAGCCTTTGACGCGCTCGTCATAGCCCCGCGCGAAATCGCCGCTGCCCGGTCGTTCGATCTTGATGACGCGCGCGCCCAGATCCGCCAGCTGCCGCGTACAGAAAGGCGCCGCAATGGCGTGTTCAAGCGTAATGACAGTAATGCCTTCCAAGGGACGTGACATGGCAACTCTTTAGAAGGAACGTGGCAGACCGAGCACATGCTCGGCGACGTAGGAATAGATAAGGTTCGTGGAAATCGGCGCCACCTGATAAAGCCGCGTTTCACGAAACTTGCGTTCAATATCGTACTCGTTGGCAAAGCCAAATCCGCCGTAGGTCTGTAAACAGACATTGGCTGCCTCCCAACTGGCCTTTGCAGCCAGGTACTTCGCCATATTCGCCTGCGCGCCGCACGCGGTGTGTGCGTCGAAGCGGCGGGAAGCCTCGAAGCGCATAAGACTGGCTGCCTCAACTTCGATGAAGGCTTCAGCAATGGGAAACTGCACGCCCTGATTCTGACCAATGGGGCGATCAAACACGACCCGCTCATTGGCATATTTCGTCGCGCGGTCAATAAACCAATAGCCGTCGCCAATGCATTCGGCCGCGATCAGCGTGCGCTCCGCATTGAGCCCTTCCAGGATGTACTTGAAGCCCTTCCCTTCTTCGCCAATCAGATTCTCTTCGGGGATTTCCAGATCCTCGAAGAAAAGCTCGTTGGTTTCGTGATTGACCATGTTAGGAATAGGCCTGACGGTGAGCCCTTTGCCAATGGCTTCGTGCAAGTCCACGATGAAGATGGACATGCCTTCCGATTTTTTCTTTACTTCTGACAAGGGTGTGGTGCGTGCCAACAAAATCATCAGATCCGAATGCTGTACGCGAGAAATCCACACTTTCTGCCCATTGACCACGTAGCGATCACCCTTTTTTACGGCGGTGGTCTTGAGCTTGGTCGTGTCAGTACCGGTGGTGGGCTCGGTCACCGCCATGGACTGAATGCGCAACCTGCCTGCAGCGATTGCCGGAAGGTATTTTTCCTTCTGTTCTTTGCTGCCGCTGCGCAGCAGGGTGCCCATGTTGTACATCTGGCCATGGACTGCACCCGCGTTTCCGCCCGAGCGATTGATCTCTTCCATAATCACCGAGGCGGCCGTCAGACCCAGCCCGGTGCCGCCGTATTCTTCCGGAATCATGGCTGCCAACCAGCCGGCTTCCATCAAGGCATCCACAAAGGCTTCCGGATACGCTTTTTCCTCATCCACCTTGCGAAAGTACTCGTCTGGGAATTGCCGGCACAACTGGCGCACGGCATCACGGATATCCTGGAATTCGTCGGTTTCGTTAAACATGCATTTCTCCTCGATGACGCCATTTTGCACGGCTCGCCGATATCTGTGAAATACTTATTCAACTTATCCGTTATATGTGATCTGTATAGCTCATGGAATTTCGCCAACTCCGCTATTTCGTCGCCGCATGCGAGGCCGGCAGTCTTCTGAAAGCATCCACCCATCTGCATGTCGCCCAGCCGGCATTGGGTCAACAGATCACAGCGCTTGAACATACGCTGGGGGCGAAACTGCTGGAACGTTCGAGCCGGGGCGTCACCCCTACCGAAGCCGGCAAGATTTTCCTTGAGCATGCGCGCATTGTGCTGGCCGATGCAGAAAGGGCTCGGCTTGCCGTTCGGGACCTCAGCCACACACCCAGAGGTGAAGTGGCGCTGGGGCTCACTACGACCGTCGCGCTCACCGCCACCATGCCCATATTGAGTGCATGCAGAGAGCGCCTGCCCCAGGTGAAACTGAAGGTGGTCGAAGCGTATAGCGGCTTCCTGCGGGAGAGGCTGCAGTCCGGCCGCCTCGATCTGGCACTTTTGTATGACGACGTCCTGGACACCGGCCTAGCCAAACACCCCCTGCTGGACGATCAGCTTGTACTGGTGAGCAGGGCCAGCGAAGAGATGACGGACAAAATCTCGCTATACGAACTTGCCGGAGCACCGCTCGTGTTGCCCGGTAGAGAGCACGGGCTGAGGCGCATCATTGATGATTCTTGCGCACCGGACCGACTGGAACTGAATATCGTGGCAGAGATCGAGTCGCTTAACAGCGTGAAGAGAGCTGCCGAGGCAGGGATCGGCCATACCATCTTGCCCTTAGGCTCCGTGGCGCAGGAAGTCGCGGAAGGACGCCTGCGCACTACGGAAATCACCAGCCCACGGATGCTGCGCAGAGTGGTGTGCGCCACCAACACAGCACGACCTTCCTCAGTCGCCAGTGCAGCAGTTCGGGAGCTGATACTGGAAGTGATACACGATATGGTTGAGAGCGGCGCATGGCCCGCCAGTTGGGTGGGCGGGAAACAATGACTCAAAGCATCCGCCTGAGCACCCCATCCTTCTTCACGAACTGATGCACCAGCGCAATTCCGATGTGGCCTACCACCATCACAAGAAGCAGCCAGGCCAGGGGCGAGTGTACTGACCCGCCCAACTCTGCCATCCAGGGGATTTCCGGGCCCTTAGAGATGAGTTCAATTCCAAATGGGCTCCAGCCAAAACCTCGGCCGACGAGATACATAATTCCGCTGATGGGCATCAACGTCATTGACGCATAGAGTAGAAAGTGCCCCAACTTCACCAGGCTTGCGGTGCTCGGATCTTGAACCGGCCTGCGCCCTCGTTGCGCCGCTGCCCAAAGAATGCGCAAGATTACGAGAAGCAGAAGGACGGATCCGATCCGGGTATGCCATGGCACCAGCGTTTCGCCGATCCAATGTTCGCCGTCATTAATACGGTCGAAAAATTTCATCCCCTGCCACACGAGGAGCAGCGCCATGCCCCAATGAAACAGGCGAGAGATGCTGCCGTAGCGCTCTGGTGAGTCATGAATCATTTGGTTCTCCTGACAAGCGAATTGGGATCATCGCAGAAATCTGCGGCTTCCGGATTGCAACGCAAAATCAATCGAAGCGGAAGGCGGAGATAATCGTTTCCATAATTTTCTCGGAATATACCTTACGGCCGATCCCATCGTGGGCCGCTCCGGCGACCACCAGCAATGGCAGCAGGTGCTCTTCGGCACGTGGCGGATGGCACTGGCGCGCGTTCGGAGCCGCATCCCAGTTTTCCAGCAATGTCGCTCGGCTGGCAGGGTCTTCTTCAATTGCAGCGCTGAGCCAATCATCGAACTCCTTTGAAATTGGCGTGTACCGCGGGTCACCATAGCCACGCATGTTGTGGAAGCTCATGCCGCTGCCGATGATGAGCACGCCCTGGTCACGAAGGCTCGCCAAGGCACGGCCCGCTTCCAGGTGCGCTGTGGGATTCAGATCCGCACGCAATGATAGCTGAATGACGGGGATCTCGGCATTGGGATACATGACTTTCAAAGGGATAAACATACCGTGGTCATACCCGCGCTGCGGGTCGACCTTTGCGGCAAGGCCATCCGTTTCCAATATCGACTTCACCTGCGCCGCCAACTCAGGCTGCCCGGGAGCCGGATACTGAAGCTCATAGGTGTGAGGGGGAAAACCGTAATAGTCGTAAATGAGCTCGGGTTTCTCGCCACCCGTGACACTGAATTCGGATTCGAGCCAGTGCCCTGATACCAGGATGATGGCGCGCGGTTGCTCGGGCAGCGACGTGGCGACGCTGCGGAGAAAGGCCGCCATGTTGTCCCAGGTATCCGCCGGTTTCCAGTCCATGAAAAAACATGGCCCGGCCCCATGCGGAATATAGAAGGTCGGCATGCGACCTGACTGTACTGCGCTCATTTCATCACCTTTTTTAGTAGATGATTTAGTATGGATGAGTTCCAAGGCTTAGAGAAGTACCTCACTTTCATTAACACTTCATACCCATAGTAGGAAATCAATATGGACCGTGTGACCAGCATGAGAGTTTTCACACGAAGCGCATCGGCAGGAAGTTTGTCGGCAGCTGCACGACAACTGGGTATGTCGCCCGCCATGGCGACCAAACACGTCAATGCATTGGAGGCTCGCCTTGGCGTCAAACTTTTTCGACGTAGTACGCGCCGGCTCTCCCTCACTGAAGCCGGAAGCAACTATCTGGAAGCCTGTCTGCGCATTCTTGCAGACATTGATGAAGCAGAGGCTGCTGCCGCCTCGCAGCGCGTCAAAGCGACAGGGCTGCTACGAATGAATGTCCCGCTCTCCTTTGGCAGCCGATACATTGCGCCCTTGATGCCTGAGTTCAGCCGTCGGCATCCTGCAGTCAGAACAGAACTGGGGCTTAGCGACGTTCAGGTGGATCTCATCGCCAGCAACTGGGACCTCGCGATCCGGATTGGCCATCTGGAAGACAGCCCCTTACAGGCTCGGCGCCTGGGCGACTGCAAGATGCAGGTCTGCGCATCACCTCAGTATTTGATGGAGCGGGGCGAGCCGCGCCGGATCACTGAACTCAGTCATCACAATTGCCTGAGCTATACCCTTTCCTCGATGCAGAGCGGGCGGGCATGGCTCTTGGGCCGCGATGGTGAACACGCTGTCGAGGTAAGCGGGAACCTCATTGCCAACAACGGAGACGCCCTGCTCGCCGCTGCCGTAAAAGGGCAAGGGATCATCTACCAGCCTCATTTCATAGTGAGTGGGGCTTTGGAGCGGGGCGAATTGGTGGAGCTCAAACTGGACCGCCCAGCAATGGAGCTGGGCGGTATCTATGCTCTCTATCCCCCTGACCGGCGTCCACCGGCCAAGGTAAGAGTCATGATTGACTACCTTGTCGAGGCGTTCTCGGCTTCGCCCCCCTGAAGAACGGGGCTGGTCGGAACCGGAGTATCGGGAACGACGCGCCAGATGGCGTTGGAGAGATCGTCAGCCACAATCAGAGCTCCCTTTGGGTCGACAGTCACGCCCACCGGCCTGCCGCGGGTGCGCTTGTTCTCCATATCGAGAAAACCGGCCACAAAATCGACCGGCTCGCCCGCCGGTGCGCCGTCCTTAAACGGGATAAACACCACCTTGTAGCCCACCGGTTCGGCACGATTCCAGCTGCCGTGCATGCCGACGAACGCGCCTTCGGAGAAGCGCTCACCCATGGCGGAATTCGAGAAATCCACGCCCAAGGCTGCAACGTGTGAACCCAACGCATAATCGGGCGCAATGGTCGCCGCAACCTTCTCAGGATCCTGGGGGCGGACACGGTCGTCAATATTGGGGCCCCAGTATGCATAAGGCCACCCGTAGAAGCCCCCGTCCTGAACGGCAGTCAGATAATCAGGCACGAGATCTGGCCCGATTTCATCCCGCTCGTTAACGACGGCCCACAATTGATCGGTCCCAGGTTGAATCGTGAGCGCAGTCGGGTTACGCAGCCCTTCTGCGTATGTTCTGCGCGCGCCAGTGGCCACATCTACTTCCCACACGACTGCGCGGTCAACTTCCGCCGTCATGCCGCGCTCCGTAATATTGCTGTTGGAACCGATTCCCACATACAGAAAGCGACCATCAGCGCTGGCGGTCATCGCCTTGGTCCAATGATGATTGAGCGCAGACGGCAGATCCGTGAGCTTTTCGGGTGCTCCCTGCGCCTCCGTCTGCCCTTCCTCGTACTCGAAGAAGACAAGCGCATCCTGATTCGCGACGTAGATTCGATTGTCGATCAACGCGAGACCATACGGCGCGTTCAAATCATTGGCGAATACGGATCGAAACTCATAAACGCCATCCCCATCGGCATCACGCAGCAACGTAATTCGATTTCCGCTTTCCACTGACGTGGTGCCCTTGCCTTTGATGTAGGCGGCGATCACATCTTTAGGCTTGAGCTTCGGTGCGTTTCCGCCCCTGCCCTCAGCCACCAGAATATCGCCATTCGGCATAATCAAGGTCTGTCTGGGAATGCGAAGATCGGTCGCGATAGCGCTGATTGAATATCCTTCTGGAACGGAAGGCAGCAAGTCTCCCCACCCGGTGGGCTCGGGAATCGTCATGGTAGGCAGCAGGCCACGAGAGGGCTTGGGAAGGTTGTGGTTCGTGCCATATTGCGGATCTTGTGGCTCCGCCCCGCAGGCTACGAGAAGTGCGCAAGCCCCGGCCATCATCAGAATTTTTGAATGTTTCATGCCTCCCTCCCGACGAACTGAGGTGTGCGAAATCCGACCCAGGTCGTAAGGCAGGCCAGCAAGGTGGTGACAACGGAAAGAATTAAGCCGCCCGGCATCATGGCCCAGGCGTCACGTGCGTGATAGAGAGCGTTGATAAAGGCCGCCACCCAAGTGGCAAGCAGTAATAGAAAATAGATGCCGATGCCCGGTACCCGACGGTGAGCGCGCAGCAGGTCCAACAACGCAAAAACCAGGGCAATGCCTGCAAAAACCAGCCCGCCAACGATCAGCCAGGAGGCAAAATTGCCCCACTGGATTTCATAGGTTTTCGCGTAGGCGATATCGCTCAGCAAGGCCCCTATAAAAAGGGCCAAGGCGCCCGATACAAGAACCGCGTGCAGCGGATGAATAGCTTCGGAATATCTGTACTGTATGACGACGGCCATATCTAACCTCCTCCTTAACAAACCGGGCTTGCCTTACGACAGAGCGCTCGGCCCCTGAAGCAAGCCCCATGCCAAGGAGGAGGCGGCGGCACGCCTTAGTATGCGCTGGAAGTGAGCGGCGCGTCGGTCGAAATGAAGCGAGAAGCGACTTTGTCCACCCCTTCGCGCAGGATGATGGTGTCCAGCGCAACGGCCACAAACAAAGCTCCCAGATCCAGGCATTCGCGCGCGCGCTCTTCCTTGACCATGAGAATGCCAGGGGCCTTGCCACAAGCCCGAATGCGGCGGATGGCGTCGTTAATAGTACGCGTCACTTCCGGGTGGAAGGGCTGGCCCGGATAGCCAAGGCTGGCGGACAAGTCCGCGGGGCCAATGAAAATTCCATCCACTCCGTCAACTGCGGCGATGTCCTCCAGGTTTTCCAAGGCTTCGCCGGTTTCCACTTGCACCAGCAGGCACAGCTCATCATCGGCTTTTTGAATGTAATCCGTGGTGCGGCCGAAGTTCGATGCGCGTACCGAACCGCCCATGCCACGGACACCGCGCGGGGCATAACGCATGGCGTCGACTGCCTCGCGGGCCTCGTCGGCGTTCTGGACGAAAGGAAGTAGAAGCGTCTGGGCGCCAAGATCAAGGTAACGCTTGATCAGCACCATATCGTTCCATGCGGGGCGCACCACGGCGTGGGTTGCGGGACGACCGGGCGCAGGCTGGGCGGCCGCAAGCGCCTGCATCTGCGAAAGCATCAGCGGCACGTCGTTAGGTGTGTGCTCCGTATCGAGCAGAGCCCAGTCATACCCAGCTCCGCCGATCATTTCAGTGACGAAGGGAGATGGGATGGTGGACCAGACACCGATCTGGGCCTGGCCAGCGCGCAGGGCTTTCTTGAAGGGATTAATGGGCAACATGATTGAGATTGTTGTTAGACGCCCTAAGGCGAGAAAATGAAACTTGTCGCACAAGGGTAACGATTTTCCTGCCTCGGGCCCAGTCTCAAAAACCCTGTATTCCTGCTGCTCCCCGCTGAGCTATCAGCCCTTCGCCAAGGCTTTGTGACTCCGGCGCAACATCCACGCGATGCCCGACAAAAGACGAGCAATCGGGCCGAGCAGCAGCTGAAAAACAAATATCACCGGAACCAGCAGGATCGTCCAACCTAGCCACTGTGCAACAGGCACCGGGACACCCAGCTTTGCTGCCAAACTTCCCAGCAGCGAATTAATGACGCTAGGGTGGCGCAAGGCCACATAGGCAAGAATCGCCGGAGCACCATACTTCGCAACCCGTACTCCCACGACACTGCCCCGCCAAAGCCCTGCTCCCAGGACGGCCGAGCGCTGGGACAGACTCAAGGGCCGCCCCGCCACAGCAGGGACGCGGCTCATGCGCAAAAGCTTGAACGCGCCTACGCCTACCGCCACATCGACTGCTGCCCACGCCACATCCCCTGCCCCAACCTCCCGGTCCTGGCGCCAACGAGTCTCCAGCCGGGAAATCCCGCCGGCAAAGAATTGATTCAAGGCGTCCAGAACACGCTCGGTCTGCAGCCACGCCACCTTCCCGTCTGGCGTCATGACGAACTGTGCGAGCAAGCCATAGCCTTCAGCATCGATGAACTGTATGGCGTACCAACCTCGCTCCTCAGGATTCAGCGCGCCCTCGCGCTGGCCGCCAGGGCCTTCATCATCGTGCCACCAAGAGCGCAGCGCACCCAATACTGTGCGCGCGGTTTCGCTCATGCTTCGCATGAGCTCCAGAGTGAACACCTCATGTTCCACAAAATAATGAATGGGGAGGATGACATCTTCCCCATAGCGTTTCAGTACGTCCTGAAAACCAGGACTCATGCCGAACTTAAAAAAAACCGGCGGCGCTATGCCGGGATAACGCTCGAGAGCGAGCTGCGCTTTTGCCAGCAATATGGGGTCATCGCTGTAAGCCAGCATCAATGCCTGTAATTCCGATGGGAGAGCAAGAACCTCTTCGCGATAGTGCGGCGTCA
>Ga0079224_100012304_pt1 | contig 11832 bp, 11 predicted proteins | sample Stecom2015_FD_80414 | JGI IMG/M metagenome (GOLD analysis project Ga0079224, IMG submission 80414) | Agricultural soil microbial communities from Utah to study Nitrogen management - Steer compost 2015 | ecosystem: Environmental > Terrestrial > Soil > Agricultural land | place: USA: Utah...
AACTATGGGCTTTTCGTTTTTGCGCCCGCCACCGACACCCTTTTGTCACGTTCAGTGCTCAACGCCAGCTCGGTTTGATGATTATTTTTCTCCCGGACACCATTCGCTTCTTCTCTTGATCGTCGTCTACCTGCAGAAATGCTTCGAATGACGATCGTTTTTCACAGCAATGTCACAACCTGGAAAAATCCGCTCAGTAATCATCGGTGCCGCCTGCGCCGAGCCCAGCTAGAAAAGCTCGACATAACGCCAAAAACAACCGCCCCGTGGTGATCACCACACTGTTGCCGCTGATGCGGCAACAGTTAGAATTTGCCGCCGCCGCAGGCTGGCACACGTGTGCAACCCTTCCAGGAAGTGACCTATGAGCAACGCAACGCAATCCGCGCTGCGCGGCAGCCCCCGCAACCAGCCCGGAAAAGCGCGGACTGCCTTCGGTGGTATCGACAAGAGCGCGGTTCGCCGGACCGCGACTGCACGGCCGGAGTACTCCGGGATCGAGCAGCTTCCGGAATTCCGGGAGCTGCGGCGGAAGACCAAATTGTTCATCTTCCCGGCCACCGCTTTTTTCCTGGCCTGGTATCTCAGTTACGTCATCACCGCCGCCTACGCCCCCGACTTCATGTCCGAACCGCTGGTGGGGGAGATCAACGTCGGCATGGTGATGGGACTGGGGCAGTTCGTGACCACCGTGGCGTTGACGTGGCTGTACGCGCGGTTCGCACACCGGAAGCTGGATCCCATCGTCAATGAGCTTCGCGACAAAGTGGACGGTGAGCGGTGATGACTGAGTACCTGCTCGCCGAGACGAATCAGGTGTTGCCGTCCGACCACGCGATCACCAACACCACGATCTTCGCGGTGTTCGTGCTGATCACCCTGGTGGTCGTGTACCGGGTTGGCAGCATGGCCAGCTCCAGCGACTACTTCGTCGCCGGCAGCACCTTCACCGGGTTGCAGAACGGCATCGCGCTGTCCGGTGACTTCCTGTCCGCCGCCTCGTTCCTGGGCATCGCCGGGGCGATCGCGGTGCACGGCTACGACGGATTCCTGTACTCGGTCGGCTTCCTGGTGGCCTGGCTGGTCAACCTGCTGCTGATCGCGGAACGAATGCGCAACACCGGCCGGTTCACGCTGGGCGACGTGTTGAGCTTCCGGATGCAGCAGCGCCCGGTGCGCGCCGCCGCAGCGGTGTCCACACTGGCCATCACGCTGGTGTACATGATCGCCCAGATGGCCGGCGCCGGTGGTCTGGTGGCGCTGCTGCTGGACATCCACTCCGGACTGGGTCAGGCGCTGGTCATCGCCGCGGTCGGCGTGGTGATGATGATCTACGTGCTCATCGGGGGCATGAAGGGGACCACGTGGGTCCAGATCATCAAGGCGGTGCTGCTGTTCGTCAGCGCCGCGGTGATCACCGTGTTCCTGCTGGGCAAGTACGGGTACAACTTCAGCGACCTGCTGGTCGACGCGGCCGAGAACAACCCGAACGGCCACAGCATCCTCGGCCCGGGTGTGGAGTACGGCAAGGACAACACGACCAAACTGGACTTCATCTCGCTGTCGCTTGCCCTGGTGCTCGGCGTGGGCGGTCTGCCGCACGTGCTGATGCGGTTCTACACGGTGCCCAACGCCCGGGAGGCCCGCCGCTCGGTGGCGTGGGCGACGTGGACGATGGCGCTGTTCTACATCTGCACCCTGGTCATCGGTTACGGGGCCGGTGCGCTGGTGGGCTCGGACGCGATCCTGCAGGCCCCGGGTGGCGAGAACTCGGCGGCGCCTCTGCTGGCCTACGAGATCGGTGGCTCGGTGCTGCTGGGCATCATCGCCGCGGTGGCGTTCGCGACCATCCTGGCCGTGGTGGCCGGGTTGACGCTGACCGCTTCCACTTCCTTCGCGCACGACATCTTCGCCAACGTGCTGCGCCGCGGTGAGGCCGATTCGGAGTCGGTGGTCAAGGTCGCCCGAACCACCGCGTTGGTGATCGGCGCGGTTTCCATCCTCGGCGGCATCCTGGTGAACGGCCAGAACATCGCGTTCCTGGTGGGTCTGGCGTTCGCGTTCGCCGCGTCGGCGAACCTGTCCACCCTGCTGTTCTCGCTGTTCTGGAAGCGGTTCAACACCACCGGCACCCTGTGGGGCATCTACAGCGGTCTGGCTTCGTGCCTGCTGTTGACGATCTTCTCCCCGGTGGTGTCGGGTTCTCCGGATTCCATCTTCCCGAGCGTGGACTTCGCGTTCTTCCCGTTGAAGAACCCGGGCATCGTGTCCATCCCGGTGTCCTTCATCTTCGCGGTCATCGGGACTTTCATCGGCAAGGACCCGTCCAACGAGCAGCGCCGGGCCGAGATGGAGGTCCGCGCGTTGACGGGGATCGGCACCCGTCGAGGCTGACTCGAACGCGGGGAATGGCCCTGGAGCTCGCTCCGGGGCCATTTTCCTTTCCCCGGTCGACCGCCCCGCAGCAACTCGCGTGGGCTACCACGGCCGGGGAACGCCTCCCCCCTGCTTGTTCCGGACCGGACGGTCGCGTTCCACCGATTGCGCTGGCCCGTCTGGGAAATCCGCGCCGGGGGGTTCCCGGGTGCGCTTCGCGCGGCGTTTCTCCCGGCCGGGAACCGGGTATGTCCGGGGAGGCATGTCGGACGAGCCGACGCAGTGCTGACTGGGGGCGAGATGATCCGGAAGGCCATTGGGATCGTGGCCATCGCGGCCGCCATCCCGTACTTCGGCGGAGTCGACCCAGCCGTTGCGAAACTGAAATCGGTTTTCAGGGAGTTCTCCGACGCGATCGCGGCGCGGGATTTCCAGGACACCGGCGTGCGGTTGCGCAGCGCCCCGGACACCACCGCGGAAATCCGCGGCACCGGCAACCCCGGCGACCGGGCCCGCGTGCACCGCGCGGTTCCCGGGGAAAGCGTGGTCTGCCCGGACGGATCGGTCTCGAGCGAATGGGTGGAAGTGACGAACCACCGCACTTCGATCACCGGCTTCGCCAGTGCGTGCTACTTGTCGGACAGCCCGCTGGGCGAATTCGAGTTGTTTCAGTAGTCCTGGTCGGACCCGCGGGTGCCGGCTGGTTGCCAGCGGCGCAGCTGGACGTGCCGGGACAGCCGGATGACCGGGCGGATGCCCAGCTCCAGGCTGCCGAGCAGGAACATCCAGGTCCCGGCGGTGGCGGTGGCCGGGCTGAAGAACAGGATGCTGCCGACGATGAACCACAGCGCGATCAGGAAGTCATTGACGATGCTCAGCACTTCGTAGCGGCGTCGGATCAGCAGCTCGTCCCGCCCCAGGCGCAGGACGAGCGGGCCGGATTCTGCCGGGTCGCTCATGCTGCCAGTGTCGGTCAAGGGCGGGCAGTTCGCCGTTCGACGCGGGCTCAGCCGGCTTCGGCGGCCGCTCGGCCCGCCTGGCGGCCGGAGAAGAGGCACCCGCCCAGGAAAGTTCCTTCCAGGGCCCGGTAGCCGTGCACTCCTCCCCCGCCGAATCCGGCGGCCTCGCCCGCGGCGTACAACCCGGGAACCGGTTCGCCGGTGGCCGACAGCACCCGCGCCGACAGGTCGGTTTCCAGCCCGCCCAGGGTTTTGCGGGTCAACAGGTTCAGCCGCACCGCGATCAGCGGGCCGGCGGCGGGGTCCAGCAGGCGGTGCGGGGCGGCCACCCGGATCAGCCGGTCCACCGAGTAGCGGCGGGCTTCCCGGATGGCGTTGACCTGCTCGTCCTTGCCCAGGCCGGAGGTGATCTGGCGGTCGCGGGCCACGATCTGCCGTTCCACTTCGGCGGGGTCCAGCAGCGGTTCGCCGACCAGCTCGTTCATGCCGCGGACCAGGTCCGGCAGGGTGCGGCGGACCACGAAGTCCTCCCCGCGCCGCACGAACTCGGCCACCGGCCCCGGGGTGCCACCGCCACCTCGCTGCAGCAGACCGCGGATGCTGCGGCCGGTCAGGTCGGGGTTCTGCTCCGAACCGGACAGCGCGAACTCCCGGCTGATGATGCGCCGGTTGAGCACGAACCAGGTGTGGTCGTAGCCGGTTTTGCCGATGTGTTCGAGCGTGCCCAGGGTGTCGAAGCCGGGGAACAGGGGGGACGGCAGGCGGCGCCCCAGCGCGTCCAGCCACACCGACGAGGGGCCGGGCAGGATGCGGATGCCGTGGTTGGTCCACACCGGCGCGTAGTTGCGGATCCCTTCGGTGTAGTGCCACATGCGGTCGGGGTTGATGATGTTGGCGCCGGCGCGGGCGGCGATTTCCAGCATGCGGCCGTCGACGTGGTCCGGCACCCCGTGGATGAGGTTCTTCGGCGGTGGGCCGAGCCGCTCGGGCCAGTTGCGCCGCACCAGGTCCGGGTTCCCGCCGATGCCGCCGGAGGAGACGATGACCGCGCCGGCGTGCAGGGTGAAGTCGCCGACGGGTTCGCGGGAGCTCGGTTGGCCGCGCTGGGCGCTGGTGGGGGCGAGGACCTCCCCGCTCACCCCGGTGACCGCGCCGTTGCTGGTGAGCAGTTCGCTGACCCGGTGCCGGAAGCGCAGCTGCACCAGGCCCTGCTCTTCGGCTTGCCGGACCTGCCGGATGAAGGGCTCCAGGATGCCGGGGCCGGTGCCCCAGGTGATGTGGAAGCGGGGCACCGAGTTGCCGTGGCCGGTGGCCAGGTGGCCGCCGCGCTCGGCCCACTGCACCAGCGGGAAGAAGCGCACCCCGAGTTGGCTCAGCCAGGCGCGTTTCTCACCGGAGGCGAAGTCGACGTAGGCGTGCGCCCACTGCCTCGGCCAGTGGTCTTCGGGGCGGTCGAAACCGGCCGAGCCCAGCCAGTCGGCCAACGCCAGTTCGTGGGAGTCGCGGATGCCCAGCCTGCGTTGTTCCGGGGAGTTGACGAGGAAGAGGCCGCCGAAGGACCACCAGGCCTGACCGCCCAGCGAGGTTTCCGGTTCCTGGTCCAGCAGGATCACCCGGCGGCCGCGGGCGGCGAGTTCAGCGGTCGCCACCAGCCCGGCCAGCCCGGCTCCTACCACGATGACGTCGGCGTCAAAGGTCATCGGCGATCCTCCGCGCTTACCGCTGGGTAACCAGACTGCTTGTATACCGCACCCGACCACGGGAGAACACCCCTTCGGCGGGGTGTGGCCATCACCGGTCGTCAACTCCAGCGCTGTCCGAAAACCACACGGTTGGGGTGTATCCACCCGAATCAGTGGCGTGGTGATCAGTGGTTGGCGGATCTTGGCGGTACCGCCGGGCCTGCCCGGTTGGTTCGAACGTTCCCCTCAGGAAAGGAGTTCCAGATGTCCGCTGCTGCCTTCTGGCCGAACAGCGGGGTGAAACCGCTGCGCCGCTCGGCCGTTGCCGCGCTGCTGGTGCTCGCCGCCGCGCTGGCCGGAGCGGTGCTGGCGCCCAGCTCGGAGGCGGCGGGGGCGCAGCTGTGCCAGCCGGGGCAGTTCTGCGCTTGGTCGGAGACGCAGTTCGGCGGCCGCAGTCATTCCGCGGCGCTGGACGTGTCCGCTTCGGAGCAGTGCATCGCGCTGCCGGCCGACTTGGAAGCGCAGTCCTTCGTCAACAACACCGGGCACCCGGTGACGGTCTACCAGGACCCGGTGTGCGACACCCAGGCCGAATTCCACACCTATCCGTCCGGGTCGTACGTGCCGCATTCGTCCTATGTGGCTCGTGCGATCAAGGTGTGGAGCCACTGACCTCGTCGGACACCAGCCTGCGCATCAGCTCCAGCAGGCGTTCGGCGGACGTGGCCCAGCTGAACTTCCGGGCCTGCTGCTTCGCGGCGGCCACCAGGTCTTGGCGCTGCTGGGGGTCCTGCAGTTTCCGCACCGAAGCGGCGAACTCCTCCGGTGAATCCGGGGAGAAGAACAGCGCGTGCCCGCCGGTGACCTCGTGGAAGATCTCGAGATCGCTGCACACCACCGGGGTGCCGGCGTGCATGGCTTCGATGACCGGAAGCCCGAACCCTTCGTCCCGGGAAGCGGTGACCAGCGCGGTCGATCTGGCCAGCAGGTGCTGGTAGTCGGTTTCGCTGATTCCCCGCCAGAAGACCACGTCCGCCCCGGCCGGCAGCAGAGCGCGCAGTTCGGCCTCGCGCTGCGGCTCGATCCGGCTCACCAGGTGCAGTCGGTAGTCCGGCAGGTGCGCCATGCCCGCGATCAGGGTTTCGACGTTCTTGTACGGCATGAACGAACCCATGTACACCAGTTCCCGCGACGGTTGCGCGGTTTCCGGGTGTTGCCGCGGGGCGTTCAGCGGCCCACTGGGTGCATTGTGGACAACGGTGACGGGGCGCTTGGTCAACTGGTGCTGGTCGATGAGTTTCTTGGTGGTTTCGCTGACCGTGACCACCGCGTCGGCCCGGTTGAGCATGACGCGCTGCGGCCAGTAGGCCTTGTGGTAGAGCCGCCAGGCGACGCGAACCGGCCACGGGAGGAAGGACGGCGGCTGCGGGTGCCGGTAGTAGATCAGGTCGTGCAGGGTGAGCACCAGCCGGTAGTCGCGTCGGAAACCGCCGATGATCTGCAGCGGGCTGAACACCACGTCGGCGCCGAGCCGGTTGAGGGTGCGGGAGATCCACAGTTCTCGGGGTGAGAACGGGCTGTTGACCTTCACCCACGGCACGTTCTTCGGCAGCAGCGCCAGCTGCATCTCGTCGTGGATGAGCATGGTCACCGGATGCAGCTGGTGCAGGGCTTCGATCAGGCTGGCCCCGAACCGGCTGATCCCGTCGTGGTGGTCGGTCCTGGTCCAGCGGGCGTCGACAAACACCTTCATCGGCGTTCTCCCGGTTCGCAGCGGGTCATCGGACGGCCAAGAACCGTCTCATCTCGTAGCCGGCTTCGGCGGGCGTCTCGTAGTGCACCAGGTGGCCGACGTCCGGCAGCACCACGAGCTGCGCGTCGGCGAGCCGGGCCGCCAGGGCGCGCTGCCCGGGCAGCGGTGCGATGTCGTCCTTCTCCCCCGCCACCAGCAACGTCGGCATGCCGAGCTGGTCGGCGTGGTCGGTGACGGTGTGCGACACCGAGGCCCGGAACGTTTCGCTGAGCACCTGGGGGCTGTGGAAGCGGCTGAAGTGCTGCAGGTGGCTGCGGTCGATGAACCGGCGCAGCTGCGCGTCGTCGGTGCAGGTCATCGCCCGGCTGGCGGCCAGCACGATCCAGCGGTTGCTCAGCAGGGCGGTGGCGGCCCGCGGCGGGAGTTTGCTGCCCACCTGGTAGTAGGCGTTGGTGAGCGCGGACAGCAGCGCCCGCGGCCCCTGCAGCGCCGGGGTGGCGATCGGGTTGACCAGCACCAACCGGTGCACCAGCCCGGGGGATTCGGCGGCGAGGCGCGCGGCGACGATCGAGCCGAAGGAGTGGCCGAGCAGGACCACCGGTTCCCCGCGGGCGGTGTGCTCGACCAGTTCGGTCATCGCCGCCGCGTAGCCGGCGACGTCGTGGCCCGCTCCGGTCATCGGGCTGGAGTCGCCGAACCCGGGCAGGTCCGGGATGACGACCCGGTGCTCGGGCAGTTCGGCCGCGAGCAGTTCCAGCCCGTGGTGGGTGCCGCGCAGCCCGTGCACCATGAACACCGTGGGAGCGGTGCCGGCCAGCTCGTCCCGGTAGGTCCAGTAGTGCAGCTGCGAACCGAGGATCCGGGTGCGGTGCCCGGTGGTGTCCGTTGTGGTGGTGCTCATCGTCAGCTCGCCAGCGGGGTGGACAGCGCTTCGGGGCCGATGGAGCCGCTCGGGTCCATGGCGTAGTGGTAGATCGATTCGAACTGGGCCAGCACCGCGTTGATGTCGTGCTGCGCCACGATTTCCTCGCTGACGGCGCCCATCCGCCGGATGGTCTCCCGGTCGACGAGGACCTTGTCGATCGCGTTGGCCAGGGCGTGCACGTCCCGCGGCGGGTACAGGAAACCGTTCTCGCCGTGCCGCACCAGGTGCGGCAGGGCCATGGCGTCGGCGAGCACGACCGGGGTGCCTGCCGACATCGCCTCCATGGTGGCCAGGCTCTGCAGTTCGGCGATGCTGGGCATGCAGAACAGGTCGGCCCGCGCGTAGGCGTCGAGCAGTTCCTCGTCGCTGACGAATCCGGCGAAGTGCACCCGGTCGGCGATGCCGAGCTCGCCCGCCAGCCGCTCGTAGTCGGCCCGCCGGCTGCCGTCGCCGACGATTTCCAGCCTGGTGGGGGCCGAGCAGTGCAGCAGCGACATGGCCCGCAGCAGGTCTTCGATGTGCTTCTCCTCGTCGAGCCGGCCGACGAACAGCACGGTGCGGGTCTCGGGGTCGGGGTTCTCGCGCCGGAACTGCTGGGCGCGGCGGCGGTACCGCTCCACGTCGATGCCGCAGGAGACCGGGATCGCCGGTGCGCGGAACCCGTTGTCGGTGAGCAGCTGCACCGCGCGGGGCGTGGGCGCGGTGACCACCTGCGCCTTGGTGTAGTGCTTGACCAGGTTGCGCCACAGCACCCGGCCGACCGTCCGCTGCAGGCGGCTGGGCACCTTGAAGTAGCCGAAGATGTTCTCCGGCATGAAGTGGTTGGTGGCGACCAGGGCGATGCCGCGCTTGCGGGCCTGGTCGATCAGGCCGCGGCAGATGAAGAAGTGCGACTGCACGTGGACGACGTCGGGCTGGATGCCGTCCAGCAGTTCCGCGGCCGGGCCGGATTCCTGCCAGGGCAGCATGCCTCGGATGGTGGGGTGGAACGGCGACCCGTAGGAGGGGACGCGGTGCACCGTGAGACCGTCGATGACTTCGGTACGCGGCGCGCGGTCCGGGGAGTGGCAGATGACGTGCACGTCGTGCCCCCGGGCGGCCAGACCAGTGGCCAACCGGTGCCCGAAGTTCGCGGCCCCGTTGACATCCGGCGGGTAGGTGACGGCGCCGACTGCGATCCGCAGCGGCCGTCTGTTGAGCGGTTGCGAAGTCAAGTGCAACTCCTGTCGGAACTATCCGTCGAACTCTTTCCGGCAAGACCGCTGGCGACGGCGGTCAGCTGCTGCTCCGTGCTGGTCCGGTAGCGGGCGAGCGCGAAGACACCGGCGCAGGCGACGAGGGCGCACAGCGCTTCTCCTGCGGCGGTGGCCGCGGTGACGTTGTCGGCTTCGCCGAGCAGTCCGATGCCGAGGCCCACCGCGACCAGCGGGTCGATCACGGTCATGCAGGCCACCACCAGGTCCGGTGGACCGCTGGCGTACCCGTGCTGCAGCAGCCACGCGCCGACCACCACCGCCACCACCACGCCGAGCAGGGGAAGCGGGTTGATCTCCAGCAGCGGAACGGTGCCCACCTGGAGGGTGACGGCGCGCATCAGCAGCGACACGTAGCCGTAGCAGACCGCGCAGGCGGCGGCGAACAGCACGCACCGCAGGTTCGACCGGGACAGCGCTGCCAGTCCGCCCAGCACCAGCACCGCCACGGCGACGATCTGGGTGGCCACCAGTTGTTCTTCGGCGCCCACCGGGGTGGCTTGCGCGCTGCGGGCGGCCAGCAGCACGAAAGCCGCCACCCCACCGGTGGCGGCGACGACCGCGAGCAGCACGTTGCGCCCGAGCCCGGCCAGGGTGACGCCGCGGTCGCGCAGGCTCAGCAGCACGGTGATCGGCAGGGCGATCGCCCCGACCGGCTGCACCACGCTCAACGGCGCCAGGCCGAGCGCGCAGACGTGCAGCAGGGTTCCGGCGCCCAGCGCGATCAAGCCGAACAGCCAGCGTCCGTTGCGGACGAGCTGCGCCTGGTTGCGCAGGCCCAGCCCGTTGTCGTCCATGGTGTGCTGGACCGCGGCGTGCTGCAGGCGAGCTCCCAGCGCGTATCCGAGCGCCCCCAGGGCGGCCAGCGCTACCGCTAGCGCGGTCATCATCGACCACACCCAACGGGATCGGCGGTCTGCAGGTGCACTTTCCGGTCAGTCCTCGCAACTAATCGGCGCAAACGTTCGACAAGCGGACACCCTAGTGCGCGCTTCGGACTGCGTGCGGATAGCCCTGACCTCGTTGATCCGCCGGGTGCGGACCGTGCTGGCGCTGCGGGAGCGTAAGCCGTGTTCACGCCATCCAACTTCCCGCTTCCCGGGTGCCCTCGACATCCGGGACGTACCCCCAATTTCCCCTAGCCCTTCAGCTTCCATCCCTGAGCCGGTCGAGCTGCCGGCGACCAACGGTCGCGCCGCACCGGCGCCGCCGACCTGGGATTTCGCTGGTCAGCGCGGCTGCGGCGGACCGGAGGCGCCGCCAGTCTGCCGGCGACCGGGTAACCGCGGGCACCGGCGCGGTGAACGGCAACCACCTTGGACCCGAAATGGCCGTCAAGCCTCCGGTCGTCGCCGGTCCCGGTGAGGGTGCGCGCCGGCGCGGCCCGGCGGTTGTCGTTCCTGGGCGCGTTTTCGCCCCGTCGGCCGAATCCACGACCCCGACTGTAGACAACGGAGCAGTGGTTTTCGGGGAAAACGCAACGCCGCGTCAGTCGGTGGTCAACGCGCGGCACGAGCCGGCGCAGCCCGGTTCGGGAAAGTGAATCCGCAGTTCAGTGCGCATGCAGTTGCGGCGCGGGACCATCCGCGCCGCCACGGGTGAGAAATGCGACAGGACCGAGCTGAAATCGACGTACCGGAATACCGGAATCACCGAAAGTAATCTCGTTAGGAAAACTAAAGTGCCTTCGTTTCCCTGAACGAGCGAACGCCCGCCGGAAATGATCAAGCCGGGATCTTCAGCACCTGACCGACGTAGATCAAATCCGGGTTGGTGATTCCGTTGATGCGAGCGATTTCCCGCCAGTCCACCCCGAACCGGGCGCCGATTTCGGAAAGCGTGTCCCCCGGCTGCACCACGTAGGTCTTCTCCGCCGGCGGCGGTGGTGGCGGCGGCGCCCCTTGGCCGCCGGTCAGCACGGCCAGATCCACCAGGGACACGTTCAGGTCGGTCTTGGCGTTGATGCCCGGAACCTGTCCTTCCGAGGTGTACTGGTGGATGGCCACGCGATCGGTCAAGTAGCCCGGTTTGCCGGGTTCTCGGCCGTAGTGCGCGACCCACAGGAAGACGCCGGGGTCGAGCCAGTTCTCCGGGGCCAGTTTGCTCTGGAACCAGGACGTCGAGGCGTAGACGACGACCTCGTTGCGGCCGGTGTGACCGCGCAGCGCCGCGATGAAGCCCTTCACCCAGGCGCTCAGGTTCGGCGCATCGGTCTCGATGTCCAAGCACGGGGGCAGGTTTCCGGGCGCGCTGGCGTTCAGCCTCGCGAGTTGACCGGCGAAGTCCGCCGCGTCCTGCTCCGGAGCGTTGGTGTCCGGGCGGGCGAAGTGGTAGAGCCCGGTGACCATACCCGCGTTTCGGGCACCGGCCAGTTGGGCATCCAGGGTGGGGCTCACGTACCCGACCCCCTCGGTGGCTTTGATGTACGCGAATGCATACCCGGCGCCGCGAACCGCAGCCCAGTCAGGTTCCCCCTGGTATCTGGCGACGTCGATGCCTGGAATCCGGACGGCCATGTTGAACCCCCTGTGTCGGCCTTGCGCGTGCCAACCTATCGGAGCTGGTCAAATAGGAATGCCGCCGAACAGGTCATGATCGTCCCCCCGATCGGCCGATCAATCGGATCTCTCCACTCGACCGCGGGAACGGACTGTTCTTCCAGGGCTTCCGCCGCCCCCGAGCACCCATCGACCGGGTTCATCCGACCGGTGCGCGGGCGATCGCGAAAAAGATCGAAGAACTTCTCCACCGCAGGCAACCCCTGGAGGCGATGGACGTCTACCAGGTAGGAATTCCGACCCCTGCGGGGGCTTGCACAGGAGGTGGTCTGGGTGACTTCTCGACGACTGGGCGGTCGGGGGCTGCGCGTGCTCCAGGTTGCCGG
>Ga0079224_100012305_pt1 | contig 11832 bp, 12 predicted proteins | sample Stecom2015_FD_80414 | JGI IMG/M metagenome (GOLD analysis project Ga0079224, IMG submission 80414) | Agricultural soil microbial communities from Utah to study Nitrogen management - Steer compost 2015 | ecosystem: Environmental > Terrestrial > Soil > Agricultural land | place: USA: Utah...
GTTTGCGATGAGAATGACAAAAGACCATAAAGAAGGCATTCAAGCCTTTTTAGAAAAAAGAAAACCAATCTTTACTGGTGAATGATTGAAGAATCCCGCTGATAGCTCAGCGGGATTTTTTAATGAAAAAAACATTAATGGTGAAACAATACTAATTTTCCTGCAGAACTTGTGCAGCGGTGTGTCGTTTCTAAATAATTCTTTTCTTTAAGAATTCTTTCTCCCTTTTCCTTTGCTTCTTTTTCGGTAGCAGCATCAAAAGACTCCTCAAGTAATTTTTCTCCTGTTTTATCAAACACAGTAAGCACATAGTTCATGTCTGATTCCACTCCCCTTGTTAAAAAATCCTTGATAACTAAAGTGTAGTTGATTGCTAGTTTGAGCGCAATCAAAACCCAATATAAATGTGTTATGATAAATAACGAAACTTTTCTGAGACTTAATCGTAATAACAACTGAAGAAGGAGGAGTCGATATGGCATTAAAGCTTGAAAATGTTACAAAACGATTCGGTAGCTTTACAGCAGTTGATAATCTATCGATTGAAATACCAGAACGAGAAATGTTTGGATTTCTAGGTGCCAATGGTGCGGGAAAGACAACTACATTCCGTATGATCCTAGGTTTATTAGATACCAGCGATGGTCGCATTCATTGGGATGGGAAAAAAATTAATTATGAGAACAGTCACATGATTGGGTACTTACCAGAGGAAAGAGGATTGTATCCCAAAATGAAGGTGCGTGACCAGCTAGTATATTTAGCAAGACTGCGTGGCATGCAAAAACAAGATATATTAAAGCAAGTCGATTATTGGTTAGATCGATTCAAAGTACCTGAATATGCAACAAAAAAAGTGGAGGAACTTTCAAAGGGGAACCAGCAGAAAATACAGTTTATCGCATCTGTCATTCATATGCCAAAATTGCTAATTCTTGATGAACCGTTCAGTGGTCTTGACCCAGTGAATGTTGAACTTTTAAAAGAAGCAGTCGTAGATTTGAAAAATGCAGGAACCTCCATAGTGTTTTCAAGTCACCGGATGGAGCATGTTGAAGAATTATGTGAGCACTTGTGTATCATGCATCATGGTAAACCAGTTGTACACGGCTCACTAAAGGAAATAAAGCGTTCCTTTGGGAAGAAAAATGTGATCGTGCATGCTGATTTTGATATCAGTCATTTAAAAACACTCGCAGGAGTGACGAAGGTAAAGGAAACAGCCGAAGGTCTCAATTTACAGGTTGAAAGTGAAGCTATTTCACAAAAAATACTTGAGTCCATCGCTGGAAAAGGTTTTGTTCGAAAGTTCGTATTAGAGGAACCATCCTTAAATGATATATTTATCGAAAAGGTAGGTGCTTCCTATGAATAAGTTTTGGATTATCTTATTTCACACGTATATTAGTAAATTAAAAACGAAATCATTTATTATCACAACACTAATTACAGCTCTCATTGTGTTTGGACTCGCAAATATTCAAACCATTATCGAAACGTTCGATAAAGATGAAACAAAGCATGTTGCAGTCTTGACTGAATCAGACGAACTTTATCAAGCGTTTGAACAAACATTAGCACCTATGGCTTCTGATATCGTTATAGAGAAAATGGATGATACGGAAGAACGGGCCATGGAGCAGGTTACAGCTGAAGAAATTTCTGGCTATCTTATTTTAAAGGAAACATCAGAAGGACTTCCAGAAGGGGTCTATAAAGCGCCTTCCATTACTGATTCAGGAATTACAAGTCAGCTCGAACAGGCTCTACAACAACTTAAAGTAACAATCGCTACAACAAAAGCAGGATTAACTTCAGAACAAATTGATGAATTATATGCACCAGTCCAGTTTAGTAAAGTGGCACTAGAGGAGCATGCAAAATCTGAGGAAGAGCTCAGTCAAGCCCGTGGTTTAGTATATGTTCTATTATTTGTTATCTATTTTGCAGTCATCATGTATGCAAATATGATTGCGATGGAGGTTGCAACTGAGAAATCCTCACGTGTGATGGAAATTCTGATTTCAAGTGTGTCTCCCACTAAGCAAATGTTCGGGAAAATACTAGGAATTGCGCTATTAAGCTTAACTCAATTCGCAGTTATTTTAGCCGTTGGTTATGGTTCGTTAAAACAAAGGATGAGTGGAATGGAGGGCGGATTTTTTGAAGTGTTTGGATTCGGTGATCTTCCAGTTTCAACATTCGTTTACGCGGGAATTTTCTTCATTTTAGGATATTTCCTCTATGCGACACTAGCTGCCTTTTTAGGTTCTTTAGTAAGTCGCATTGAAGATGTTCAACAAATGATTACACCGATGACCTTATTAATTGTGGCTGCGTTTATGATTGCAATGTTTGGTCTCACAAAACCAGAATCGTCTTTCATTACCATTACATCTTATATCCCATTTTTTGCACCAATGATTATGTTCCTACGCGTTGGAATGTTAACTCTTCCAATATGGGAAATTTCATTAGCAATTGGATTATTAGTATTGACAATAACTCTATTAGCTATATTTGGAGCTAGAGTTTATCGAGGGGGAGTCTTAATGTATGGTAAATCCTCTTCTTTCAAAGATATTAAAAAAGCTCTGCAAATAAAATAGATATTTCCTTATTTTACCAATATAGGGACGGTCCGAAAAATCATTGAAAAATGAATTTTGAGGGCAGTCCCTCATTTTATATTTTATGGTTTTTGCGAATATTGGTGTGTTCTTGATTTCCACTTAAGGTAGGTACGACAAAGTGTATGTAGCGTTTGGAATTGTGAGAGTAGCGGGAGTCCGCCAGTTACTATCAGAGCAAAATCGAAAAACTCAAAAAGGCAAGGTAGTAAAACGACTCGTTTTTCTACCTTGCCTTACTTTTTCAGCATATGGGATAGCCTCTTTTTGTTTTACTTTAATATTCTATTGTAGGCATGAGGTGAGAATAAACGTCCGTCACTTGATTATTAAAACAAGAACGTGCATTCGTATTTTAGAAGTGGTAAAATATACGTAAATCAGTCTAAGGAGCTTTTAATATGGATTCAGTTACTTTTTTACATATCGCGGATTTACATTTGGACAGTCCATTTTCAGGGTTGGCAAACTTACCATCAGAGTTATTTAAGCGTGTACAGGAAAGTACATTTTCCTCCTTTACTAGACTTATCAATATTGCAATTGAGAAAAAAGTTGATTTTGTCGTCATTGCGGGTGATTTGTTTGATGGAGAAGATCGAAGTCTTCGTGCACAATCAAGGTTTCGAAGGGAAATGGAGCGACTGCAAAAACATGATATTGAAGCGTTTGTAATCCATGGAAACCATGATCACCTTGGTGGCAATTGGCCACACTTTGAATGGCCAAGCAATGTGCATGTATTTCAAACAGAAAATGTAGAGGTAATTCCATTTAGTAAAAATGGAAAAACACTTGCCAATATCTACGGTTTTAGTTACACGAAAAGAGCTGTACTTGAAAATAAAACTGCATCCTACGAAAAAAAAGAAGGCGCCCCTTTTCATATAGGGATATTACACGGTAGTAAAGAAGGAGAAAGTGCACATAGCCGTTATGCCCCGTTCTTATTAACCGAACTCCAGCAAAAGGGTTTTGATTATTGGGCTCTTGGGCATATACATAAAAGCGAGATTCTATCAGAACACCCACCCATTATTTATCCTGGAAATATTCAAGGCCGACATAAAAAAGAAACAGGAGAAAAAGGTGGCTATCTTGTAAAACTTACAAAATCGAGAGCAGACTATACATTTTTACCGACTGCAGATCTTTTATGGGAAAATACGACCATCGATATTTCAGGACTCGCTAGTTTTGACCAGTTAGTTGACAAATCCCTTTCTCAACTCGATTCCCTTCGTAGAGAAAATCAAGGCTTATTTGTAACAATTGAGTATACGGGAACAGGCCCACTACAAAAACAACTTCAGGAACATGCAATAAAAGAAGATCTCATATCCCTTCTAACTGACCAAACAACAGGAAGAAATTTTGTGTATGTAGTAGGTATTACACAACCTAAGCAACACGAAACCGATAAGGAAAGGATAAAACAGGATTCTCATTTTATCGGTGATTTACTAGAAAACATAGAGACCTATCAGGAGTTCCATCAGGCACTATTGCCTTTACGGAACCATCAAAGTTACCGCAAGCTTATCGAACACTTTACGGGCGAAGAACTCGAGGACATACTTCGTAATGCAGAAAGCTTAATACTTCGGGAACTTTATAATGCGAAATCGAGGTGAAGATATGCAAATTATAGGAATTCAGGTCTATGGATACGGAAAATTAGAAAATATTGAATTTGGTAACCTACATCCTAATCTTCAAGTGTTTTTTGGGAAAAATGAGGCTGGAAAATCAACACTTATGTCATTCATACATAGTATATTATTTGGATTTCCTACAAAACAACAAAATGAACAGCGTTATATCCCGAAAACAGGATCCAAATATGGTGGAAAACTGATCCTTCAAACGAAGGAATATGGAACGCTTATGATTGAAAGACTGCCAGGTAAAGCTGCTGGAGATGTGAAAGTTTATTTTCCTGATGGAACGGTAAAAGGTGAAGATTTTATTTATGAGCTCTTTCAAGGAATGGATAAGAACCTTTATCAAAATGTGTATTCTTTTAATATCCACGGCTTACAGGGCATACATCATTTGACGAGCGAAGATGTTGGGAGGTTTTTGTTTTCAGCAGGAACAGTTGGAACAGATGCCTTGCTTGGATTACAAGATAAACTAACGAAGGAAATGGATGGATTATATAAGCCTAAAGGAAAGAACCCTCCCCTTAATATGGAATTAATTCGACTTAAGGAAGAACACATAAAAGTGTCAAAGTGGCAGGAGAAAAATAATATATATGAGGAATTGTTAGAGGAAAAACAGCAACTTGAAAAGGAATTAGAAAACCTTGACTCTAAGAAACGTCTCATAAGGGAAAAAATATATGAGTCTGAAAAGCTTCAAACCATTCAACCTATCCTGGAAGAGTATCAAATCTTAGTTAGCCAATTGAAATCTTTACCACGATATGAACCTTATCCAGAAGATGGGTTGAAACGATTCGAACAGCTACAGGCACAGTTGAAACCTTATGAGGCACAAGCAGCAGCCATACAAGCTCAAGCTCAAGAATGGGAAAAGGAAAAAGATGCGATTGAACTGTCTCCACAATATCTTGAAAATGAAAAACACATTTTGGATTTGGTTGAAAATAGGAACCTTTATACTGAAAAAAAGAACAGATTGCATCAAGTAACAAGAGATCTTGAACAATTAGAAGAAGAATTAAATCAGTTGAAGAATCGAGTCCATTTTTCATTACCAGAAACAGATATCTTTACATTAGATCTAAGCATTTCTGCGAAGGAGACTTTTTCTGAGATTGTAGCTGAAACCGTACGACATAAACAACAGAAGCATTACCTAGATGATAGCTTTACAAAAGCAAAGGAGCAATTAGAAAATAGCGAAATAAAATTGTGTGATCTAAAAAGACAAGTCTTGCCTGACGATGAACGAAAATACTATGAAAATAAGAAACATCAGTATACTACGAGAGAGAGTTTGGAAGAAGAAAAGAGTAAGCTTGAAGAAGAGATCAAACGAATTGATCAAAAAATAGTGCGAGAAACTGTTAGAGAGAAAGAAATTAGGTCAAAGTTTACTCGATTATTTTATGGGATTGCACTAACCTTAGCTATTATTTCAATTTATTTTTATGTTTCCCAAGAATGGATGACTGGTGGTATCTTAACAATTTTAGCACTGTTCATGCTTCCAATCGGAAGAACAGTGATCTCGCAGATGGCGTCCACAATTATTCATGAACTGCATGAAGACAGAGAAGCTTTGTTGAAAAAGCTTCAGACAATACAGGAGCAGCTTTTGCAAAGTAATCAAACAGATAACGAAGATATTTCATCTTTACTACTTCGAGATCAACATATAAGGCAGCAACTTGAAATTGAACAAGCCACTCTTCAACAATATGAACGTGCATATGAAAAGGTACTTGAGGGTTTTGAAGAATGGGAGACAACTGGATTTACAATCGAGGAAAAAGCAACAAACATAAAGGAAACATACGGACTTCCCTTGAATATCTCAAATGAACTATTAATGGATGCCTTTCAAATTCTTGAAGCAATCAGAGATAAGGTGCTGACGAAACAAAAACTTATCGAAGCAAAAGGTAATCTTCAAAATGAAATTTCTGACTTTCAAGTTAAAGTAAATAGAGTAGGAAAACAATTGAATATATTGGAACTAGGCACCATTAGGATCGACCGATTGGCCATCAGGTTAGAAGAAGAAAAAAAGAAAGTAGAACAACATACCCAGTTCGAAGAGAAAGTAAAAAATGCTAAAGAACAGAACTCAAAACTAACTTTTGAAATCAATCATTTGCAAAATGAAATTAAAGTTCTCTGGGATATTGCTCAAGTTTCGAGCGAAGAGGAGTATCGCGCAAAAGGACAAGCAAATGAGAGAGCGAAAGAACTGAATGAACGGATAAATATTCTTAAAGCACAACTAGATCGATTCGGGGAATTCGTTTCAAAATGTAACTTTGAAACGAACTATAAAAATTTGATTGTAGAATTGTCTGCTGAATTAGGTCAATACCACGAAAGCGAAAAAGAAATACAAAGTCAGCTTTCAGCGGTAAACCACAGTCTCCTTGAGCTTGAAGAAGGTGGAACTTATGCAGATTTTCTTCATTCATATGAGGCAAATAAATCAGTGGTAAAGAATTACGCCAAACGTTGGGCAACGCTTGCAGTTGCAAAAGATATTTTATCCAAAACAATCGATCAGTATCGTAAACTGAGGCTTCCAAAAGTAGTTGAAAAGGCTGAGCAATATTTCTCAATACTGACTAATCAAAGGTATAAAAGAATCTATATTGACAATGATGCAGATGGTTTTATCGTAGAGGATGCAAACGGAATGCGCTATAAACCAAATGAGCTTAGTCAGGCAACATCAGAGCAATTGTATATTGCCATAAGATTTTCACTCGCTTACACGATGCATCCTAATCACTCTTTTCCATTTATTATCGATGATAGTTTTGTAAATTTTGATTCACATCGATTAGCTAGTGCGATGTCATTAATTAAAGAACTAGCAAAAGAACATCAAGTCCTCTTATTTACCTGCCATCAACATGTTATGGAAGGATTTGGCGAGAACAATCCTATCTATCTAGAATCAAGGTATATCCAAGAAAATAGTAAAAGTATGCTATAATTTCGATAGAAATTGAGATTTTCAAAGGATCTATAGATAGAAGAACAAGAATTTACTTTTCTAGGGGGAGAACATATGGTGAAGGGCATTGTGCATTATGAAGTAGGACAACAAGTTGATGTGTACCTATTAATAAAATCATCAACCAAAGGGATTGCAAGTAATGGAAAGCCATTTTTAACTTTAATTTTACAGGATAAAAGTGGTGAAATGGAAGCCAAGCTCTGGGATGCGTCACCCGAAGATGAGGTAAACTATGCTGCACAACAAATCGTTAGACTTGCTGGGGAAATTAACAGCTATCGGGGACGAAATCAGCTTAAAATTAGAAATATCCGACCCATAACAGATTTAGATGGCGTAACAATTTCTGATTTTCTAGAGGTTGCCCCCGTACCACAAGATGAAATGGCTGCGAAAATTACACAATATATTTTCGAGATGAAAAACTCAAACATCCAAAGAATTACGAGGCATCTGTTGAAGAAACACCAACATGCATTTTATGAATATCCAGCTGCAACCAAAAACCACCATGAATTTGTGTCTGGATTAGCTTATCATGTAGTTTCGATGCTCGATTTAGCAAAGTCTATTGCTCGCCTTTATCCAACATTGGATACGGACTTATTATATGCTGGGATCATCCTTCATGATTTAGGAAAGGTTACGGAGTTATCTGGCCCAATTTCAACCACTTATACGATCGAAGGAAATTTATTAGGACATATATCAATTATGGTAAATGAAATCGGTCAAGCGGCAAAAGAGTTGGGAATTGAGGGTGAAGAAGTTACCATCTTACAACATATCATTCTAAGTCATCACGGAAAGGCTGAATGGGGAAGTCCCAAACCACCATTAATTAAGGAAGCGGAAATTCTCCATTATATTGATAATCTTGATGCAAAAATGAATATGTTGGACCGTGCGTTAGAACGGGTAAAACCAGGAGAATTCTCAGAACGGATCTTTGCATTAGATAATAGAAGTTTTTATAAACCTACATTTCATAAATAACAATGAAACTCGACTATAATAGTCGAGTTTTTTATAAATAGAATTTTGCTTTTTATGGAAAGCTATGTAAAAAAACAAGAGGTCCGTAAAAGATGGCAAAAGTATTTCTTTTCTTACTATTTTTGTTCTCTATTTTTTATAGCAATGTGGAGGCAACAACTGAATATGAAGAAAAAGACAGCCCAATCAGTTTTAAAGTTGAAATGGTTCCATGGGATCTAGTAAATGAGATACTTCCTAGGAAATCCTTTTTTACAATTATAGACGTTGAAACTGGTCTTCAATTTCGAGTTCAAAGAAGGGCAGGGAGCAGACATGCTGATGTCCAACCGCTCACCTTTGATGATACAAAAATCATGAAGAAAATCTACGGTGGTCACTGGAGTTGGAAACGTAGAGCCGTTATTGTGAAGTATGGTGATCAAATGCTCGCGGCTTCGATGCACGGAATGCCGCATGGTGCGGGTGCGCTAAAAAACGGTTTTCCAGGTCATTTTTGTATACATTTCTTGGGGAGCACCACTCACTCTTCAAGGGAGCCAGACATTGCTCATCATCTGATGTTATTGAAAGCAGGAGGTAAACTCGACGAATACATAAGTAGTGCTGATCCATACCATCTTGTAGAAATATTTGCGACAGGTATTAATCAAGCAGATCGGAAAATTATCCGTCAAACCATTTTGCCCAATCTGGATAATAAAAAGTTATTTAAACTCTTACGTAAAATCGATATTTTTTCCATCACAAATATGTCTTATTTACCGTTAAGTGATTTAGAGGTGCTCTTAACGGTGGAAATCCCAGTTGAGGTAGAAATTTATCGTGAGGGTCTAGGGAAAGAACGGAAGCAAATTATTTTCGTGTTAGTCAGAAATAGCAGTGTTGATCGTTGGTATATCCAACAAAATGAATTAATTAAGGAGCTATACCATAGTAAAAAGTGAAATAAAAAAGGATTTATTTAGTTTTTGTAGAATTCTGTAAATAACACTTTAAACTTGGAGTGAATAAGATGTCGTCAACTAAATCTTTAATTTATGGTGTATTACTGGGAAGTATCATTGGGGGAATGTCTGTCCTTTTAAGTACGCCTACCTCAGGTAAAGAATTTAGAAAAACATTAAAAAATAATCAAAAACAGCTTTCTAATTCCATATCTCAAGTTGTTAATGAGGGTAAAACTTTAACAGAACAAGTAACTCATACAAGTAAGCAGGCGGCCAGTACCTTGAAAGAAGTTTCAAAAGAGATTCAGAAATCCATAAATCATTGGAAACAAGAAATAGAAGATAATCAAAGAAATATTAATAAAGAGCTTTTAGAAATTGAAAGTGCTTTGGAAAAATTGGAAAAAGCGGTTACAAACAAGTAGTATCAAAATTTCTTCAGTTAATTTAAAAATTTTGTAAATTTACATCTTTATTAATTTTTATTTTATTGGCATAATAGTAATAAGTGAATTTAGAAAAGTGGGTGAATCTATGAAACATGAAGAAAAGATAGGCTCCATCAAAGAAGCGCTCCTTTTTAGTCAAAGAATGGCACAACTTAGTAAGGCATTATGGAAGTCTATTGAAAAGGACTGGCAACAATGGATTAAGCCTTATGATTTAAATATTAACGAGCATCATATTATTTGGATTGCGTATCATCTAAAAGGTGCTTCAATTTCGGAAATTGCTAAATTTGGAGTTATGCATGTTTCGACTGCATTTAACTTTTCTAAAAAGTTAGAGGAACGTGGACTTCTCCAGTTTTCGAAAAAAGAGAATGATAAGCGTAATACTTATATTGAATTAACTCCAAAAGGCGAAGAGATTTTTTTGAAAATTCTAGAAGGTTATAATCCTAGCAAAAATGCTGTGCTGGAAGGGGCGCTTCCACTTACAAAGCTTTATGGGAAGTTTCCAGAAATTGTTGAAGTAATGAGCATCGTCCGAAATATATACGGCGATGATTACATGGAAATTTTCGAGAAGTCATTCCGAAATCTTGAAGATGATTTTATTGAGGTTGATGGCAAGTTATACAAACGAGTCGAGGAAAAAATAGAAATGTAATACATGGATTTAGTCAATACTATCGATTATCCCTTTAAACTCGTGCATTAAAGGGGTATACCTTCTTTCTTGTGCTAAAACATTGATTGTTGTTTCTGGATCTAAATTATGATGAAGCATCCCGACAAATTGCGTTAAAAGCGGTGTGAAATCAATAAATCCCTCCGCTTTTTGTTTTTTGTATTCTGTGCTCAATTTTTCACAAATGTCTAACAAGTCCTCAACGTCTCTTTTTGATAAGTTTGCTTCTATGATTATTTTATGAAATGGTGATAATTTATCTTCAATTAACGGTATAATTAATGATTGATAATATTCAAGTCGCTCTAAACGTTCTTCTATGGACTCCATATCATACACTCCAACTCATCGTATCAGTCATCTGTTTGTAGAATACTTTTCAAAATTATTATGTCCAAAAAACACGAAAAAAGTCGAAAAAACATGTATTTTATCGTTCTTTTGGTTACCTATTGCATTTTTGTTTGAAACAAAGTAAAGTAGTTTAGTAAGTTTAGAGTAAAAAATTCGAGTTTTAAATCTGGATATTATTTCCATTTATTTACTTCCAATGATTGTGGATGGTGATTTTGTATGACTTGTTGGAAAACCATTAATCTTACAAAGGATTATGGATTCCTTCGAATTATTATGATATCCATAATGTCGATGTTAATTGCATTTATTCTTTTTTATTTACCAATGAATTTAATGTATTCTTCTATTGAACCGAAAGAAGATGGAACTATTTATTTCTTAATAGCCTTACTTTTAGTGTATCCATTACATGAGACCTTGCATGTCTTACCATTTTGGATAACCAGAAAGAAGATAACCGTCACATTTAAATGGATGAACGGAATAATCCCAACGATTATAACTCGTTCTAAAAATCCGTTATCTAAACCATTTATTATTTTAGTAAAATGTACACCATTTTTATTGTTAAGTACTCTAATGATAGGAGCATGTGTTTTATTTCCTGCATTTATTCATTATTTTTCCATTATTGCAGCAGTTAATTTTGGATTATGTGTGCCAGATATAATTTGCTTAGGACAGTTTATCAAAGCACCAAGATCTTGCACGATTGAAGAAATTGAGGATGGCTATGATATCTTGATTCATAATTAAGATGACGGAGCAAATTAGTGAATTAAATTTTTCGAACTCGATTAGATAAATGCTCCAAAAACATATTGTATTTTTAGATGGGGGGATTAGGAGTGATCTTATTTTATATTCCATTTGCTGCTTTTATATTGTTTTATATTAATCAAATGACTTACCGGCTATGTGAGCAAAAAGAAATTCCTGATGACCGCCAGCCAAAAGTATATCGTACAATTAATATTTTAATTACCATTTTACTTATTTCCTCGTATGTAGAGGTCCTGTTTACGTAAATGGAAAAAGGATGACCAATTGGTCATCCTTTTTTGTTTGCGAAGTATGCTAGCGCA
>Ga0079224_100012306_pt1 | contig 11832 bp, 11 predicted proteins | sample Stecom2015_FD_80414 | JGI IMG/M metagenome (GOLD analysis project Ga0079224, IMG submission 80414) | Agricultural soil microbial communities from Utah to study Nitrogen management - Steer compost 2015 | ecosystem: Environmental > Terrestrial > Soil > Agricultural land | place: USA: Utah...
CTCAGCCGTTGCCTGGGCGTTGCGCACTGCGACGACGAGCACGAGCATGTGTTCCTCGGCGTTGTCCACGGCGGGCTGCTGCAGCAGAAGCGGGCTGCACTTGCGCGAACGCGTCAGAACTGTGTAGAGGTCCTCGCCGACGTCTTCTGGAGTGAGTGTGAACGTGCGGGCCCCACCGACCTCGCGGTCCTCCATGAGCTCGCCGGTGTCGCCGTCGTACGCGGTGAGCGAGAGCAGCACGGGCTCGTTCGCCGCTAGTTCGCGCCCGTCCCCCTCGATGAGCGTCTCGACGGAAGAGTCCTCGAGCGGCAGCGGCGCGTCGAAGCTGACGACCGGGACCGAACCGAACCCGCCGGAGACGTCGACGGCGGGCTCTGGTGGCGGCTCCTCGCCCTCGTCCGGGGTGCAGGCCACGAGCGCGACGAGGGCCAGCAGCGCCGCCAGGGCGGCCCGCAGACGATCGCCGATCCCGCTCACGAGGTTCACGGCCAGCAGCCTACGTCGCCCTCCCGGGTGGTCCGTGCACCTGTGGCCAGGCTCTCAGCGAGCCGGTGCGGACTCCAGCTCACTGCCGTCCGCCGTCGGACCGGACACCCCACCCGGCGGCACGGCGGACGGGGCACCGCTGCGCCGGAAGCCGTACCAGCACAGCAGCCCGATCATCCAGAACTCACCGACGCTCGCCACGTGCGTCAGGATCTCTCCGGCAGACGCCAGGCCGGGCGCGAGGTAGGTCGTCGCGGTACTGACGAGGTAGCCGGCACCGCCGGCGACGAGCAGCCAGCCCAACACTCGTGTCATGCCGGCGCGCAGGACGAGCAGGCCCATCGGGATCAACCACAGGCCGAAGAACACGCCGCCGACGCCCCACAGGTGCCCGCCCAGGACGTACATCAGTTGGGCGGCCGCGCCCGAGGGCCCGGCCGCGAGTCCGTTGCCGAGCGCGATGTCCAGGGCGGCGGCGAGCGTCGCGGCGCTGGCCAGGATGCACACGGCGTTGATCACCCCGAAGACGCCGACGGCTGCCGCATGGGCGGCATCGACCCGGACGAACAGGCGGGCGAACCACAGCGCGGTCAACGTCTGGGCCACGACGAGCGCCAGCTCCAGACCGACGCCGAGCCGGGCGAGTCCTTCGTTCTCCACGAGGTTCGCCAGCGTCGCGGACGCGCTGTCCGGGTCGTACAGCAGGGGCCTGATGACCAGGAATCCCGGGACGGCCACCAACGCCATCGAGAGGTAGAGCAGGCCGGTGGTCCGCGCGGTCGAGCGGGGCAGGTCGTGAGTCACATCGTCCTCGTTCCGTCGCTACCTTACATAGTAAGGCGACCATACACCGTAAGGTGCCGCTGGCCAGGCTTTCCGACGACGGATACGAGGACGAGTGATGCCGACCGATGCCGCCGCCTCCGCACGCGAGCCGCTGAGCAGGGAGCGGGTGATCCGGGCCGCGGCCGCACTGGCCGACGACGAAGGCCTGCGCGGAGTGACGATGCGCCGCCTGGCCACCGATCTCGGCGTCGAGGCGATGTCCCTGTACCACCACGTGCGCGGCAAGGAAGACGTCCTGGACGGCCTGGTGGAATTCGTGGTCCAGGAGGTTCGCGACGAAAACGACCGCTCCGCCGCGGCCGGCGGCGACTGGCGCACCGCCGTGCGCCGCCGATGCCTGGCTGCACGCACCGTCATGCTCCGGCGTCCGTGGGCGCCCGGCCTGATCCGGGGCCGGAGCGCGGTTCCGCCGAGTGTGTTCGGCCTGTTCGAGGACGTATTGGGCCTCATGGTCCGCGGCGGATGTTCCTACCGGCTCGGTCACCGTGCGATGCACGCGCTGGGCAGCATGATCCTCGGCTTCACGCAGGAGCTGTTCAGCCCGGCGGACGACGGCGGCGCCCTGGTCGATCCCGACGAGTCCGAGGCGGCACTGGAGGCGATGGCAGCGACACTGCCGTACACCACCGCGATGGTCGCCAGCGAGGTCCATGCCGCGGACGACCCGATGCTCGGATGGTGCGACTCACAGACAGAGTTCGAGTTCACGCTCGACCTCATGCTCGACGGACTCGAGCGCGCGCGGCTCACCGAGACCGGCAGTGCCGCAGCGCCCGGCACGCCGGCGCAGTGAGCTCCGGCCTGCGGCGCAGGAGGGCGGGCGGCGCGCTCACTCGCGCAGCGTGGCGAGCAGCGCCTCCACCCGCTCGTCGACGGGCGAGAACGGGTCCTTGAGCACCACGGTGGACTGCGCCGCGTCGTTGATCTTCAGGTGCACCCAGTCCACGGTGATGTCACGGCGGCGATCCTGCGCCGTCGCGACGAAGTCGCCACGCAGGCGTGCCCGGGTGGTCGCCGGTGGTTCGTCGACCGCCGCCGCGACCTCCTCGTCGGTCGTGACCCGGGCCATGAGCCCCCGCTTCTCGAGCGACGCCGCCAGACCGCTCGCAGGCGAGATGTCGTGGTACGCGAGCAGCAGTCGCGCCACCCGGGGGTCGTCCAGGCCAAGGCGATGGCGCGACCGGTACCGCTCGAGGAGTCGTGCCTTGATCGCCCAGTCGAGCTCGGTCTCCACGCCGCTGGGATCCGCGGTGCGCAGCGCGGCGAGTCCGCGCTCCCACAGGTCGAGGACCTGGCGTTGCACCCCGGTCAGTTCGGCCTCCTCCCCCGAGGTTTCCAGCCATGCGGTGACCCGCTGGTGGAACTCCTCCTGGATCTGCAGGGCGCTCATCGTCCGTCCCCCGGCGAGTTCGACCGGGACCGTCGCGGACATGTCGCGCGAGATCTCCCGGATGGCACGCATGGGTTCGGCCATCGCGAGGTCGGAGATCCGCACGCCGTCCTCGACCATGGCGAGCACCAGATCGGTCATCCCGACCTTGAGCATGGTGGTGGTCTCCGCCACCGACGAGTCCCCGACGATGACGTGCATGCGCCGGTACTTCTCGGCGTCGGCGTGGGGCTCGTCGCGGGTGTTGATGATCGGGCGCGAGCGCGTGGTGGCCGAGCTCATGGCGTCCCACATCTGGTCGGCCCGTTGCGAGAACGCGTACGCCGCCCCACCGTCCGGGCGCGTGCGCACGTGACCTGCGCCGGTGAGGATTTGCCGGCTCACGAAGAAGGAGACGAGTGCCTCGCCGACGGCCTGGAAGTCCCGACGGCGCCGCAACAGGTAGTTCTCGTGGCAGCCGAAGGAGTTGCCGGCGGAGTCGAGGTTGTTCTTGAACAGGTGGATCGTGCCGGGCACGCCCTCCTCGGCGAGCAGGTCGTTGGCCTCCCGGGTCATGCGCTCGAGGATCCGCTCACCCGCCCGGTCGTTCGCCACGAGCTGGCGCACGTCGTCGCACTCCGCCGTCGCGTACTCGGGATGTGAGCCGACGTCGAGGTAGAGGCGGGCGCCGTTGCGCAGGAACACGTTGGAGGATCGCCCCCAGGCGACCACCTTGCGGAAGAGGTAGCGGGCGGCGTCGTCCGCGGTGACCGGTCGTGCGGTGCCCTCGCCCGGTGCTGCGGCCTCGGCGGGAGGCGCCGCACACGTGATGCCGTACTCGGTCTCGACGCCGAAGATCCGTCGCCTCACCACTGGTCCAGCCCGAACGCACGCGTTGCCGTCACGACGGCCACGGTACCGATCCGCGGCCGGCACCGGCGTCAGCCGTCTGCGCCATCGCCGGTGCGCCGCGCATGCCGCTGGACCTTCGCACGGTTGCCGCATCGTTGCATCGAGCACCAGCGCCGTCGTGCGCCCCGGGACCGGTCGACGTAGAGCAGCCCGCATCTGGCGTGGGCACACTCCTTGACCTGCGGCAGCCGGCCCGCGGCGACGAGATCGATCAGGTCTGCCGCCACAAGGCCGAGCCCGGCCCCGACGTCCCCGGCGGCGCCGGCGCTCACCTGGACGCCGTTCGCCGCGGCCGTCAACTCCCTGCGCGGAGCCGCCCTGGCAGCGGCATTGACGACGGCGACCTCAGGCACTCCGGCACGCTGTTCCAACGTGGCGATCACGGCGTCCCGCAGCTCGCGCGCGCGTGCCAGATCCGCCGGGGAGCACGGATGGGCCTCGGACGTGATGCCGGCGCGCACCACCCACGCGGTGAGATCGCGCGGTTCGACCAACGTCTCACGCGCAGTCGGGCGCCAGCGATCGCGCAGTGTGTTGGCGAAATCGGCACACAGCGCGTCCGCGAGGAAGAGCCAGTCGCCGTTCCTCGCGGGCGCTCCCCCGGATCCCGAACCCCTTGTCCTAACCATCTCAGCAGGTTAGCTTCCAGTCATGGAGACCACGGTGCGACTGTCCGAGATCACGATGAACTATCGGGACGAGGGCACCGGCCCGCTGGTCCTCCTGCTGCACGGATGGCCCCAGACATCCTTCTGCTGGCGGCACGTCGTGCCCGCGCTCGCCGAGCACTATCGGGTCGTCGCGCCGGACCTGCGGGGGTACGGCCGCAGCGATCGGCCCAGCGGCGGGTACACCAAGCGCCGGATGGCCCAGGATCTGCGTGAACTGGTCGATCACCTCGGCGCCGATCGGGTCCGCGTCGTGGGACACGATCGGGGTGCGCGCGTCGGGCACCGATTCGCCCTCGACCACCCCGGGCTGGTCACCCGGCTCACCGTCCTCGACGTCGCCCCCACCCTGCACATGTTCGAGGCGGGAACGACGGCGACCGCGAAGAACTACTGGCACTGGCTCTTCCATGAGCAGCCGGACCTGCCCGAGCTACTCGTGGGAGCCGCGATCGAGCCATACCTGCGGCACTTCTTCCACGCGTGGGCGTTCCAGCGCGCACGGATCGCCGACGGACTCGCGCACTACATCGAGGCATTCACCCAGCCGGGGGCGCTGCGTGCGGGGTTCGACGACTACCGTGCCACACCGGACGATCTCGCCGACGACCGCGCCGATCGCGACGCCGGGCGAACCGTCCAGATTCCGGTACAGGTGCTCTGGGGCGACCGTGGTCTCGCCGCCGGCACGGCGAGTCTCGAGGCGTGGCGGCCGTTCGCGCCACGGGCGTTCGGTGGCCCGATCGCCGAGTGCGGGCACTTCATCCCGGAGGAGCAGCCCGGTGCGCTGACCGCCGCGTTGCTGGAGTATCTCGCCTGAGGTCTCCTCGGCCGGACGCCCCAGGTCCACGGCGCCGCCCGTGCCGCGGTTACTGGCCGCCCTTCTGCACGAATCCCTGGACGAAGGTCTCTGCGTTCGACTCGAGCACGCCGTCGATCTCGTCGAGGATGTCGTCCACCTGTTGGGTGCGCACCTGTCCCGCCGCCGCGACGGGTGGCTCGGGACCCGGGTCGCCCGGGTCTTCCCGCCGGGTGACCCGGCGCTGCTCCTGCTGTGCCATGACGTACTCCCTCCGTCTGCGGACGATCCTATGCCGGGTCCGGCCCGGGTGGAGCCTGCAGGTTGCGCACCAGGTCGGCGGCCGTGGCCGAGGCGTCGAGCACGGGTCCGATCAGCTCCCGGGTCCCGCGGAGCGGGTCGTGCATCGGCACACGGACGAGGTGGTCGTTGCCCGGGACGTCGAGCACCACCGACTGCCACCCGGCGGCGGCCACCTCATCCGGGTACCGGGCGACGACCTGGCCGCGGAACCACGCGCGCGTGTCCGCCGGTGGGGTGCGCTCGGCCGCGGCGACGTCGGCGTCCTCGACCAGGCGCTCGAGACGCCCGGCATGGGCGAGGCGACTCGCGATCGACCGCTCTGGCCGCAGATCGGCCCATTGCAGGTCCAGCGCCTGAAGTCGCGGGTGGTCCCACGGCAGGCCGTCACGCCGGCGCATCCCGTCCAGGATCTGTTTCTTGGCCACCCATTCCACCTCGGCGGCCGCGGACGCCGGGTCCGTGGCGAGCTTGTCCAGCACGCCGTCCCAGCGCTGCACGACCGCCGCCGTCTCCGGGTCGAGGCCGGCCGGGGCCCGCTCGCGCAGTGCGCGCGAGACCGCGTCGAAGTAGGTGCGCTGGATCTCCAGCGCCGTCATCTCCCGCCCGTCGGCCAGAGCGAGGCGGTGGGTCAGAGTCGTGTCGTGACTGACCGCCGCGGTCTCGGCAACCGGATCGGCGAGCGCGAGCGCGTCGAGCTCGAGCGGCACAGCGCCGGCCTCGAGCAGCCAGAGCACGAGGGAGGTGGTGCCGAGCTTGAGGTAGGTGGAGACGTCGAAGAGGTTGGCGTCACCGCCGATGACGTGCAGGCGACGGTACCGCTCCGCGTCGCTGTGCGGCTCGTCCCGGGTGTTGATGATCGGACGGTTGAACGTGGTCTCCAGCCCGACGTCGTTCTCGACGTAGTCGGCGCGCTGGGAGATCTGGAAGCCCGGTGTCTCGCTGCGCTGGCCGAGCCCCACCCGGCCGGCGCCGCAGAGGATCGGACGGGTGACGAAGAACGGCGTGAGGTATCGGACGACGTCTCCGAAGTCGACACAACGCTCAAGCAGATAATTCTCGTGGGTGCCGTAGGCGGCGCCCTTTCCGTCGACGTTGTTCTTGTACAGCACGATCTCCGGCATCCCGGGGATCTCGCGGAGGGCGTCCATCGCGGTCCGCATCACGAGCTCGCCGGCACGATCCCAGCGCACCGCGTCCGCCGGCGTGGTGATCTCCGGGCTGGAGTACTCCGGGTGTGCATGGTCGACGTACAGCCGGGCGCCGTTGGACAGCACGGCGTTGTGCGCGGTGGGCAACGCGGCCTCGGCGGCGCCGGGCCGACGCACCAAGGTGGCCCTGTCGGACAGCGGCGGCGCGGCGTCCGTCAGCTGCGACGGGTCGGCGGCGGACCGGTCCAGCCGGAAGCCCCGGGCGTCGGCGAGCGGGTCCTCACCGGCGTAGTCCCAGGTCACCTGCCGCCTCCCGGCGCTGTGCCGGGCGGCGTAGGCGGCGACGACGTGGGTGGCCAGGACCACCGGGTTGGCGCGCGGGTTCCCGGGCTCGAGGATCCCGTACTCGGTCTCGAGACCCATCGGCCGGCGGACCGAGGGAGCCGGGCCCCGACCGTCGTGCGCGGCCATCTACAGGTACCCCGGGACCGGCGTGATGGTCTCGACGTCATCGTGCCCGGGCAGGGCGACGTTCCCGGACTGCTCGGTCCCGGTCCCCCGGCCACCGAGCGTGCGCAGATAGGTGATGCGCTCGCCCTTCTTGCCGGACACCCGCGCCCAGTCGTCCGGATTGGTGGTGTTCGGCAGATCCTCGTTCTCGCGCATCTCGGCGTGCAGGGCCGCCAGCAGATGACCGGTGCGCAGCCCGCGCCCGGACCCGCCGAGCAGATCCTTGATCGCCCGCTTCTTGGCGCGGTCGACGATGTTGGCGATCATCGCGCCGGACGCGAAGTCCCGCATGTGCATGATCTCCTTGTCACCGCTGGCGTAGGTGACCTCGAGGAACTCGGTCTCGGGGCCGGTGGCGTAGAGGGCCTCGACGACGGCGTCGATCATCGCCCGGACCGTGCGGTCCGGATCGCCGTCGTGCGCGGCGAGCTCCTCCTCGTGCAGCGGAAGGCCCGGGGTGAGGTACTTGCCGAAGATCTCCCGAGCGCCCTCGGCGTCCGGCCGCTCGACCTTGATCTTCACGTCCAGCCGGCCGGGACGCAGGATCGCCGGGTCGATCATGTCCTCGCGGTTGGACGCACCGATGACGATGACGTTCTCGAGCTTCTCCACGCCGTCGATCTCGCTGAGGAGTTGCGGGACCACGGTGGTCTCGACGTCGGAGGAGACCCCCGTGCCGCGCGTGCGGAACAGCGACTCCATCTCGTCGAAGAAGATGACCACGGGGATCCCCCGGGCCGCCTTCTCGCGGGCGCGGGCGAAGATGATGCGGATCTGGCGTTCCGTCTCGCCGACGTACTTGTTGAGCAGCTCCGGCCCCTTGATGTTGAGGAAGTAGCTGCGCGGGCTCGCCGCTCGTGGCTCGGCCGGCCGGGCGACGGCGGCCTCGGCGGAATCCTCGGCTTGCTCCGCCTGCCGGCCGGTCGCCGTAGCGGCCAGCGAGGTGGCCACGGCTTTGGCGATGAGGGTCTTGCCGCAGCCGGGTGGCCCGTAGAGCAGCACCCCCTTGGGTGGCTTGAGGCCGTGCTCGTGGTAGAGCTCCGGGTGACGGAAGGGCAGTTCCACCGTGTCGCGGATCTGCTCGATCTGCGGCCCCAGGCCCCCGATGTCCGAGTACTCGGTGTCGGGGACCTCCTCGAGCAAGAGCTCCTCGACCTCCGAGCGCACGACGCGCTCGATGACGAAGCCGGTGCGCATGTCCGCCGTCAGGGCGTCCCCCACCCGCACACCGGAGGTCAGCAGCGGCCCGGCGAGGCGCATCACGCGTTCGTCGTCGGTCCGGGCGTGCACGAGCACCCGGTCGCCGTCGAGCAGCTCGCGGACGGTCACCAGCTCACCGGTGGTCTCGAAGGAACCGGCACCGATCACGAGCAGCTGCTCGTTGAGGCGGACCTCCTGGCCGGGCCGCAGCGCACCGAGCGGGACCGAGGCCGAGACGGACAGGCGCATCTTGCGGCCGGAGACCACGACGTCCGCCTCCCGCTCGTCCATGTAGCCGGCGAGGAACGTGCCGTAGCTGCCCGGAGGCTTGGTGACGGCGTCGAGCTGCTCCTGCATCTGGATGAGCCGCTGACGTGCTGAGTCGAGCGCCTGCGCGAGGCGCTCGTTCTTGCTGGCCAGCGAGATCGCGCGCTGCTCGAGCTCGCGTTCGCGGGTCTCGCCGTCGGCCTCCGGCATGAGGATCCTTCCGTCTCAGAGCGTCCTGACCAGCGTAGGACGAACATGGGCCCGGGCGTCGGCGGCGTCCGGCGGGCGAACGTCACACCCGCGTCGCCGCGCGCCACACTCGGGCACTCTCCGTACCCTGGGCTTATGCACGCCTTCGACGTCCTCGGTGATCCGGTCCGCCGCCGGATCCTCGAGCTGCTCTCGGGCGGTGAGCGCAGTGCGGGCGAGATCGTCGAGGTGATCGGCGAGGAGTTCGGGATCTCCCAGCCGGCCGTGTCCCAGCATCTGCGTGTGCTGCGCGACTCCGGGTTCGCCACCGCACGGGCGGAGGGAACACGCCGGCTCTACGCCGTCGACCCCGCGCCCCTGCGCGAGGTGGAGGCCTGGATGGACGACTTCCGGCATCTGTGGCTCGGGCCGCTGGAGGCGCTGGGGACCGAGTTGGCACGGGGCAAGCGCGAACGCCGCCGCGAGCAGGAACGCGCGCAGCGGCGGGAGCCCACCGAGGCCGGCCCCACCGGGCGGACCGGCTCGGGGGCGGCCTCCTAGAGCTCCTCGAGGCGCGACTGGCCTCGGGTGCGGGTGCGGCCTACGCGGTCCCGTCCTCGGGCGCCGCTGCGGCGGCATCGTCGCTGCTGGGAGTCTCGGCCTGCGCGCCGGTGCTGTTGTCCGCCGTCGTTCCCGGTGCGCCAGCGACGCCGGACTGTGCCATCTCGGCGCGCCGTCGGACGTCGCGCCGCACGCGCCGGATCTTCTTCTCCGAGATCGGCCGCTCCCCCACCTCGTCGGGAGTCCATTCGGCGTCGGCCGGGTACGCGCCCTTGGCGGGGCGCCGCTTGCGCCGCGGCGGGCTGTTTCCCGGCGCCAGGCGGCGGGTGGTGAGCAGGAACCCGGTGTGGCCGATCATGCGGTGGTCCGGCCGCACGGCGAGGCCCTCGAGGTGCCACGTCCGCATCATCGACTCCCAGGCCTGCGGCTCGGTGAAGTTCTCGGTGCCCCGGATGTCCTCGGCGAGACGGCTGAGCTGGGTGGTCGTGGCCACGTAGGCGACCAGTACCCCGCCCGGAACCAGCGCGTCCGCGGCGACGTCGAGGTTCTCCCAGGGCGCGAGCATGTCGAGGATAAGGCGGTCGACCGAGGCGGGCTCGACCGCCTCGGGCAGGACCTCCGCGAGGTCGCCGGTGCGCACTTCCCACGCGGGATGCCGGTCACCGAACCACGACTCCACGTTGCCGATCGCGATGTCGGCGAAGTCCTCGCGCCGTTCGACCGAGATGAGGTGGCCGTCCTCGCCCACCGCTGAGAGCAGGCTCATGCTCAGCGCGCCGGAACCGACGCCGGCCTCGACGACGCGCGCGCCGGGGAAGATGTCGCCCATCTGGACGATCTGACCGGCGTCCTTGGGATAGATGACCGCCGCGCCCCGGGGCATCGACAGTACGTAGTCGCTGAGCAGCGGACGCAGCGCCAGGAGCTGGTGGCCGGTGGGAGTGTCGACGACGGTGCCGTCGGGCTTGCCGATGAGTTCACTGTGCCGGAACGAGCCACGCTGGCTCTGGAAGTAACCGTCGTGGGTGAGCACGACGGTGTGCATCCTGCCCTTGACGTCGGTGAGCTGGACCCGCTCGCCGGCCCGGAACGGACCGCGCCGCCGAGCGGGCCCGCCGGGCAGGGATTCGTGCGGTGCGTCGGTGGAGGGGGTGTCGCTGCTCACGACGGGCGAGTCTACGGGCGTCGCCGTGCGCCCATCGCCCGGGCCACGGCGGTGACCTCGACGACCCCGGTCTCACCGGTGCGCGGGTCGAGGAGGACGACGACGGACCCGTGGTGCTGGGCGGCGGCCACCGCCTCGACGGCCGGTAGCCCGGTTGCGACGGTGAGGATCTGCTGCGGGTGCAGGGCTCGAGCCGCCGCCGTGGCGGGGGTACCGGCCCGGGCGCCGGGCGGGACCTGTCCGGCGGCCCGGGTCTCGAGCAGCGCCACCGGGCGGCCTTGCTCGACGAGGACCACGTGTCCACCGGCCCGGGCGGCGAGCATGGCCTGGTCGAGGTCGGCGTTCGCGTCGACGGCCACGGCCGGGACCGCGAGGCGGCGCAGGTCCAGCCCGGCGGCCTGCCTTCTGGCTCCGGCGGTGCGCAGTGCCTGGCCCGCGCCGGTCCACAGCAGGAACGCAATGAGCACCATCCAGATGCTGCCCAGGTCCGGGCGGCTGCCCCGCAGCAGCGGCAGGACAAGGACCACCACGACGACGCCGATCGCCACGATCCGCCCGATCCAGGCAGCGGCGACCGTGCCGCGTGTGCGGTCCCCCGTGAGAGCCCACACGAGCGCCTCGAGCACGTGACCGCCGTCGAGCGGCAGACCGGGCAGCAGGTTGAACGCGGCCACCAGGCCGTTCGAAATGACGGCGCCGTAGAGCAGCAGAGCACCAGGCCCGGACAGCGCCGTCGCCTCGAGCACGAGCCATGCCCCCGCCGCGATCAGGCCGTTGGCCGCGGGACCCGCGACGGCGACCAGAGCCGATCCGCCCGGCCGCGGCAACTCCTGCTCGAACGAGGTGTGCCCGCCCCAGAACGTCAGGACGTACTCGCGCGGGCGGCCGCCGAGCCGCTGCGCGGAGAAACCGTGAGCCAACTCGTGCAGCAGGACGGACACGAGCAGCATGACGACGAACGCGACCGTCGTGCCGACCACGGTGGCGGTCCCGACGGTGGGTACCAGCCGCTGGACCACCGGGTAGTACAGCAGCACGAGGACCGCGGCGATGAGCACCCATGACGGCGCGAGCACCACGGGGATGCCGCCGACCTGCCCGACGACCCAGCCGGAGCGGACGCGGGTGCCGAATCGGACTGTCCTGGTGCTCACCGACCCAGCGTAGGTGGGTTCAGGGCCGCAGGCCGTCCGCCGCGGCGCGGACGATCGCGGTGAGCCGCTCGACGTGCGCGGAGCGCAAGCGCCACCGCTGCCAGTACAACGGTACGTCGGCTCGCGTCCGGCGGCCGAGCCGGACCACCGCGCCGGTCCGGAGCCCGTCACCGAGCTGGTCCTCCGGGACCATCCCCCAGCCCAGGCCGGCGAAGACCGCGGCGACGAAGCCTTGCGATGACGGCACGTCGTGAA
>Ga0079224_100012307_pt1 | contig 11832 bp, 11 predicted proteins | sample Stecom2015_FD_80414 | JGI IMG/M metagenome (GOLD analysis project Ga0079224, IMG submission 80414) | Agricultural soil microbial communities from Utah to study Nitrogen management - Steer compost 2015 | ecosystem: Environmental > Terrestrial > Soil > Agricultural land | place: USA: Utah...
CGTGCACGATGCCGTATACTACGGCGTAGCGAACATGCCGCGCTCCGTGCCGGTGACGGCGAGGGCGGCGCCGAACAACGCGACCCACCCCTACGTCCTGAAGCTCGCCTCCGCCGGGTGGCGGGAAGCGCTGCGGGCCGACGGCGCGCTCGCGAAGGGCCTGCACACCCACGAGGGCGCCCTCACCCACGCGGGCACCGCCGAGGCCCACGGCCTCGAGCTGACGGACGCCGAGATCCTGCTGGCCTGAGCCGCGGCCGGCGGGCTGGCGCGCGGCCGACGGACCCGCCGACCGCGCAGAGATTTGTCGCGCCACGACCGTTGCCCGTCGCGGCATCGGTCCTGGCGCGACACTTCTCGTCACCGACGCCGTCGCGCCCGGATCGAGTGCACCGACCACGGGGCACGAGCACCGAGACCCCCTGGCCCGCGCGTGCAGGTCAGGGGGTCTCGTCTCAGCGCGGAGGCAGGCGAGATCGGTTCAGAGGTTGAAGCCGATGGCGCGGAGCTGCTCCTTGCCGTCCTCGGTGATCTTCTCCATGCCCCACGGCGGCATCCACACCCAGTTGATCCGGTGCGTCTCGGTGATCGGGTCCAGCACCGCGAAGGTCTGCTCCTCGATCACGTCCGTCAGCGGGCAGGCGGCGGAGGTGAGGGTCATGTCGACGACGGCGTTGCCGTCCTCGACGTGGACCCCGTAGACGAGGCCGAGATCGACGACGTTGATCCCGAGCTCGGGATCGATGACGTCCTTCATCGCCTCGATGACGTCCTCATTGCTCACCGTGGAGTCAGAGGTCTTCTGGTCGGTCATGGGTCTCTCCTCCCGGAGGTCTGCGGGCGCGGGCCCGCGGAGGGGGTGGAGGCGCCCCGCCCCGGCCAAGCGGCCGGGAGGGGGTGCCCGGTGGCGTCAGGCGCCGACGAGGTACCGGTCGTAGCCCTCGGCCTCGAGGCGATCGGCGAGCTCGGCGCCGCCCTGCTCAGCGATCTTGCCGTCGACGAAGACGTGGACGAAGTCCGGCTTCACGTACTGCAGGATGCGGGTGTAGTGGGTGATGAGCATGATGCCCACGTCCGTGTTCTCCTTGGCGCGGTTCACGCCCTCGGAGACCACGCGCAGCGCATCGACGTCGAGGCCGGAGTCGGTCTCGTCGAGGATCGCGATCGCGGGCTTGAGCAGCTGCATCTGGAGGATCTCGTGGCGCTTCTTCTCGCCGCCGGAGAAGCCCTCGTTGACGTTGCGCTCGGCGAAGACGGGGTCCATCTTCAGGTCGTCCATCGCGGTCTTGACGTCCTTGATCCAGTGGCGGAGCTTGGGCGCCTCGCCGTCGACCGCGGTCTTCGCGGTGCGCAGGAAGTTGGACACGGTCACACCGGCGACCTCGACCGGGTACTGCATGGCGAGGAAGAGGCCGGCGCGGGCGCGCTCGTCGACACTCATCTCGAGCACGTCCTCACCGTCGAGGAAGACCTCGCCGCTGGTGATCTCGTACTTGGGGTGGCCGGCGATCGCGTAGGCGAGGGTCGACTTGCCGGAGCCGTTGGGGCCCATGATCGCGTGGGTCTCGCCGCCCTTGATGGTGAGGTTGACCCCCTTGAGGATCTCCTTGGTGCCCTCAGGGGTCTCGACGGTGGCGTGGAGGTTCTTGATCTCCAGGATCGACATGTGGGGTTCTCCTTGACCAGGAAGCTGGTGGATATGTGGGGCTGGGGCGGGCGCCGGGGCGGCGCCCGGAAGGTCAGGCGGTGCGGACGCCGCCGTCCTCGTCGCGCGCCGCACCCGGGATCAGCTCCCGAGGGGCGGCGACGGGGACGGTGGCGCCCAGCATCAGTTCATGCTCCGAGCGAGCTCGTCCTCGATGGCCGCGAACAGCTGCTCGCGGATCTCCGGCACGTGGATCTGCTGGATGAGCTCGGCGAAGAAGCCGCGCACCACCAGACGACGGGCCTCGAGCTCCGGGATGCCGCGCGAGAGCAGGTAGAACAGCTGCTCATCGTCGAATCGACCGGTGGCGGCCGCGTGACCGGCGCCCTCGATCTCGCCCGTCTCGATCTCCAGGTTCGGGACCGAGTCGGCGCGAGCGCCCTCGGTGAGCACGAGGTTGCGGTTGAGCTCGTAGGTGCTCGTCCCCTCGGCCTCCTTGCGGATCAGCACGTCGCCGACCCACACCGAGCGCGCGCCCTTGCCCTGCAGAGCGCCCTTGTACGCGGAGTTCGAGGTGCAGTTCGGCGCAGCGTGATCGATGAAGATCCGGTGCTCGAGGAACTGGTCCGCATCCGCGAAGTACAGCCCGAGCTTGTCCAGCTCCGCACCCGGCTCCGTGAACTCGCCGATCGCGTTGATGCGCACGGCGCGGCCGCCCAGGGAGACCACGATGTGCTTCAGACGCGCATCGCGGCCCACATGGGAGTGGTGGGTGGAGACGTGGATCGCGTCGTCGTCCCAGTTCTGCAGGGAGATGACGGTCATCTGCGAGTTCGCGCCGATGATCAGCTCGACGTTCTCGGCGAACCGCGCGCTGCCGGTGTGGTCCAGCACGAAGGTCGCGGTCGAGGACTCCTCGGTCTCGAGCACGATGTGCGCGTTGCCGCGGCGCTCGGCACCGCGGCCGTTCATGACCACGGTGAACGGCTCGGCGAGCTCCTTGCCGCGCGGGGCGCGCAGGTACAGAGCCTGCTCGCAGCGCGCAGAGGCGTAGGCCGAGACGATGTCCTCGGGCACGAGCACGGTGCCGCGCGGTGCCTCGCCGGGGGCGAGGGTCGCGACCTCGGGCGCGCCCTCGGGCACGGTGACGTCGAAGTCGACGGCGGGATCGCCCTCGCGGTCGTCGGTGGCGACGTCCTCGAACAACGGCCGGAAGGTGCGCAGCGGCGTGAAGCGCCACTCCTCATCCTTCGAGGTGGGCCGCTCGTGGTCCGCGATCTCGAAGGAGCGGTGACGCTCGCCGCGGGTCGCGTGGGTGCCTTCCTCGGAGGGCAGCACGAGGCCCTCGTCCTCCAGCTGCGGGCCGGTGTAGGTGCCCTCGGCGTCCTCGGAGATCGCCTCCTGCGCGAGGACCGGGGCAGCACCAGCGGCGCCGCCCACGACCTCGTTGGCCAGCGGGTCCCCGGCGCTCTCGGCGCCCTTCACATCGGTGGTCGTCATCAGCCGACCGCTCCTTCCATCTGCATCTCGATCAGGCGGTTGAGCTCCAGGGCGTACTCCATGGGGAGCTCACGGGCGATGGGCTCGACGAAGCCGCGGACGATCATCGCCATCGCCTCGGCCTCCTCCATGCCACGGCTCATCAGGTAGAAGAGCTGCTCCTCGGAGACCTTGGAGACGGTCGCCTCGTGGCCCATCTGGACGTCGTCGACGCGCACGTCGACGTAGGGGTAGGTATCGGTGCGCGAGATGGTGTCCACCAGCAGCGCATCGCACAGCACCGTCGAGGCGGAGTGCTCGGCACCGGGCATGACCTGGACCAGGCCGCGGTACGAGGAGCGGCCGCCGCCGCGGGAGATCGACTTCGAGACGATCGAGCTGGTGGTGCGCGGCGCCATGTGGACCATCTTCGCGCCGGTGTCCTGGTGCTGGCCCTCGCCGGCGAAGGCGGCGGAGAGGGTCTCGCCGCGGGCGTGCTCGCCCATCAGCCAGCAGGCCGGGTACTTCATGGTGACCTTGGAGCCGATGTTGCCATCGACCCACTCCATCGACGCGCCCTCCTCGACGGTGGCGCGCTGGGTGACCAGGTTCAGGACGTTGTTCGACCAGTTCTGGATGGTCGTGTAGCGCACGCGGGCGTTCTTCTTCACGATGATCTCGACGACCGCGGAGTGCAGCGAGTCGGTGGTGTAGACCGGCGCGGTGCAGCCCTCGACGTAGTGCACGTAGGAGCCTTCGTCGGCGATGATCAGCGTGCGCTCGAACTGGCCCATGTTCTCGGTGTTGATCCGGAAGTAGGCCTGGACGGGGATCTCGACGTGCACGCCCTTGGGGACGTAGACGAAGGAGCCGCCGGACCAGGTAGCGGTGTTCAGCGCGGAGAACTTGTTGTCACCCGCGGGGATCACGGTGCCGAAGTACTCGCGGAAGAGGTCCGGGTGCTCCTTGAGCGCCGTATCCGTGTCGAGGAAGAGCACGCCCTGCTGCTCGAGGTCCTCGCGGATCTGGTGGTAGACGACCTCGGACTCGTACTGGGCCGCGACACCGCCGATGAGCATCTGCTTCTCGGCCTCGGGGATCCCGAGTCGGTCGTAGGTCTCCTTGATGTCGTCCGGGAGGTCGTCCCAGGAGGTGGCCTGCTTCTCGGTGGAGCGCACGAAGTACTTGAACTCGTCGAAGTTCAGCTTCGAGATGTCCGGGCCCCAGGTGGGGATCGGCTTCTTCTCGAACAGCTTCAGCGCCTTCAGTCGGCGCTCGAGCATCCACTCCGGCTCGTCCTTCGCGGCCGAGATGTCGCGCACGACTTGCTCGTTCAGGCCGCGGCGGGCGTTCATGCCGGCCGTGTCGTCGTCCTTCCATCCGTAGGCGTACTCGCCGACGGCCGCGAGGACGTCCTCCTGGGTCACCTTCTCCGATGTGGTGGTCATAGGGTCCTTCCCTCCATGAGCGGAATGTGGGTCGTGCAGGCATGAGCCCCCTGCGCCAGGGTCGCCAGGCGCTGGACGGGGGCTCCGATGATGCGGGAGATGACGCGGGTCTCGGCCTCGCACAGCTCCGGGTGGTCCTCGGCGACGTCGAGGACGGGGCAGCGCCCGTGGCACAGCTGGGCGGTGACCACGGTGCGCGGGGCGGCACCGGTGTGCCGGGCCGGAGCGGGCAACGGCACGTGCAGCGGGCGCACGGTGGTGGCGTACCCCCGCTCGGTGAGCAGCTCGGAGAGCAGCTCGAGGCGTCGCTGGAGGGTCACGTCCTCCCCCGCCGCCTCGCGTTCGGCCACGCGCTGGGCGAGCTTGCCCTCCCAGTCCGCGACCCGGCGCTCGGCGAGAGCGACGATCGCTTCGTCGCCGCCGCAGCGGGCGAGCTCCTGCACTGCCATGACGGCGAGCTCGTCGTAGCCGCCGGGAAGCTCCTCGTGCGCGCTCTGGGAGAGCACGAACGACTTGCTGGGGCGGCCCCGGCCGCGGTGAGCGACCGGGACGTCATGCTCGGTGATGATGCCGTCGGCCTCGAGTGCGGCCAGATGGCGCCGCACAGCGGCGCTGGTGAGTCCGAAGCTCTCCGCCAGACGGCGGGCGGTGATCGGGCCGTGGGTCGAGATCGCCTCGACGAGGCGGTCGCGCGTGGTCAGCGCGACGCCCGGCTCGTACTCCGGTGCAGTCATGACGCCTCCCCTCTGACTCGATCGGGTCTACCCGTCCATTTTACAACACCCGAGTTTCCAAATACGACTCCCCGAGTGTGCCCCGCGGCACGAAGGATGCCCTAACCTGCAGAAATCCCCCGCTCGCATGCCCCCCCTTTTCAATTAGTCCGCTTTTCAACTATCCTGGGCATCCCCACTCCCGAAGGAGCGTCATGACCGACAGCACCACCAGCGACACAGAGAACTCGACCCGCGGCAGCTACGTCGCCACCGGCAAGCCCTTCGACCGGGACATGAACTACATCGACGACCGCATCACCCGCGATGGTCGCGACGGCTGGCCCGTCGAGGCCGGTCGCTACCGTCTCGTCGCCGCCCGCGCCTGCCCCTGGGCGAACCGCACCCTCATCTCCCGGCGCCTGCTGGGTCTGGAGGACGTGCTCTCCGTGGGCATGCCGGGCCCCACCCATGACAAGCGCTCGTGGACCTTCGACCTCGATGAGGGCGGCGTGGACCCGGTGCTCGGCTACGAGCGGCTCCAGCAGGCGTACTTCGCCCGCTTCCCCGACTACCCGCGCGGCATCACTGTCCCCGCGATCGTGGACATCCCCACGAAGTCCGTGGTCACGAACGACTTCCAGCAGATCACCCTCGACCTCGCCACCGAATGGTCCGAGTTCCACCGCGAGGGCGCACCGGACCTCTACCCCGAGGCGCAGCGCGAGGAGATCGATGCCCTCAACAGGTGGATGCTCCACCGCGTGAACAACGGCGTGTACAAGGTCGGCTTCGCCGGCTCGCAGGAGGACTACGAGCGCGAGTACGTGCTGCTGTGGGAGGCGCTGGACGAGCTCGAGGAGCGTCTGGGACACAGCCGCTATCTCATGGGTGCCACGCTCACCGAGGCGGATGTGAGGCTCTTCCCGACGCTGATCCGCTTCGACGCCGTCTACCACGGCCACTTCAAGGCGAACCGTCAGCTGCTGTCGACCATGCCGAACCTGTGGAACTACACCAAGGACCTGTTCCAGACTCCCGGCTTCGGCGACACCGTCGACTTCGCGCAGATCAAGCGCCACTACTACTACGTGCACGAGGATCTGAACCCCACCCAGATCGTGCCGCTCGGCCCGGCGCTCGAGCCGCTGCTGGCCCCGCATGACCGCGACCGCTTCGAGACGGACACCTGGGGACCGGGCGGTACCGCACCCGGGGCGCCGCTCGCCGCGGAGGTCGTCGACCCCACGCACACTCCCCTGCACGTCACGGGCCGCTGAGCCCGGTCCGGCCGGCGGGCGGTGACGGAGCGCTCACCGCGCTCTGCTCGCCCGCCCGCCGGGCCTAGCATGGTGCCCGCCATGGACGACCACACCGCTCTCGTCGCCGACGATCTCACCCTCAGCTACGGCGCCCGCAAGGCGCTGGACGGTCTGAGCCTCACCGCTGCGCGCGGCGAGGTCACCGCGCTGCTGGGTCCCAACGGCGCCGGCAAGACCACCGCCATCTCCTGCGCCACCGGACTGCTTCGCCCCGATGCGGGAAGCGTCCGCGTGCTCGGCACGGATCCGTGGCGAGCATCGGCCGCGCACCGCGCCCGGGTGGGGGTGATGATCCAGGACGGCGGCCTCACCTCCGGTGCCCGCGCGCTGCCGCTCCTGCACTACGCGGCGAGCCTCTACGCGGCCCCGCTGGACGTCGAGGAGGTCGCCGAGCACCTGGGCATCGACGAGTTCGCCCGCACCCTCGTGCGCCGCCTCTCCGGCGGGCAGCGCCAGCGGCTCGCCCTGGCGCTGGCGATCATCGGCCGCCCGGACCTGGTCTTCCTCGATGAGCCGACTGCCGGGATGGACCCCGCGATCCGCCGCCGCGTGCGCGAGCTGATCCGGGCCCTCGCCCGCACCGGCACCGCCGTCGTGCTCACCACCCACCTCATGGACGACGTGGTGGGGCTCGCGGACAGCGTCCAGGTCATCTCCCGCGGCCGCGTCCTCGCCGCCGGCAGCGTCCAGGACGTCATCAGCGCGCATCGCGCGGCCGACGGGGCGCTCGTGGTGCGGGCCACCGCGACCGGCGTCCCGCCTGAGGTCGCCCCCGTCCTCGCCGCCGACCTGCGCGAGGTCGCCGCCCGCCACGGCGCCGAGCTCGAGGTCACCACCGGCGGCGCCGCCGATCTCGAGGCCGTGCTGCTGGACCTGATGGACGAGGACGCCCCCACAGTGCATTCCCCTGCCGAGGAGAACCTGACGTGACCGCCGTGCCCGCCCCGCACGAGACTCCCCGTGCGACGGAGGATCGCACCCCTCGTCCTGCACCGCCGCTACGGCGCATCCTCGCCCACGCCGCGCTCGAGACGCGGCTGATCCTCTCCAACGGCGAGCAGCTCATGGTCGCGATCGTGCTGCCCGCGCTCGTGCTCATCGGCCTGCGTCTGCTGCCGCTGGGCCGCATCGAGGGCGTCCCCGCGATCGACACCGCGGTCGCCGCGACGCTCACCACGGCACTGATCTCCACCTCCCTCACCTCGCAGGCGATCCTCACCGGCTTCGACCGCCGCAACGGGGTGCTGCGCTGGGTGGCGACCACTCCGCTGGGCCGCGACGGCTACCTGGGCGGGAAGATCCTCGCGACCCTCACCACCCACGTGCTGCAGGTCGTGGTTCTCGGGATCCTCGCGCTGATCCTGGGCTGGCGGCCGGAGCTGGCGGGGCTGCTCGCCGCGGTGCCGGTGTGGCTCATCGGCACGGTCGCCTTCGGCACTCTGGGCCTGCTGATCGCGGGCACGCTGCGCACCGAGGCGGTGCTCGCGGTCTCGAACCTCGTCTTCCTCCTGCTGGTCGCTGCAGGCGGCGTCGCCTTCCCCACCTCCACCTACCCGCGCGTGCTCGGTGGGCTCGTGGACCTGCTGCCCTCGGGGGCGCTCGGCGAGCTGATGCGCGCCTGCCTCGCCTCGGGTCCCTTCTCCGCAGGCTCACTCGTGGTGCTCCTGCTGTGGGCGGTCGCGGGCGTGTTCGCGGTGCTGCGCTGGTTCCGCTGGACCGACGTCTGAGATCCCGGACCCGCGGGGGCGTCGTGAGTCGCATCCCGCACAGCTCCTCAGCCATCTCCCTGCAGCGGCTCGTAGAATCGGAGGCATGTCCAGCGCCCCCTCCGCCCCTGCACGACTCCCCGAGCGTCACGGGCACATCACCACCCTGCCCGATCCCCGCCTGACGGGGTGGGGGCCCGCGCGCCGCGCCCGGATCGCGGCGGTGGTGTTCTGGGGGAACCTCATCTGCCAGATGGGGATCATCCTCTCCGGCGCCGCGGTGCGGCTGACCGGCAGCGGGCTGGGCTGCTCCTCCTGGCCGAACTGCGAGCCGGGCCAGTTCACGCCCGAGCTCACGATGGCCTCGGGCATCCACCCCTTCGTCGAGTTCGGCAACCGCTCCCTCACCGGCGTGCTCACCGTCTTCGCGATCGCGCTGCTGCTCGTCTCCCGGCGCTGGCTCGGGCACAAGGGGCGCAGCTTCCGCGCCCTGACCTGGGTGCCGCTGATCGGCACCGCGCTGCAGGCCCTGATCGGTGCCTTCGTGGTCTGGATGGATCTGCACCCGGGTCTGGTCAGCCCGCACTTCCTCATCTCCCCCGTGCTCGCCGCGACCAGCGCCGTGCTGCTCGCGCGGCTCTACGACGGCGACGGCCGGACGCGGCTGGCCGTCCCTCGCACGGCGATGACCCTCTTCGTGCCGCTGGCCGTGGTGGGCTTCGTGGTGCTCCTGCTCTGCACGATCGTCACCGGCACCGGCCCCCACTCCGGGGACGCCGGCGCGATCACCCGCATCAACGCAAGCCCCGTGGTCGTCTCCCGCATCCACGCGCTGTCCGTCTACCTGTTCTGCGCCCTGCTCGCCGCGCTGCTCGTGGTGCTGCACCGTACCGGTGCCCGGCGCGGCGCCCGCACGGCCGCCTGGGCCCTCGTGGTCCTCACCCTCCTCCAGGGCGTGATCGGCTACGTCCAGTACTTCACGGGTCTGCCCTCCCTGATCGTCTTCCTCCACCTCATCGGTGCCGCGCTCTTCGGTGCGGGCATCGCCTGGGTGGGCGCACGCCTGGTCACCTGGCAGGAGCCCGGCACGTCACCGACGGACGCCGACGCAGGCCCCGTGCACCACGACTCCTCCCCCGCACCCTCGCACCCCACGCATCCCGCTCACCCCACGGAGGCACGATGATCCTCGGCCGGCGTCGCCGCAGCGCTCCCGCGGAGCTGCCCACCCTCGCCCAGGCACGCCCTGCCGGAGAGTTCGTCGCCGGAGTCCTCTCCCATCTCCGCACTGTCGTGGACGTGGGCTGGAACCTGCTGGACGTGGACGCCGAAGCGCACCGCCTGATCCGCGAGGCCGGGGCGACGAGCTGCTACATCGACTATCACCCCGTCTTCGGCGCCTCCCCCTTCGGGCACGTCATCTGCACCTCCGTCAACGAAGGCGTGCTCCACGGCCGCCCCTACGACCGCGTGCTCGAGGACGGGGACCTGCTGTCCCTGGACTTCGCTGTCGAGGTCGAGGGCTGGGTCGCGGACTCCTGCCTCACGATCGCGCTGGGCACTCCGCGCGAGGAGGACCTCCAGCTCATTCGGGACACGGAGCAGGTCATGTGGGCGGGCATCGATCAGGTGACCGCCGGTGCGACCGTGGGTGACATAGGCTTCGCGGTGATGAACGAGGCGACGAAGCTCGGCTACTCGATCAATGACCGCTTCGGCGGGCACGGCGTGGGCCGCACGATGCATGAGGCGCCGTTCGTGCCCAACCGCGGCACGCCGGGCGGCGGGGTCGAGCTCGTCGCCGGGCAGCTGATCACCGTCGAGCCGTTCCTGGTGCCCACCACCTCGGATCTCGAGGTCGATCCGCGCGATGGCTGGACCCAGCTCTCGGCCGACGGGTCTCGCGGCGCGCACGCCGAGCACACGCTCCAGGTCACCGACGGGGCGCCGGTGATCCTCACGGCACGCGCCGACGATCCCTCCCCGCGCAGCTCGCTGGGCTGATCCGCGCCCGACGCGCTCGGCCCAATCTCACGGGCTCCGCGCGTCACACGCCTCTCGCCCGCGCACGCGCTGCGCCCGGAGCGCTCAGACCAGGGCGCGGAGGCTCGCGGCGATGCCGTCCGCGTCCAGTCCTTCGGCGGCGAGGATCGCGTCCCGCTTCGCATGCGCGGGGAAGCCGAGCGCGACGCCGAGGCTGCGCACGACGGGGCCGGGAGCGCTGAGCGTCGCCCGCCGCTGGACGGCGAGGCCGAGGGCCGCCCCGAGACCGCGCTCGGCGATCCCGTCCTCGAGCGTGACGAGGGCGCGGGCAGCGCCGGCGAGATCCAGCAGCTCCTCCCGCAGCGGCAGCGCCTGCACCGGATCGAGGATCACGAGGTTCAGCTCCGGCTGGGACTCGCGCAGCTGGTGGGCGGCCTCGACCGCCCGGTCCGCGAGTGCGCCGACGGAGACCAGCAGCACGTCGATCGGTGCCTCCATGTCCCCGGCGAGCACGTCACCGGCGGGGAGCTCGGCGAGGGCGGGCAGCGGAGTCGGGCAGGCGCCCTTGGGGAAGCGCACGAGCGAGGGGCCGGGTGTGTCGAGCGCCGCGTCAACAGCCGCCTCGAGCTGCTCCGCGTCGCGCGGCGCCCACAGGCTCAGACCCGGCACCTGCACCGCGAGGCCCAGGTCCCAGATCCCGTGATGGCTGGGGCCGTCATCGCCGGTCACGCCCGCGCGGTCCAGAGTGATCGTCACGTTCTCGCGATGCAGTGCGAGGTCGAGCAGGAGCTGGTCGTGGGCACGATTGAGGAAGGTCGAGTAGAGAGCGACGAGGGGGCGGCGCCCGCCGGCGGAGAGCCCCGCGGCGGTGTCGAGCGCGAGCTGCTCGGCGATGCCGACGTCGAGCACACGCTCGGGCATCTCCTGCTGCATCGGGGTGAGGCCGACGGGGTCGATCATCGCGGCGCTCAGCGCGATCACGCGCTCGTCGGCGCGGGCGGCCGCGAGCACGCTCTTCCCGAGCCGGGCGCTCCAGGTGCTCCCGGCAGTCGCCGCCAGCGTGGGAATCGCGGTGGCCGCTGAGGCGTCGTCGGCAGCGGGGATCTCCTCGAGCGCAGCTGGCTCATCGTGGACAGCAGGCTCCTCGATGACGGCAGGCTCCTCAAGAGCGAAGGGTCCGGTCGCGTGCCAATGGTCGACGGCGTCCGCCTCCGCGCGGGCGAAGCCGAGGCCCTTGCGGGTCAGGACGTGCAGGACCACGCCCGCGCGCTCCGGGTCCTCAGCGGCGACGCGGGCCTGGCGCAGCGCCTCGGCGAGGGCACCGTGATCGTGGCCGTCGATGGGGCCGAGGTAGGTCAGGCCCAGCGCGGTGAACACGTCCAGCCCGGCGGGGACCTCTCCGGCGCGCAGCGCAGCGAGGTGGTGGGCGAGGCCGCCGATCGTCGGCGCGTAGGAGCGGGTGTTGTCGTTGAGCACCACGATGGTGCGGGAGCCGCGGTCAGCGGCGAGCTCGTTGAGTGCCTCGAGGCCCACTCC
>Ga0079224_100012308_pt1 | contig 11831 bp, 9 predicted proteins | sample Stecom2015_FD_80414 | JGI IMG/M metagenome (GOLD analysis project Ga0079224, IMG submission 80414) | Agricultural soil microbial communities from Utah to study Nitrogen management - Steer compost 2015 | ecosystem: Environmental > Terrestrial > Soil > Agricultural land | place: USA: Utah...
ACGGCCTTTGCGACCGCAATCGTCGTCGTTCACGCGTCGCTCGCCGGCATTGCGCCCGGGCAAGTCGTCGCGATCGTGCTCGCCGTCGTCACGACGGCCGCATCCGGCACATTCGTCGGCCTGATGATCCCGTCGCGAACACGCCTTGTGGACTGGGTCGTCGGCGGCGCATACGGGCTGACCGCGCTCGTCGGCGCGGTCGCGGCGGCCGTCGCGCGCACCGACGTCCTGCTCGGTATCGCGTGCGTGCTAGCGGCGGGCGCAGCGCTCTGCAGGCTCGCGGCGCAGCGCCGCTGGCGCCGCATCGATTGGCTCGTCCTGCGCGCGCGACGAATCGAACGAGGCACGTGACAGCGGCCGTCCTCGGCTGCTATCTGGGTCTCGCTATGGCGCGGCTGGCCGGATCGCGGGCGCTCAGGACCACTCCGAAGTCTGAGCGGGGGCCTCCGCCCACGTTCCGGCAACCCTTGAAAAATCCCGCACCGTCCCCACAGGGCCACGAATCACCGGCCCGTCACCGGCCGGCGAACAAGCAAGAAACGGTAGACCCGTCAAACCTGTGTGACAGGAGGTAGCGATGAGAAGGCAACACTCGACGCTGAACGCTGTCAGGGGAGGATCCGCGCTGGGCTTCGGCCTCCTCGCCCTCGTCTGCTCAGGCCTCGTGGCGGCGGAAGCGTCCGACAAACCCCAGTCGTACACGTGGTCGGCGGAGCTCGTCGAGTTCGACGCGCCGAACCGTAAAGCGACCGTCAAGGCGCGGGTCGTCGGCGAACGCGAGAACGTGAGGACCGACTCGCTGAACGAAGGCGACCAGGCGATGCTGACGTGGTCCGGCATCACGTACGGCGCGGGCATCCGGGCGCTCGAGCCCGGCAACCAGTCGAGCTTCGATCGAATGAGCATGCCGGTGGAGTTCGTCGCCGAGGAGAACGGACACATCGTGTTCCGCGTCGAGATCCCGGCCGAGAACGTCGACAAGATCGCCGCGCTCGAAGCGGGCCAGTGGGTCACCGCGCAGTCCAACCACCAGTCGACTGCCGCTGGGGAGGCGGTCCTCTCGATGAGGCCGTACGGCGATGTCGAATAAGGCCGTGCTTCGTAGCGCGCTCATCGCGGCGGGCGCGCTCGCGGCGGCGAGCATCGCGTTCGCGCAGAACCGTCTGCCCGACGTCGACCGCTTCACCGCGACGACCGTCGCGATGACGCCGGCCGACATCGAGCTCAGGATCGACGTGCGTGAGTGGTCCGACGAGGCGGGCCGGGCCGCGGTCGTCGCGGCGCTCGCCGAAGGGGGCGACGTCGCGGGCGCGCTGCGCGCCCTGCCGACGGTCGGCTACGTCTGGCGCAGCGATTCCGGTGTGGGCTACTCGGTCAAGTACGCGCATCGGATCGACACGCCGGAAGGCGAGCGGATCACGTTCGTGACCGACAAGCGCCTCGGCGCCTTCGATTTCAAGCCGTGGAAGGCCGAAGGCGTCGACGAGGACTCCGGCCTCGAGTACTCGGTGATCGAGCTCAAGCTCCCCGAGAACGGCACCGGAGACGGCACGCTGTCGCTCGCCGCAGAGGTGAAGCTCGATCGGGAAAACGGCCTCGTGCTGCTCGAGGCGCCGGCCGACGCGCCGCGTCTCTTGACCGACGTCAAGCTCGAGCCGAAGCCGTACTGGGCGCAGGGCTCGTGACCGGACGGAGGACGGCCGGCGCGTTCGCCGGCCGCCCTCCGCGGAAGCGTCCGAGCGCGCTCAAAGCGCCTCGTCTCCGGTCTCGCCGGTACGGATGCGCACGGCGTGCTCGAGATCGGAGACGAAGACCTTGCCGTCGCCGATCGAGCCCGTCGCCGCGGCCGAGATGATCGCTTCGACCGCCTGCTCGACGAGGTCGTCGGGAACCGCCGCCTCGATCTTCGTCTTCGGCACGAAGTCGACGGAGTATTCCGCGCCGCGGTAAAGCTCCGTGTGCCCCTTCTGGCGACCAAAGCCTTTGACTTCCGTGACCGTCAATCCCTGGACGCCGGCCTCGCCCAACGCCTGACGCACGTCTTCGAGCTTGAACGGCTTGATGATTGCCGTGACCCACTTCATTTGCTGCTACTCCTACCGGGCCGGGCGCCGCTGGGGCGGCCCGTTGCGTTGAGATCAAAAGACGACGCGCCTAGTGCAGCCTTTGTGCCATGGCCAGGAACGCTTCCAGTTCAATGAGTTAACGAAAAAGAACGCGGCCCCGCGCTCCGCATTGGTGCGCGTCGCGCACCAACGAGGAGCAGCGGGGCCGCTCGACCGGGCTGGGCTCGCCCGCGCGCGAGACCAGCGCGCGGCCGTGTGATCTCAGGCAAGGACCGGCCGGCTTCAGCCCATCGCCAAAGCCTCGCCGGCGACTACAGCTCGTAGGTCATGGCCTTCGTCTGCAGGAACGCCTCGAGCCCCTCGACACCGTGGAGCCGCCCGATACCGCTCTCGCGGTAGCCGCCCGTCTCGATCTCGGGGAAGAGCCGCGTGTGCGCATTGATCCAAACGCTGCCGCTCTTGATCGCCGCCGCCGCGCGCTGTGCACGCGCGAGGTCGCGTGACCAGACGCTCGCCGCGAGCCCGAAGCGGCTCGCATTCGCCTTCGCGATCGCTTCACCGTCGTCGTCGAAAGTCTGCACGCTGAGCACGGGGCCGAACACCTCGTCCGTCACGAGCGCCGAGCGCGGATTGCGCACGCGAACGAGGCTCGGCGTGATGAATGCCCCGGCCGCAAGCGGGCCGTCGGCCGGACGCCCTTCGAGCAGCACCTCGTCCGCTACTTTCGCGCCGCTGACGAGACGCCCGATGCGGTCGCGGCTCGGCAGATCGATCAACGGCCCGAGCTCGGTCGCGGGATCGTCGGCGAGGCCGAGCCGCACATCACGAAGCCGCGCCAGCAGCTTCGCCTCGAGCGCCTCGGCGACGCGTCGATGCACGATCACGCGGCTCGCGGCGACACAGACCTGTCCCGCATGACTCAGCGCCGCGCGCACGATGCCTTCCGCGGCCCGATCGAGATCCGCGTCGTCGAAGACGACGCACGGCGCGTTGCCGCCGAGCTCGAGATTGAGCCGCTTCAACGTCGCGGCCGAGGCCGCCATGATTTTCTTGCCGACCTCCGTGCTGCCCGTGTAGCTCAGCATGTCGACGTCGGGCGACGCGACGAGGAGCTTTCCCACCGCGTCGCCGGTCTCGACGAGCATGTTCACCGCGCCGCGCGGCAGCTCCTCGACGCCGGCGATCCGCTCGAACACCTTCCCGTTCACGAGCGCGGTTTGAGGCGCGGCCTTGACGACGGCCGTGCAGCCCGCTGCGATCACCGGCGCGAGCGAACGGATCAGGAGCGCGATCGGCGCGTTCCACGGCACGATGATCGCGACGACGCCGACGGGCTCCCGGCGCAGCAACGTGTGGAGATTCGGCTCGAGCTCGATCGTGCGGCCGAACACATTCCGCGCGAGCCCCGCATAGTAACGGAGCTCCGAGACTGCGCCCGCGACCTCGTGCATCGCGTCGCGGATCGGCTTGCCGTTCTCGCGCGCGAGGTCCCACGCGAGCTCGGGCTTCACGGCCTCGATGCGCTCGGCGAGCGCGAGCAGCACTTGCGCGCGAAGACGCGGTTGCCGCGCCCACGTTCCGGTGTCGAAGACGCGCCGCGCGGCGGCGATCGCGGCTTCCGCGTCATCGGGACCCGCGTCCGCGAACTCGCCGAGCGTCTCGCCCGTGCCGGGATTCACGCTCGGCGCGGTCGCGCCGCTCGCCGAAGACCGCCACTCGCCGTCGATCCAATGCTTCGCCGTTTCGCTCACTGGTCTCCTCCTATGCCCGCCATCGCGCCGACGTCGAGCGCGGCGGGCGAGTCGAAACAGCATAAGGCGTTCCGCTCGTGCGCGGTCGACACGCGCGCGGCGCAAGGACCGCACCGCCGAGTTCAAGTCCGCCAGGGCTTGTGAGAACATCCTTTTTTGCGCCGTCGCATCAAGCACTTCAGGGAGGTGGAGAAGATGGGATTCGCACTGTCTTCGCTCGAGCTGAAAAGCTCGGCGTTCCTGCAGAACGGAGCCATTCCCCGCAAGCATACCGGCGAGGGCGAAGACGTCTCGCCGCCGCTCTCGTGGTCGCATCTGCCGGACGGCACGAAGTCGCTCGCATTGATTTGCCACGATCCCGACGCGCCGCTCGTGAGCCCCGGCTCGTACGGGTTCGTGCATTGGGTGCTCTACAACATCCCTGCGTCCGTCTCCGAGCTCCCCGAAGGCGTGCAAGGCTACACGAGCGGCCGCAACGATTTCGGTCACACGCGCTACGGCGGCCCGATGCCGCCGGAGGGCCATGGCGTGCACCACTACTACTTCTGGCTGCTCGCGCTCGATCGCGAGCTCGATCTTCCGGAGGGTCTCTCGATGTGGGAGCTTCTGGAACGCGTCGAGCCGCACGTGATCGGCATGAATCGCCTCGTCGGCACGTACGCGCGCGGCTGACCATGCTCACGAGACGCGACCTCTTCGCCTCCGGTCTTGCGGCCGTCGCGTGGGCCGGCGCGAGCCGCGTGCTTGCGCAGGCCACGGATCCCACGGATCTGACGCTCGCGGAAGCGTCGCGCATGATTCGCGCGCGGCTGCTCTCGCCCGTCGAGCTGACGGAGGCCTATCTCGCCGCGATCGACCGTTACGAGCCCGACGTCAACGCGTACATCACGATTACGCGCGAGCGCGCGCTCGAGCAGGCACGTGCTTTAGAGGCGGAGCTCGCGAACGGACGCTGGCGCGGTCCATTGCACGGCGTGCCGATCGCGCTCAAGGACAACATCGACACGGCCGGCATTCGGACGACCGCCGCGGGCGCGGTATTCGCGGACCGCGTGCCGAGCGAGGACGCGGAAGTCGCGCAGAGGCTCGACGCGGCGGGCGCCGTGCTGCTCGGAAAGCTCAACATGCACGAGTACGCGTACGGCGGCACGTCGTCGATCACCCACTTCGGCCCGGTGCACAATCCGTGGAACCTCGCGCACATTCCGGGCGGATCTTCGGGCGGCTCCGCCGCCGCGGTCGCGGCGCGGATGTGCGCGGGCGCGCTCGGCACCGACACGCTCGCTTCGATCCGCTTGCCGGCCGCGTACTGCGGCGTCGTCGGCCTGAAACCGACGCACGGCCTCGCGAGTATCCGCGGGATCATCCCCGTGTCCGAATCGCTCGATCACGTGGGGCCGATGACGCGCACCGTCGCCGATGCGGCCCTGATGCTCGGCGCGATCGCGGGCTTCGATCCCCTCGATCCCGTGAGCATTCGCGCGCCGATACCTGATTATTCGGCGGCGATCTACCGCCGCGCGGCGACGCTCAGGATCGGCCTGCCCGGCGACCGTTATTTCGGCGCGCTCGAGCCCGACGTCGAGGCGGCGATCGACGAAGCGCTCGGCGTGCTCCGCAGCCTCACGGCCGAGACACGCGACATCACGATGCCCGAGCCGCCCGATTTTCCCGTGCTGCTGGCCGAGGCCTATGCGTATCACAAACCCTGGCTCGACGATCCCGAGACGCGTCGCCTGTACGACCCGGTCACGCTCGAGCGCCTGCTCGCGGCGGGCGAGTTCTCGACGGTCGAGTATTACGCTGCACGGCGCGAGCTCGCGCTCGCGCGCCGCGCGATCGACGGCGTCTTCGCGGACGTGGATCTGATCGTGACGCCGACCGCGCCGGGGCTGCCGGAGACGATCGCGAACGCGCAGAACCCTGCCGAAGCATCCGGCGCCGAGCCGTCGGTGCGGAACACGTATCCGTTCAATCTGTTTGGCATCCCGACGATCAGCGTGCCGTGCGGTTTCAGCCGCTCGGGGCTGCCGATCGGGGTGCAGATCAGCGGCCCTCGTCTCGGCGAGCTCGACGTGCTGACGCTCGCGCACGCGTACGAGCAGGCGACGGAATGGCACCGCCGCAAGCCTCCGCTGCTGGACGGCTGAGATCCTCGGAATGGAACTTGCATTTCGGCCGATCCGGCACACGCGAAACGAGGAGACCGGATCATGGAAAGGATCGAGAAGACCGTCGACGTGGATTGCCCGGTGCACACGGTCTACAACCAATGGACACAGTTCGAGTCGTTTCCGAAGTTCATGTCCGGCGTCAAGGACGTGCGACAGATCGACGACACGCACACGCATTGGCGCGCAGAGCTCTGGGGCAAGGAGAAGGAGTGGGACGCCGAGATCACCGAGCAGATCCCCGATCGGATCATCGCATGGCGTAGCATCTCGGGCGACGCGCCGAACGCAGGCACGGTACGCTTCGAGCCGTTACCCGGTGAGCGTACGCGCGTATACCTGATGATGGAATACGAGCCGCAAGGGCTCACGGAAAAGGTCGGAGACTCGCTCGGCGCGATGGGAATGAGCGTGCAACGCTCCGTCGACGGCTTCAAACGGTTCATCGAAAGCCGCGGCCGCGAGGAAGGCGGATGGCGCGGCGAGGTGCACGGCGGCGACCGCAAGCTTTGAGCGGGGCCTTTCGCCGGTCGGCGGGGCCTCGCGCGTCGTCGGTCGGCGGAGGTTAGTTGCGCGGCGCGCCGAGCGTCGGCGAGTCGAGCAGGGCCCGGGCGGCCTCTCCTATCGTGTCCAAGTGCTCCGTGCTGGCGAACACGCAGCGGGCGGAGAACGCGCCGACCACGAGCAGCGTCAGCGCATCGCCCAGCGCGTCCGGCTGCTGCGCGCCCATCTCCTTGCAGAGTGCACGAAAGCGCCGCGCGATCTCGTCGTGATGCTCACGGATGATGCGCGCCGCGGGGTGATCGTGATCGACCTCGACCGCCGTGTTCGCGATCGGACATCCTCTGTGGGCGGCCTTGTGGCAGATGCGATTCTCGAGCAGCTCGAACAACGCCTCGATCTGCGCGCGCGCGTTGCCGGCGTGCGGTTTGATCGTCGCGTCCCACCACTCCCAGAAGCGCCGCGTCTGATCCTCGAGACACGCAGCGACGAGCGCGTCCTTCGACTCGTAGAGACGGTATAGCGTCACCTTCGTCGTCTCGGCCTCGGCCGCAATCGCATCGACGCTGACCGCACGGATGCCGTGCCGGTAGAACAGGTTCTGAGCCGCGCGAAGGATGCGCTCCTTCGTGCATTGCGGCGGACACGAGCACTCGCTCGGACTCGCGAACGGCGGGGCCGTGTTTGAAATGACGTCGAAGGGTGTTGACATGAAACTTACCGGTTAGTTAACCTGCGATGTAACTAGACGGTATAGTAACAGAAGCGTCACACCCCGCCCATAGTGTCGAGATTCGGCTTCCCGAAACGACCATCCGGAGCCCCGACGCTTTCGTGACTAGCACCGTCGCCGCACATGGACCGGATTGTAACCCCCGATACGAAAAAGGATTACCCGATGAGATCGCATTCCGTCGCGTCACTCGTCCCGTCGCTCGTCGCCGTCGCCGTGCTCGCCGGCTGCACGAGCGGGGAAGCCGGGGACCCCGTTTCCGCGCCGCCGCCGCCGACCGTCAGCGCCGCGGAGGTCGCGATCCGAGAGCTTCGCGACTGGGCGGACTTCACCGGCCGGCTCGAAGCCGCGAGCCACGTCGAGGTGCGTCCGCGCGTCGGCGGATACATCGAATCCGTGCACTTCGACGAGGGCGGCCGAGTCTCGCGCGGGGATCTGCTGTTCACGATCGATGCGCGCCCGTACGAAGCCGAGGTCGCGCGGCTCGAAGCGGAACGCGCCCGCGCGAGGGCGCAGCTCGAGCTCGCGCGTACGTATCGCGATCGCGCCGAGCGCCTGCTCGCGGAGCGGGCGACGTCGCGCGAAGAGTACGAGCAGCTCGTCGCGGACGCGGAGGTCGCGGAGGCGACGCTGCGCTCCGTCGAGGCCGCGCTCGAGGCGGCGAAGCTCGATCTCTCGTTCACGCGCGTCACCGCGCCGATCGACGGGCGCGTATCGCGCGCGGTCGTGACACCGGGCAACCTCGTCGACAGCACGACGCTGCTCACGACGGTCGTCGCGGATGATCCGATTCACGCGTACTTCGACGTCGACGAGCACACATACCTCGAGCTGATGCGCGGCGCCGCGACCAAGCCCGCGTCGACGGACGCGAAAGGGCATCCGCATCACGCGGAAGGGCTCGTCGTGTTCGTCGGCCTCGCGAACGAGCAGGGCTTCCCGCACGTCGGACGGCTCGACTTCATCGACAACGAGGTCGATCCCGAGCAGGGCACGATCCGTGCGCGCGCGGTGCTCGAGAATCCGGACGGGCGCTTCACGCCCGGTCTCTTCGCACGGCTTCGCGTCGTCGGCGAGCACAGCTATCGGGTCGCGCTCGTCGACGAGAAGGCGATCGGCACCGATCTCGACCGCAAGTACGTGCTCGTCGTCGACGAGAACGGCGTCGCCCAGTACCGCCCGGTCGAGCTCGGACGGAGCGTCGACGGCCTGCGCATCGTGAAGAACGGTTTGCGCGAAGGCGATCGTGTCATCGTGAACGGGCTCCAGCGCGTGCGTCCCGGGATGCCGGTCGTCGCGAACGAGGTGCCGATGCCCGTCGAGTCGCCGCAGGTCGAGCGGCTCGTCGCGGCGAAAACGTTCGGTCATGCCGTGGCCGCGTCGCAGGAGAGATCGCGGAATGACGGCTTCTAGCAGCTAGCGGCCTGGCCGTCGGCAAGCGCCGACGGCCCTCCCCCCGCCTTTCTTCGAGGTCAAAGCCCCGCGAGTCGGGGTCGAGGGGAGTTTTTTTCGCTCGGTTCGGGATTTTCGAGGGACGGACCCATGAACTTCTCGCAGTACTTCATAGAGCGGCCGATCTTCGCCGGGGTGCTCTCGGCGCTCATTTTCATCGCGGGAGCCCTGTCGCTGCGCCTCTTGCCCGTCAGCGAGTACCCGGAGGTCGTGCCGCCGACGGTCATCGTCACCGCGCGCTACCCGGGCGCGAATCCCGAGGTCATCGCCGAGACGGTCGCATCGCCGCTCGAGCAGGCGATCAACGGCGTCGAAAACATGCTGTACATGTCGTCGCAGTCGACCGCTGACGGCGTGATGCAGCTCACGGTCACGTTCGCGCTCGGCACCGATCTCGACAAGGCACAGGTGCTCGTGCAGAACCGCGTCGCGCAAACGCTCGCGAAGCTGCCCGAGGAGACGCAGCGGATCGGCGTCGTGACCGAGAAGTCGTCGCCGAACATCACGCTGCTCGTGCACCTGATCGCGACCGACGACCGGTACGACATGCTGTACCTGTCGAACTACGCGACGCTTCGAATTCGCGACGAGCTCGCGCGGATTCCCGGTGTCGGTCAGGCGCAGGTCTTCGGCGCCGGTGACTACTCGATGCGCGTGTGGCTCGACCCGGAGAAGATCGCGGCGCTCAACCTCACCGCGGGCGACGTCGTCCGCGCGATCCGCGAGCAGAACATCCAGGTCGCCGCCGGCCAGCTCGGCGCGCCGCCGACCGCGAGCGCAGCGCAGTTCCAGCTCCTGATCAACACGCAGGGACGCCTCGCGAGCACGGAAGAGTTCGAGAACATCGTCATCAAGACGGGCGATCGGGGTCAGATCACGCGGCTTCGCGACGTCGCACGCGTCGAGCTCGGCGCGAGCACATATGCGCTCAGGGCGCTCCTCGACAACGAGGAAGCGACCGCGGTCGTGATCTTCCAGCAGCCCGGCAGCAACGCGATCGAGATCTCGAACCGCGTCCGTGAGCGCATGGCCGAGCTCGCAAAGGAGTTTCCGGAGGGGATCGAATACAAGATCGTCTGGGACCCGACGATGTTCGTCCGCGACTCGATCAAGGCGGTCGTAAAGACGCTGGTCGAGGCGATCTTCCTCGTCGTGCTCGTCGTCGTGCTGTTCCTGCAGACGTGGCGCGCGTCGATCATCCCGCTGGTCGCGGTGCCGGTGTCGCTCGTCGGCACGCTCGCGGTGATGCACGCCTTGGGCTTTTCACTGAACACGCTGTCGCTGTTCGGCCTCGTGCTCGCGATCGGCATCGTCGTCGACGACGCGATCGTCGTCGTCGAGAACGTCGAGCGGAACATCGAGAAGGGGTTGAAGCCGCTCGAGGCGGCACGTCAGGCGATGCGCGAGGTCACGAGCCCGATCATCGCGATCTCCGCGGTGCTCGTCGCCGTGTTCGTGCCGACCGCGTTCATCAGCGGACTGTCCGGCGAGTTCTACAGTCAGTTCGCGCTGACGATCGCGATCAGCACGGTGATCTCGGCGTTCAATTCGCTGACGCTCTCCCCTGCCCTGTCGGCCGTGCTGTTGAAGCCGCACGGCGCGCCGCCCGATCGGCTGCAACGCGGGATCGATCTCGCGTTCGGCTGGCTGCTTCGGCCGTTCAACCGGCTCTTCGAGTGGTCGTCGCTCCGCTACGTCGGCCTGACCGGTCGGCTGCTGCGCCGTGCGAGCATCGCGGTCGTCGTCTACGTCGGCCTGGTCGGGCTCACGTGGCTCGGCTTCTCGAGCGTGCCGCGCGGCTTCATCCCGCAGCAGGACAAGGAGTACCTCGTCGCGTTCGCTCAGCTGCCCGAGGCCGCGACGCTCGACCGCACGGACGCGGTGATCCGCCGCATGGGCGAGATCGCGCTCGCGACGCCGGGCGTCGCACACTCGGTCGCGTTCCCCGGGCTCTCGATCAACGGCTTCGTGAACAGCCCGAATACCGGCATCGCGTTCATCGCGCTGAAGGACTTCGAGGACCCGGACCGCGTCGAGAAGCGCTCGGCTTGGGAGGTGCTCGCGGAGCTCAACGCGAAGTTCGCCGAGATCCAGGACGCGTACATCGCGGTGTTCCCGCCGCCCGCGGTCGAGGGCCTGGGCTCGATCGGAGGCTTCAGGCTGCAGATCGAAGACCGCGCGGGCCTCGGGTTCGAGGCGCTCTACAACGAGACGCAGAACATCCTCGCGGAAGCCTGGCAGACGCCGGGGCTCGCGGACGTCTTCTCGAGCTTCCAGGTGAACGTGCCGCAGATCCGCGCGAAGGTCGACCGCGACAAGGCGAAGGCGCAGGGCGTGCCGCTGACCGAGATCTTCGACACGATGCAGGTCTATCTCGGCTCGCTTTATGTCAATGACTTCAATCAGTTCGGAAGAACTTATCAAGTCAATGCTCAAGCCGACATGCGCTTCCGACTCACGGCCGACGACATCCTGCGGCTCAAAGTGCGGAACTCGGCGGGCGAGATGGTGCCGCTCGGGGCGTTCGTCACGCTCGAGGAGGTGGCCGGACCGGACCGCGTGATGCACTACAACGGCTACGTGACGGCCGAGATCAACGGCGCGCCGGCTCCGGGCTATTCGTCCGGACAAGCCGAGGCGCTGATCGCCGACATCGTGAACCGCTCCCTGCCGAACGGCATGGCCTTCGAGTGGACGGAGCTCACGTACCAGCAGATCCTCGCCGGCAACACCGGCGTCTGGGTCTTCCCGCTCGTCGTGCTGCTCGCATTCCTCGTGCTCGCGGCGCTCTACGAGTCGCTCGCGCTGCCGCTCGTCGTGATTCTGATCGTGCCGATGTGCTTGCTCTCGGCGATCACGGGCGTCTGGCTCACGAACGGCGACAACAACATCTTCACGCAGATCGGCTTCATCGTGCTCGTCGGTCTCGCGTGCAAGAACGCGATTCTGATCGTCGAGTTCGCGCGGACGCGCGAGGCGGACGGCGCGAGCACGTGGGACGCGATCCTCGAAGCCTGCCGGCTGCGGCTACGCCCGATTCTGATGACGTCGATCGCGTTCACCGCGGGCGTCGTGCCGCTCGTGTTCTCGAGCGGATCGGGCGCCGAGATGCGGCATGCGATGGGCGTCGCGGTGTTCGCCGGGATGATCGGCGTGA
>Ga0079224_100012309_pt1 | contig 11830 bp, 12 predicted proteins | sample Stecom2015_FD_80414 | JGI IMG/M metagenome (GOLD analysis project Ga0079224, IMG submission 80414) | Agricultural soil microbial communities from Utah to study Nitrogen management - Steer compost 2015 | ecosystem: Environmental > Terrestrial > Soil > Agricultural land | place: USA: Utah...
AATAACCGCGGTTATTTAAATAATAGCTGGCGTGATCACATGCTGAAAGTTACGGTAGTGTAATTGATCAATTAGCAGTCGCTGAACAGGCTAGCCGTTCGCGGCTAGACCTGTTTTGTTTTTTTAGGAGTGTAAATGGTGGTAAAACGCTTTTTTGGGCTCGTGGTGGCGAGTACGTTGGTCATGGCTGCACCGCAGGCGCTAGCTGTCGATGAGGCCGTGCTTGAGCAGGGTAAGATGTTATTTACGACCGAGGCCAAGCCCATGCACTGTGCTATTTGTCATGCTTTGGAAGATGCAGGGGCGACCGGTAGTATTGGTCCCAGTTTAGACGACTTGAAGCCGACTAAAGAGCAGATTCATAAGGTCATGATTGAAGGGATGGGGGCAATGCCTTCTTTCGAGGCCACGCTTAGCGAAGAAGAGCGTGATGCCATCGCCGAGTACGTGGTACATGCGGTAGGCCAGTAATAACTAATAGACCAACAAAAAAGCCAGCATACTATGCTGGCTTTTTTGTTGGAGTAAGGTGGTTTATGTCTTATGGCTCGAATGAGGTTATTCGATGAACTCCGCCACTTCTTCGTCTTTTTTGATGGGCTTAATCAGGTCTTCGCGCTTAATGCCCAACCACATCGACACTGCAGCGGCCACGAACACGGACGAATAAATACCAAACCAAATACCGATGGTTAAGGCCAGCGAGAAGTACTGAAGAGTGGGGCCGCCAAAGAAGAACATAGACAGCACCATCATTTGCGTCGAGCCGTGGGTAATCACGGTACGAGAAATAATCTGCGTGATGGAGAGGTTAATAACTTCATCCGTAGGCATACGTCGTTGCTTACGGAAGTTTTCACGAATACGATCCATAACTACCACCGACTCGTTAACCGAATAACCCAATACGGCTAACACACCGGCGAGTACCGACAGCGAGAACTCCCATTGAAATAGCGCAAAGAAGCCAAGAATAATGATGACGTCGTGTAAGTTAGCCAAGGCGCAAGAAACAGCCAGTTTCCATTCGAAGCGGAAGGCCAAATACACCATGATGCCAGCGACCACAAAGAGCAGGGCCATTAAACCGTTATGGACTAGCTCTTCACCGACCTGAGGGCCTACAAACTCCACGCGCCGCAGTTCGATGTCGCCACTGTAAGTGGACTGTAGGGCGCTTAGTACAGCGTTACTTTGGGCTGTGCTATCAATGTCTTCGCGTGTGGGTAAGCGAATCATGACGTCGCGAGACGTACCAAAGTTTTGTACCTGAAAGTCGGAGTAACCTAAACCGCTGATCGACTCCCTGACGCTTTCTAACGGTGCAGGAGTGTCGTAGTTAACTTCAATAACAGTACCGCCGGTAAACTCAATCGACAGATTAAAACCTTTGGTAGCGATAAAAAATACCGCGGCGACAAAGAAAAAGACACTAATCAGATTTAGCACCAACGCGTGGCGCATAAAGGGGATAGTGCGAGATATTCTAAAAAATTCCATAGTGCTACGCCTGTAGTGGGAAGAAGGAGCGATTAATGCTCCTGCAGAGGCTTATTTCTTGTTGTCTGGCTTCCAGACTTGTCCAATTGCGATGTGTTGTAAGCGACGCTTGCGGCCATACCAAAGGTTAACCATCGCGCGCACACCCACTACCGAGGTGAACATGGACGTTAGGATGCCAATACAATGCACCACAGCAAAGCCACGTACTGGGCCACTGCCGAACGCTAATAAGGCAATACCCACAATCAAACTGGTTAGGTTCGAGTCAAAAATGGTGGCCCAAGCGCGCTCGAAGCCCAAATTAATGGCTTGTTGCGGCGAGGCACCGTTACGTAATTCTTCACGTATACGCTCGTTAATCAGCACGTTGGCGTCAATTGCCATACCCAGTGTTAAGGCAATCGCGGCAATACCCGGCAAAGTAAGCGTGGCTTGTAACATCGACAGCACGGCTAATAGCAACAACACGTTAAAGCTTAGACCCAGCGTCGAGAACAAGCCGAACAGCTGGTAGTAAACAATAATGAAAATTGCAATGGCAATAAAGCCGTAGAGCGTCGAGTTAAAACCCTGTTGAATATTGGCGGCACCCAGACTTGGGCCAATGGTACGCTCTTCGATAATGCTCATGGGGGCGGCTAATGAACCTGCACGTAACAACAGAGCAATATCGGCGGCTTCACGGGCATCCATGCTGCCGGTAATCTGTACCTGACCGCTAGGAATTTCACTGCGAATAACTGGAGCGGTAACAACCTCGCCTTTACCTTGTTCGAACAGCACAATAGCCATTCGTTTGTTGATGTTGTTGCGGGTTACGTCACGGAAAATACGTGAGCCCTTACTATCAAGCGTTAGGTTGACCGAAGGCTGTTGTGTTTGGGAGTCGCGTCCGGGCTGGGCGTCTTGCAGGTTTTCACCGGTTAGCACCACTTGGCGTCGCAGCAACAAATCGCGTCCGTCACGGTCAGTATAACGTTCCAGACCAAACGGTACGGTACCGGCATTCAGGGCAGCGATAGCAGTGGGTGAGTCGTCAACCAGACGAATCTCTAATGTAGCGGTACGTCCCAAAATTTCTTTAGCTTTGGCGACGTCCTGTACGCCAGGCAACTGCACAATAATGCGGTCGGTACCCTGTTGCTGAATAATAGGTTCGGCTACGCCGAGCTCGTTAATTCGGTTGTACAGGGTAGTAACGTTTTGGCGTAAAGCGTTGGTTTGCGCCTGTATCACGGCTGTTTCAGCCATGGTGCCATGCAGCTCGAAACCTTCACCACCGGCACGTACCAGATTTAAATCGGGTACCTGACGACGTAAGAGGTTTAACGCTTCGTCTCGTGCTTCAGCCGAGTCAAAGCGAGCAATAATTGATTGGTTTAAACGTTCTACGCCTTGTGTTGCAATGCGCTCGTCGCGCAATACGGTACGCACTTCAGAGGCGAGTGACTCGTAGCGGCCGGTTAAGGCGCCTTCCATGTCTACTTGCAGCAAAAAGTGCACACCACCGCGCAAGTCTAGACCCAAATGCATTGGGTTCGCACCGATGGCGGTTAGCCATGCGGGTGAGGCGGGCATTAAGTTAAGAGCCACTGTGTAGTCGGCATCTTCGGGATCTTTAATCAGTTCGCGTTCAATAACATCTTTGGCGCGTAACTGTTCGTCGGTTGTGGCGAAGCGCACCCGTACCGAACCCACCGGTCCATTCTGTTCGAACGAGGAACCAGTCGATTCAATGTTATATCGCTGAAGAATGTTCTCAACCCGCGAGATCATATCGGTGTCGACTCTAACCGTAGACTTGGCGCCTGCCACCTGCACAGCAGGAGACTCACCAAAGAAATTAGGAATGGTGTAGAGCACGCCAATAATGAGGGCGGCTAAGACAATGAGGTATTTCCAAAGGGGATAACGGTTCATGGGCGCTTCACAGCAAGAGCGGTACAAATAAACCCGAACCTAAGGTTCGGGTTAAGAAAAAACTTATAGCGTTTTGATCGTGCCTTTAGGCAGAACAGAAGCGACTGCTTGGCGTTGTAGCAAAAGCTCAACCGGTTTGTCGTCGAGATTAGCCACGTCAAGGGTGATGTAGTTGTCGCTGACTTTTGTGATTTTTCCTAAAAAGCCGCCGGACGTAATCACTTCGTCGCCCTTAGCGAGATTTGCAACTAAGTTGCGATGTGCTTTTTGACGTTTCATTTGGGGACGAATCATCAAGAAGTACAGAATAACAAACATCAAGATGATAGGCAGCATACCTACCAATGCGTTTTCGCCACCCGCTGCTTGGGCTGGCATGAGGGTCAGAATGTCAGCTACGGACATGAAGTGCTCCTGTGTGGTGTTGGATAATTTTTTAAAATCTGAAAACTCAACGTGCTATTGTAGCGGCATATAAAAGACATGAGCGAGGCATAGCTTAGTCGATACCTTGCGAGCGGTCACGCGCAAAAGCACTTTTCCACTCGTCAAAGCGCTTCTGCTCTATGGCTTCGCGCATTTCTTTCATAATCTGTAAATAAAAATGAAGATTATGATACGTGTTTAATCGGGCTCCTGTCATTTCATTCGAACGATGCAGGTGATGCAGATACGATCGCGAGAAGTGCGTGCAAGTGTGACAGCTGCAGCTAGGGTCTACGGGTCGCGTATCATCGCGGTAGCGCGCATTGCGCAATTTTAAATCACCGAAACGTGTGAATAACCAACCGTTTCGTGCATTGCGAGTAGGCATTACGCAATCGAACATGTCTACCCCTTGGCTAACGCCCTCGACTAAGTCCTCAGGCGTGCCTACACCCATTAAATAACGGGGTGCGTTAGTGGGTAACTGGGGTGTGGTGTGGGCAAGTACGCGAAACATATCTTCTTTAGGCTCGCCTACCGATAAGCCGCCGATGGCGTAGCCTTCAAAGCCAATATCCACTAAGCCTGCTAGCGACTCATCGCGCAGATCTTCATACATGCCGCCTTGCACAATACCAAATAAGGCATTGGGGTTTTCTAAGGCTTTAAATTCATTACGTGAACGTTTGGCCCAGCGCAGTGACATGCGCATGGATTGGGCTGCCTCTTCATGCGTGGCAGCACGACCATCAATTAAGTAGGGCGTACATTCGTCAAACACCATGGCAATGTCGGAATTTAACGAGCGTTGAATGCGCATGGACTCTTCTGGCGTTAGAAACATGCGGTCGCCGTTAATCGGCGAGGCAAAGGTTACCCCTTCTTCAGTAATCTTCCGCATGCCTTCAAGGCTGAACACCTGAAAGCCGCCCGAGTCGGTAAGAATGGGTTTGTTCCACTGCATGAACTGGTGTAATCCACCGTGGGTATCCATGACCTGTGTACCCGGACGTAACCACAAATGAAAGGTATTACCCAGAATAATTTGAGCTTCAATATCCTCGAGCTCGTGTGGCAGCATGCCTTTGACACTGCCATAGGTGCCTACCGGCATAAAAATAGGGGTTTGAACCTTACCGTGGTTCAGAGTGATTTCGCCACGACGTGCAGAGCCGTCGTTGCCGAGCAATTTAAACTGTAATCCGTTCATGGTTAATGAGCTGCTTCGATAAACATTGCGTCGCCGTAACTAAAGAAGCGATACCGCTGTTGGATGGCATGCTGATACGCATGTTGAATGGTGTCGATGCTTGAAAGCGCTGACACCAGCATAAGTAAAGTGGATTGAGGCAAATGAAAGTTAGTCACCAGTGCATCAATCCAGTGAAAACGATAACCGGGGGTAATAAATAAGGTGGTGTCGCCTTCGATACAGCCGTCTGCGTGGACATGGCCATTACTGAGTTCGGGCTGCGCGGCTGATTCCAGCGCACGTACGCTTGTCGTGCCCACGGCGATAACGCGTTTACCGGCGGCTCGTGTGGCAGCAATCTTTTTTAAGGTCTCGCTGGGTACCGAGTAGCGTTCTGCATGCATTTCATGTTCACTAATGTGTTCTACACGAACAGGTTGAAACGTGCCCGCACCCACATGCAAGGTGACAAAGGCGGTATCGACTCCAAACTCGGCCAATTGATCTAAGGTTTTCTCATCGAAGTGCAGTCCAGCTGTCGGGGCAGCCACGGCGCCGGGCTCTTTTGCATACACCGTTTGATACCGCACATCGTCTTCGGCGGTAGGCGTGACATCAATATAAGGAGGCAGTGGTGTTGCACCGTATTGCTCTAGCAAATCCAGCACATTGCCTTCAAAATGCAGCTCAAATAGCGCGTCTTGTCGGCCCGTGACTGTGGCGTGCAAGGCGCCCTTAGCAAGATGCAATACCGTATTGGCTTTAGGTGATTTGCTTGCTCGTAAGTGGGCCAATGCGGTGTTAGCGCCCGTTACGCGCTCGATCAGTACTTCAACTTTTCCGCCTGTGCTTTTTTGGCCGGTAAGCCGAGCTTTAATCACTTTCGTATTGTTGAATACCAATAAATCGCCGGGCTGCAGCAGTGTTTTAAGTTGTGTGAACTGTAAGTCTTGGAGTTCGCCTTGCCGATTTACATGCAATAAGCGGCTGCCGTCGCGCGTTGCTGCGGGCGATTGCGCAATAAGTTCGGGAGGAAGGTGGTAATCGAAATCACGAATGTGTAAAGAGGGGTCGACGGACATAAATAATAAATGCGGATACGGGGCTGGCCCTATGATAAGCGATCATTTTACGCACTTATACAATTTCGGCCTAGATTTGCCATACCGAATCGTAATTTTCGGTATGCTGATGCTTTTGCAATCTGAATTTTGTCCGAAGGGATAGTATGTCTGGCGTGATTGGAAAACTGTGGTGTCGTTCTCGTGTTGCACTGTTCTTAATTGTTTTCACTTTCTGGGGCAGCGTAAGTCAGGCACAAATTGCCGGTTTACCCAGTGAGCTGGCTCCAGCGTGGAAAGCGACGGGGCTGGCAGATTCGTCGTTGTCCCTTGTGGTGCAAGAAGTGGATGGCCAGACCTTAATTCGGCATAACGGAACCTTGCCCCGTAATCCGGCTTCGGTCATGAAGCTGGTTACCACGTGGGGAGGTTTATCGTCGCTAGGGCCAGAGTACACGTGGCGTACCTCGCTAATGGCTCAGGGCGGGGGCATCGTTGATGCGCAAGGCACCTTACAGGGACCCCTGTATATAAAAGCTAGCGGCGATCCCTTTTTAACGCTACCAGATTTATGGTCTTTATTGCGCGATTTACGCTTACGCGGCATTAAGAATGTAGGTGAAGTTATTGTTGATCGCAGTGTTTTTGGCCAAGTAGCGATCGACCCATGGGTCTTTGATAATGCGGGTGATCGGCCTTATAACGCCAGCCCTGATGCCGCGGTGGTGGCCTTAGGCGCATCGCGTATTGTGTTTCAGCCAGACCCACGCCAGCGGCGCTGGATTTCCTTTATCGACCCACCCTTACCGGGTGTACGTATCGATGGTGAGGTGGAGTGGACCAATGCGGTGTGTCCGGGTTCACCGAATATCGGTACCTCAGTGCGCACTGAGGGGCGTGGTGTAGTGATTAATGTAAGTGGTAAAGCGGCAGGCTCATGTGGTGAGTTCAGTGTGTATAGGCTGACACACAGTCAGGATATGTTCTTCCAAAGCGTTTTTAAATCGATCTGGAAAGAGCTGGGCGGTACCTTAGCTAGGGATGTACGCTCAGGCGTCGTTCCTGCTAATGCTACGCCAATTGTGTGGCACGATTCGCGTCCCTTGGCTGAACACATTCGCACCATTAATAAGCAAAGTAACAACTTGATGGCAACCTTGTTGTTGTTAACCATTGGTTCTGAGCTGAATGGTAAAGGGGCGGTGGTGGCCACTGCCGAGAATGCGCTGCTGCGTATCTTGAACCAACAGGGTATTAATACGCAGGGCTGGCGTATCGATAATGGATCGGGTTTATCGCGAGTTGGTCGAGTGACTGCCGACGGATTGGCTGGCATGCTAACGGTCGCGTGGCGTTCTAATTACATGCCCGAGTTCATGTCCTCGTTGGCTATTTCCGGAGTGGACGGAACCGTACGTCGACGTTTGCGTGACGATGATGTAGCTGGGCGTGCACACCTGAAAACAGGTACCTTACGCGATGCCCGAGCCTTGGCAGGCTATGTGCTGGGTGCCTCGGGTAAGCGCTATATTTTGGTTAGTATGGTGAATGATACGCGTTCGTCGGCGGTACGGTCTTTTGATGATGCACTCGTTAAGTGGTTAGCAAATCAGTAGTCAAGCCGCGTTTGGTTTAAAATCAGCGCTACGCTACAGCGCTTTGCTGGTTGAGCAAGCGCTGCATTTTGGTTTCAAGGATGTCCCATGCCCATACACGAAATACGTCACCCATTAATCCGCCACAAGCTAGGTTTGATGCGTCGCGCTGATTTAAGCACCAAAAATTTTCGCGAGATGTCACAAGAAATTGCTGCATTGCTGACTTACGAAGCCTCTAAAGACTTGCCTTTAGAGCCCACTGACATCGAGGGGTGGTGTGGTACCGTCTCGGTTGAAAAGCTTGCAGGAAAGAAAGTAACTGTTGTGCCTATTTTGCGTGCCGGCATTGGTATGCTCGATGGCGTGCTCAGTTTGATTCCCGGTGCTAAAGTATCGGTTATTGGTATTGCACGCAACGAAGAAACCCTTGAAGCGCAAACGTATTTAGAGCGCTTAGTTGCCGAGCTAGAGCAACGCCTAGCGCTTATTGTTGACCCTATGCTGGCGACAGGCGGTTCAATGGTAGCCACCATCGATCTGTTGAAAAAAGCGGGCTGCAAAAATATTCGTGCGTTGGTGTTGGTGGCCGCTCCAGAGGGCATTAAAGCGGTGCAAGATGCCCACCCTGACGTTCATATTTACACAGCGTCTATCGACAACCACCTAGATGAAAACGGGTACATTGTGCCGGGCTTAGGCGATGCCGGAGACCGTATCTTTGGGACGCGTCAAAAGGTTGAAAGCTAAGGTATAAAGAAGAAAGTCGGTAGTAACCGGCTTTTTTTCTTCTGCCATGTTTTTTTACAATCCTTTAGCCCCCGTTGTCCGGGTGCACTGGAAAATCATGTAAGCTGGTCAATAGTTTGATTGTGGATGAACAGGGCTATGCGGAAATATCGATTTCACTTGATGGGCGCGGTGCTGATGGCTTTTTCTGGCGTTGCCAGTGCGGGTGTATGCCAAGCGCCATTTATGCACGATGCAGGCTTTCTTAGTCTTAACGGCGATGGTTTATTGCGCGTGCAAGCACAAATGCAGCTTAGCAATGTGCGTGTGCTAAGTGATAACGAGTGCGAAGCCTTTGTCACGGGTGATGCCTCATTTGGGCTGGCAGGCTTACCGGCGGGCAGTAGTAAATTAAATTACTGGATGCGCGTGAAGGATGGCATGGCTCGTTTCGAGCGTGATATTGGTGGCGGCCAGCGTGAAGAGGTGAAAGGGGGCTTCGACTTAAACCTACTGGGCCTATTTAACTACGATCAAGCCATCCAGCAAACAGGACAACAGCTACCCGCACAACGCTTTAGTGTGCAGTTCGATAAGCGTGCACAAGAGCCGGTGGCAGTGCACACAACGGCTAAAACCGTGGGCGCCCCTCAGCAGCTTAGCACCGTTGCGGGTGATCAGCAGTGTTACCCCATTGAATATCAACGTACGATCGCAGCCACTCAGGCTTCCATCAGTGGCTTGACACTGCCCATTCCCGAGATGCGCTCGCAGGTAACGGATTGGTATTGTCCCTCGGTGCAAATGGTGATGCGACAAGATAGTGTTCAAAACGGGGTACCATCGTATATCGAGGTGCAAGCTTTACGTTAGTGTTTTTTGCAGGGCTCATTACTGAGTACGTTTTACTTTTGATAGAAGGAGCTATTAATGGTCACAAAGAGAAAAGTGGAAGAACTCGAAGACGATTTCGTTGCGACGATTCGTTCAAGCCTAGACGAAGCAGAAAAGCTACTGGTAGAAGCCGCGTCGGCCTCGGGTGATAAAGCGGTTGAGTTGCGTGAAAACGCTTTGCGCTCCTTACGTAATACACGCGAAAGACTGCATGACACGCAAGAAGCAGTACTTGAGCGAGGACGTCAGGCGGTAAAAGCCACCGATCATTATGTACACGATAATCCTTGGCAAGCTATTGGGGTTGCCGGCATCGTCGGATTGCTATTTGGTCTATTGGTGGGACGCCGCTAATTTACCTGCGTCTGCCTGACGGACGTTAACAGTCGCCCCTGCACGGGGCGACATCGTTAACAAACACCATAACGATATAAAGGGGAGCTATGTCTTTACGGCAATCTGTGGGTGACATTTCGTGTACGGTAATTGCAATCCTGAAGACGCGACTGGAGCTCTTTGCGCTGGAAGCCAGTCAGCAGAAGTCAGGCTTAATTAAGGCATTGGCGTTACTGGTCGGTGCGGTGTTGTTCTCAACATTGGCGCTACTTGTTCTGACCTTACTGATTGCATTGCTGTTTTGGCCTACTGAATATCGTTATTGGGCCATCGCGGCACTGGTGGTGTTGTACGGCGTGCTGGGTCTAAGTATGTTTTTAATTTTAAAAAATCAGCTACAGTCGGGACCTCAGCCTTTTGCTGCATCCATCGCTGAATTGCAACGCGATGTCGACGTCATGCAGCGGATGCGTTCATCCTCATCTGATTCAAGCGGAGAATCCTGATGCGTACACGTGAAAAACACTTAGATCGTGAAATTCGTATCGAGCTATTACGGGCACAGGCCGCTGTTGAGCGTGGTGAATTGTGCCGTCAGCTCTGCAGTTTGAATGAAAATCTGCGTCCTTCTAACTTATTCAGTTCATTTTCAGGCTATGGTCAAGGTTCGACCATAGGACGTTTAGTACGCCTTTTAACAAGTTCTTCTACACGATATCCGATGCTAATCTCGCTAGTCTCCGCCGTGGCAGGAGGGGTAGGCGGTAAAGGGATGAAGCTGGGTGCGGTTGGTTTGCTGGTGTGGCGCGTGGCGCGAGTGTTCATGGGCCGATCCGCTCGGCAGAAGGCATCAGCAGCGCGTAGCTCGCGTGTGATTGGCCCGTATAAATAAGTGCTTGAAACGATAGGTGAAGAATTAAAAAATGAGCGCATAGGTGGGTGGAGTAGAACACTGTGCCCGTCAGCCTAAGGCCTAACGATAAAAGCCAGCAGATCAGAACTGCTGGCTTTTATGTTTTTGAAATGGGGATGTTGTCGCTAGTTATAGACCTAAGTTATCCCACATAGCGTCTACGCGGCGCTTAACCTCGTCATCCATTTCAATGACCCGACCCCATTCACGGTTGGTTTCACCCGGCCATTTATTGGTCGCATCCATACCCATTTTGCCGCCCAAACCGGAAACGGGGGAGGCAAAGTCGAGGTAATCGATTGGGGTGTTTTCCACCATCACCGTATCGCGCACGGGATCCATCCGGGTGGTCATTGCCCAGATGACTTCTTTCCAGTCGCGCGTGTTGATGTCTTCATCCACAATCACGATAAATTTGGTGTACATAAATTGACGCAAAATGCTCCACACACCAAACATAACGCGTTTGGCGTGCCCAGCGTATTGCTTACGTATGGACACCACGGCTAGCCTGTAGCTGCAGCCTTCGGGGGGTAGATAAAAATCAACGATCTCAGGTAATTGGCGTTTTAGTAGGGGTACAAAGACCTCGTTTAACGCCACACCTAATACGGCAGGCTCATCGGGTGGTTTGCCGGTGTAAGTGCTGTGGTAGATAGGATTGCGACGCATGGTAATGCGCTCAACCGTGAACACGGGGAACCAGTCTTGCTCGTTGTAATAACCCGTATGGTCGCCGTAAGGGCCTTCTAGGGCTTGTTCATAGCCGCTTTGGGGTGGCGCAGGCGCACCTGCAGGCACATTAGGGGCCATTGCATCGGGGTGATCCGCTGGCAAAATATGACCCTCTAAGACAATTTCAGCAAAAGCGGGTACCGACAAATCGCTGCCGATGGCTTTGGATAGTTCGGTTCGCGAGCCACGTAGTAGGCCAGCGAATTGATATTCAGACAAGCTATCGGGTACGGGTGTTACTGCGCCCAAAATGGTTGCGGGGTCGCAACCCAATGCTACCGCGATGGGAAAAGGCTTACCGGGGTTGGCCAAGGCGTGGTCCCGAAAATCGAGGGCGCCGCCGCGGTGTGAGAGCCAGCGCATAATTAATTTATTACGCGAAATAAGTTGCTGGCGATAAATACCGAGGTTTTGCCGCTTGGCGTGGGGGCCTTTAGTAATAACCAGCCCCCATGTCAGTAAGGGTGCGACATCGCCGGGCCAGCACAACTGCAGTGGGATGTTATTTAAATCAACGTCATCGCCT
>Ga0079224_100012310_pt1 | contig 11830 bp, 3 predicted proteins | sample Stecom2015_FD_80414 | JGI IMG/M metagenome (GOLD analysis project Ga0079224, IMG submission 80414) | Agricultural soil microbial communities from Utah to study Nitrogen management - Steer compost 2015 | ecosystem: Environmental > Terrestrial > Soil > Agricultural land | place: USA: Utah...
CGAGCCGGAGGCCGACGTTGTCCGGGTGGTCCGGATCGGTGCCGCGGTAGCGGTAGGACAGCAGCCCGTCCGGCCGGAGCTGGTCGTCGTACGGCGGCGGCTCCCCGCGCTTGGGCGGCACCGTCGTGATGCTGATCGGCATGTCCGGCAGCACCGCAGGCCGGAAGATCCCCCTGCGGCCCCAGCAGCGGCACCCGCCGCCCCTCGAACAGGAACCCCTCCGCCAGCACCGAGCGCGGCAGCACGTCCCCGTGCAGGAGAGTCTGCTCCTCGAGGAAGCGGAACGCCGCGAGGCGCACGCGCTGGTCTATGTCTGCGGTGAAAGGGGTCACGGGCACGGTTCGCAGGGGCGGCTCGCGTGTTGCCGGCGTGCGAATTTAGCAGGACGGGGCGCGGGGGAAAGGGCCTGTACCGTCGGAGTAGGTCTCGGGCTGTCGGGCCGGTCGTCCACCCTCGGCGCCCATGGCGCACGCGGAGGTGAGAATATCGTCGTCGGCTGGTGAACGGTCCCGCCTCGTTCCTTCGCATTACCGGGACGAGGCGGAACGCATCCGCCTCGCCAGACCAACCAGCAACGACCGAGGTTCCCGAACATGAACAACCGATCGCGGTTCCTCATCGCGGCTGCGGCCGTCCTCGCGGCGGCCGCCTGTGACAGCGCTCCGACTGAGCCGAGCAGCACGGAGGAGCCGGTCACCCGCTCGTTCTTGCAGGTCATCCAGCGCGGGGCCACGGAGCATTGGATCGAAGAGCGCCTCTCCGACATGGACGGCGTGTTCGTGGCCATGGAGTGCCCCGATGGCTCCGAGAGCGAGATGATCCGGCTCTCCGGCAAGCTGTACACGAAAGAGAAGCTGCTCATCAACCACTCCACCGGCGTCACCATCTTCAACTCCACCGTGAGGAGCATCGGTCTCTCGGGCGTCGGCCTCGTCTCGGGCGAGGAGTACCGGGCGAGCGAGCGGTCCCACACCACGGCGGTGCAACTCGAGAAGCAAAACCTGCACAGCGTGGGCAGGTTCCGCGTGGCCATCGATTACTTCGGCAAGCAGTCCAAGCGGCGCTACCGCATGGTGATCATGGAGAACGTGGTGTGGGGCGGGGAGGGGGACCCCATCGTGGAAAGGGGAATCGAGCGCGTCGAGTGCGACGCGTAGTCGCGCGCGGGCGTGCCGGCGCCGTTGTGGCGCCGGCACGAGTTTACGGGTAGGCGCGTCTGTCGCACTACTCGATGGCTGTGCCTAGTGCACGCGGCCCGCGGAGCGGGTCATCCGGATCGTCGACGGCGACCGCAACCTCGCAGCCGAGAAGCTCTCGGTTGGCGCTATTTCAAAGCCGTCGCATATACGCGGGTCGATCGCCAGGTCCCGATCTCGTAGTTCTGTTCCACCAGCATCCGCACTTGCTTCTCGATAGGTGCATAGAAATCATAGCGCGGCCGGGAAATGGCTCTCACGAATCCGAAACCCTCATCGAGGTGCAAGAGCACGCGCTTTCCGTCCTCCCACATGATTTCGAGTTCGCGGGCGTGCGGGGTGTCTCGCTTCTCTTTCTCAACCAACTTCCCCGAAAGCTTCATTCGTGCAAGTGCTGTGTGAAAGAGCTGGTCGCGTGGAGCGCCGACGAGCCAGTTGCCATCAATCGTCCATGCCTCGCCACGATTTGGTGCTGGTTCGACTGTAATGACCTCGATACTCGTCTCGGCGCTTACCGCGCGGCCTGACACCGTGGCGAGTCCCCGAATGATCTCGAGGACGCAGCGGAGGGCGAGCGGCGTGGCGATGTACCGATCGCGGTAGCAGATGCTACGAATCGGGATTCCGGCCTGCAGCCGCGCGCGTACCTCCATCGAGGCGTTGCCAATGGCACCCCAGAAGCGGGGCCCGAGATCGCGGATTCTGCCGTGGAGTTCATCTTCGAGTTCGATCACGGCGGCCGTGCCCGGAGGCAGGACTCGCAGCTCCGTCGGTGTTTGTTTCTCTCCCAGAGGGGAGCCGCGTTCGGCTTCGCACCGCACTACGAGAGAATCTCCGGCTCCTGCACTCCATTGCTTTGTGGGCAGGAGCGCCAGCGGGTCGGGGACGGCGAAGCGCATGATGTCGGGCTCGGTGCCGACCTCGGCTATGAGATACCCGTCGCCTACCCGGATTGCCGCGTCGGGAAGCGCGAAGATCTGGGCAAGCCCGGCCTCCGCCCAGCCGGCGAGGCGGTTTCGAGCGACCGGATCGAGCTGGGCAAGGATGGAGCGAGGCACCACGATCTCGGTTCGGATCTTGTCGGCAGCCCAGCGTTTGAGCCACTCGGACGCGGGCCACTCGTCGAGCTCCCACTCGACGGCGGAGCCGGCGATCACCAACCTGACCCGATTGGCGGCCGGGCGTCGAAGTTCGCGCCGAATGGCGGTGATGAGAGGCTCGAACTCGAGGCTCGTTCCGGGTCCGAAGAAGCGCAGCTCCTCGGCGAGGTCCAGCCCTCGCACGAAGGCATCGGAGAGGAACTCGAGCGCCGTCTTTCGATTCAGCAACTTGGCGACGCGCTCTGTGTCGGCTGCAAGGAGGCACGCGTGACATGCGCCGTCGCAGTTGCGGGGGCAGGAAAGCACACGTCGCGCGCCTCTGATGATGTGGGCGAGGAAGCTGGGAGCCTGAGCGACGAAGCCAGCTCCACCGCTCGGGCTGTCGTAGAGGTAGATCGATCGTGCAACCTCACTTTGCTCGGTGCGGCCGATCGCGGTGGCCCATCCGATCTCGCGCTCTTCGACGCCGATTCGGATGGCTAGCGCCTGGCGCAGCGCGATGGCCAACGATGTCGCCACCGTTTCGTCCTGGAGGAACTTGCCGGTGCTCGGGTCGCGAAGCTGTAGCTCGAACACGTCGGTTTCACGGGACGTGCCGAGCAGCAGGCCCGTCTGGATGCTCCAGGTCAATTCGGTGGCTTTGCAGAGGCGGTCGGCTGTCGTGTCCTTGGAATTTCGCAGCGGCCGATGCCGGGCAATCTCCCGTGGCAGGTCATCCGGCTTCTGGTGCGATGCAGCGAACCCGCAACGCAGGCAGACCGCGTATCCGTGGCCGTGCTCGCCACGAGAGTACGTGAAAACCTGGCCCCGAGGGCTGTAGCGATACCGCCCTAGTCGCTGGCCGGCGAGCGCCTGCCAGGGCTCTCCCCCAGCGCTGAGCCACGGCTCCTCGATCGGGACATAGCGCCGACGGGTGAGGTCGTTCGTCGGCCGGGCGCGAATGTCGACGGTGAAGCCAGCTGGTTGCAGGAACCGCCGAATGTCGAGCTTGGGTTCGGCGCTCTCGCAGATCGGCGATCCACATCGCGTGGGGAAAGAGCTGGAAACGCCAGTCCGCCCACACCGTACACAGCGCCAGGCGAAGCGGATCGCCTGGACCTCGCGGATATGCTCATCTTGAGCGGGGATGCGCCAGTTCAGCGTGACTCCTCTGGACTCCACGACGCGCCCGTCGATCACCGTTGCCGTCCCCGGAGCGTAGTCACGCAGGGCGAGGCTAAGCTCGCGGGAGGGGTGGCCGTGTATGCGGCGCAGGTTGTCTTCGCGCTCCTCTTCCTGGGAGCGTTCACGCTTCCTGCGCTCGAGATCCTCGGCTGTCGTCGGAACGAAGGAAACGACGTTCGTTGGGAACCCGTGTGCGGGTAGGAAGTTGCGGACTGCGAGCTCTTTGAGGAGGTATTCCCCGCGGACCCGAACGACTTGGAGCTCGACCGCATGCCGGACCAGTCGGTCCTCGGGCGATGGGGCGGAATGCCGCTCATACTCTCGTAGAAGCGGCTCGAGCTCGCGAAGCCACGCTTCACGTACCGCTCGGGCCGCCTCCCCGGTAGCAGCGAGTAGCCGTTCGATCGATGCAGTCTCTGCGGCGGAGCGGCGGACGAGATTCTGGATGCCTCGACGCAGCCACTCGTCGTCCGCCGCGGTGTCGAGTAGCCACTCTTCAAAACGCTCGCAGACTGAAACTCGGCCCGGCGGTGGCTCGAAGAAGGCGGCTGCGGTGAGCCTCGGCAGGTCCTCGTCCGAGAGCTGAGAGGCGAAAAAGCGGTTCAGAGCCAGCGCGTTGACGTGGCGTTGAACGATCCGTTCGCTGTTGAGTGTGACCTGTGTGACCGGCGTCGGGGTCGTAAAGGGCCAGGTCGGGTTGTGAAAGACCCATTCGCCGTGGGGAGAATTGCGGCAGAGGGTGACCGTCAAGGCTCGCGACTCGCTTCGGCGACCCGCGCGGCCGGACCGCTGCAGGTAATTGGCCGGGCTCGGCGGCGCATTGTTCATCGCGACGACCGACAGGTTGCCGATGTCCACACCCATTTCCATCGTGGTCGAGCAGCTCAGCACGTTGAGCATTCCTTCACGGAACCGGGCTTCGAGCTCCCGAAGGCGTCTCGCGTCGATCTGTGCTGAGTGCTCAGCAGTCTGGAAGTAGGGGGAAAAGGAGATAATGCGAGTACTGATGTCGCTCCACACGCCGAGTCGGATCAATTCCTTGACGTTCTCCTGCGAATTGATCCAGTCGCTGATCTCTCCTCGGTCATAGGAGTCTCCCCCTTCGCGGCGCCAATATGCATGGGGGATCACCGGCATCTCGACTCGCCGGCACCGGGCTGCGTGCGGGTCGATGTCGTCGGTGAGATAAGGGGTGAGCTCGTCCGTCGTCGTGTCCAGGAGCCGCCGGGTCACGGGACAGATCCATGCGGCGGGAACCTCGCGCAGGACAGCCTCGTCGCTGAGGCGAAGGACAAGCCCCTCTTGCCGGACGGTCAGGATCCTCGAGACTTGATGCCACGCGGCGTGGAGACACTCATCGATGTCGGACGCGCCCTGGCTATCGTCGGGAGAAACGCCGAGTAGTCGAGCCAGGAGCCGGACCAGCCTGCTTCGCCCTCTCGTCGTGCGAACGGTGGGCCAGCGGACGACGAGGCCGGACAAGTCACCCGCCTCCGGGCCGACGATCGTCTTCGGGCGAATCGGCAGCCCCATCCAGCGAAGCAGCTCACGGTCGATGTCGATCGCCGTGTTCGCCCGGACCAGGAAGTCGACACAGATCTTGAGAAAATCGGCCCACTCCTCCTCTGTCCGTTGATGCTGTTTCCATACAGAGGGCGCCGCGGCCACCTTGCGCAGTCGCGGGTAATCGAGCGCGGCGAGCCCAAGCGTCTCGAGGGAGTTTTGCCGCTTGGGCCGTCGCGCAAACTCCCGGATCAAGGCGAGGTGCGCCAGGTCGGACACCGAAAGGTCGGAAAGCGGCAGGTGGCGCCAGTGCTCCCGCAGCCAGTGATCCAGCTCGAGCTGTTGGGCGAGAAGCGCCGCCATGTCGTTCCAGCCAAGATGCCCCACAGCCGGGCGTTCCACAGCCGCGAGTGCCTGCTCCTTTTCAGCAAGGATGCTCCGTAGCAGGGGGTTGTCTTGACCTCGGATGGCGGCCCGCAATGCTTCGACTTGCTCCCGAAGCTTCTTCAGATCGTCAGCTCCGTTGGCGGAAGACAGTCGTGAAGCGGCGAGCTGGTGGTAGATGAAGCTCCGTATGTAATTGCGCTCGGCATCCAGTTGAAGATCGAGGGCGAAACGTGCCGTTCCCTGTCGGCTATCTGTGAATGTCAAGAGACGCCGACCCAGCGCCGGCTTCCGCTTGTCCCGGGTCTGGGTAGGAGTCGTGTACTCGAGGAGCGCAGGTATCGTGCTGCGAAGAAAGAACTCGGCGCTCCGCGCCATTGGCCGGAAGTGCTCTCGCCGGGGTGTATCCCGCTGGCCGCAGCGGCTGCACCGGAAGGCTCCGTCGCGGGGATCTGGGAGGAGCTCGCCGAAGATCTGTCCGGCCTGATCGTCTTCGCTGCCGTCTTGCACCGCGATCGAGACCTCGACTGCTCCAGGCGTTCGTGCGGACGTGATCAGGCGGGGTACCGCGAGATTGCCTGTACCGCTCGCAGCCCGGGACAGACTGCTGACATCCGCCAGCTCTTCCTCCTCGTCGAGCTCGATCAACTCGAGGATGCCGGCATCGTCGGAATGCTCGAAGATGCGGGGCACGTAACGCCACCGTCCTCCCTCGGAGATTCTCTCGGCGGCGAGGTATTCGGCTCCGCATTCATCACAGAGAGCGACTTCGAAGACGACACTTCCGCACCGATCGCACGATGCCCGGCGGGAGGTGAAGACTTTCCCGAACGGCCAGTCCGGATGATCGAGCTCGGTACCGGCACGGTCCGGACACTTGGGGTTAAGACACGCCCATGTCCCGGGGTAGGTCCGGACGAAGATGTGCGCACGGACACGGAGGAGCGTCTCTTGGTCTCGGCTGGCTTCCGTGCAGAGGTCCAGAATCTCGAGTGTGCGCCGTCGGTCGATACCGGCCGAGCTCGATGCACCTAAGCGGTTGCTGAAGCCGACGAGAGCCTCGGCCAGTTCATCTAGCCGCACCGCCTGCTTATCGAGAAGGAGCTGCCGCATACGACGGACACCGGCGTTCGACGCCAGGGCGTGGTAGCGTTGCTCGGACTTCAACGTCCAGAGCGATTCAGTGTCCGGGAGCGCATAGTCACGGCTGGCGAATTCTTCAGAGAGCTGAGAAACCTTCCGTCTTCCCTCGATGACTCTGACCTGTCTTGGGTCGATGCCGGCAAGATCGGCGAGGAAGTGCCGAAGCTCCTCGCGGCTCTCTTCTCCACCGTCACCGATCGTGGCCGAGGTCGCCACGAAGCGGACCTGGTCGGGCGCTACATCGAACGCGTGCAGGACACGCCGTAGGAGGAGGGCCGTCTCCGCGGCGTAGGATCCGAGGTATGTGTGTGCCTCGTCGAGAACGATCCACCGGAGCTTCCCTTGGGATTGCTGAAGGATCGGCTGGTCCTCTCGGCGGACCAGCATGTACTCGAGCATTGTTGCGTTCGTCACCAGGACTGGCGGCGGGTCGCCACGCAGGCTGACACGGTCGATCACCTCGGCAGGACTGGCCTCCTTTCGCCGCGCCGGAGACGCTGTGTCTGGCATGTCGCCCTTGTATAGGGCGAAGCGGATCTTTCCACGGAACGGTTCGCACCAGGCGCGCAGCCGGTCGCGCTGACTGTTGATAAGCGCATTAAGGGGGTAAAGGAAAAGGGCACGGACGCCACACAGTCGGCCCTGGACCGTCTGTTCGCGAGCAAGGTCGTCCAGGATCGGCACGAGGAAGCACTCGGTCTTCCCAGAGCCGGTGCCACTCGTCACGATGACGGATCTTGGCTGGGGCTGCTTGAGCTGTTCCCAAGCGGCAAGCTGATGCGCAAACGGCCGCCGAGTGGCCGGGAACCGGTAGTCTCTGAGCTCCTCCGCCTCGGGCGTCGTGTCCATTGCCCGGACGAGTTCAGGACTGAGAAATCCCCGAGCGGCGAGCTGGTCCATGGTCTCATCGCACGTCGTCCAGTCGAACATGGCCTCGAATACCGGCTCAGCGAGAAAGCCGCCTTCCGATCCGGGCATGCCGCTGAGACGAGCGCGCAAGTACTCGCGCAGGGGTCGGGAGACCGGTGCGAGCGCTCCGAGGAGCGCGTTCACAGACCGGTCAGAAAGCTCTTCGACGACCGAGGTAAAGTATTGTTGCATATGCCGATTCAGCAGAGAAGGCCATTCGGTTGCCAATTGCTGGCGCATGCGCTGCTCAGCCCTGGGGCCGAACCGCACACCAGAAAGTCCTGTCGTAGACATCCGCGAACCATGTGGGCACCAGGCTGGCCAGAGTCCGCAACTGATAGATCGCAAGGGGAGAAAGTTTGTGCCCGGTAACCGCACAGAGCGCCGCGACAACGGGTGCATTGAGGCGCTTGAATACCGGGTCATCGCAAGACCGGTGGGCTTGGAAGAAGAAGTCCCGCGACCATGGTAGAGCCAGTAGTTCCGTGGCCAGTTGAGTGACCGAATCGAGGTGGACACTCCGTGGCACCCGACTCAGTTGGTCGCGTGCTTCCTCCGTGAGCTGATGTCTCTCGCGCATCAGGTGCGCACGAATCTTGGGATCGTACAGCGTAGATACCTGCGCGTCCGGTCTGCGTCCGAGGCGCCGGGCGGCTACCCGTAGCAGCACGGGGGTGACACTGGCCAGCTCGTCGCCGAGCCGGGCTATGGCAGCGTCGACCCGTTGTGCAATAGTCTGCTCCAAAGTTTCGTCGCCAAGCGCCTCCCGCAGTGGATCAAGGCTCTCTTCGAGGGAATCGATGAACGCGTCGAGCGCCGTCTCCCAAACCGCGGCTGGGATCGCGCGCCACCAGAAAGGTAGTGTTTCGAGGGCCCTCCAGAGGCGGGAGAAGGCGGTATCGCTAGGTGCACGCAGGGCCGCCATTGCCGCTGCGGTTGGATCATTGGCCAGCGCGACGAGGGGATCGAGGGTCACCGCTGGAATGTGAGTCGTCAGCTCGAGTAGCTCGTCGATGGTGCTCCACGCCGCATCGGCGGCATTCGTACGGAGGCGGGTTATGAGAGCTCTTGCAGCTGGGCGTCTCCCAGCTTCGTCATTCGGGCGCGCCCGGAAGACTTCAAGCAACGGATGCCGGGAATAGTCCTCAGGATGCGCTGGTGGCAAGAATCGCCAGAGCGGGCGCGCGCGGCACCAGTCGCCGTGCCAGGCCAGCACGAGCCAGGGTCCCGGGTCAAGCTCGCCTTCCGGGAATCGCCATCTCGTGTTCGAGAGGCGCTCGAGCGGCACAAGCAAGTTCGTGGGTGCAATCAGCGAGATCGCCTCGAGCCGAAGAGTGAGCACCTCTTCTTCGGTAAGCTTGGCGAGGGCATTATCCGGAATGACGATTTCGGATCGTTCTTCGTCGAACGAGAACTGGAAGTCGAAACGGAAGACTTGAAGCGAGGCGACATCGAGGTCGTTAGCGCAGTCACTCCTGATTACGAGACGGACATGGCCGGCTTCGTCGTTGCTAAAGGCAAGCCGAGACTCGAGTGCTGGCTGAAGCAAGACCAGGTCGGCTTCGTAAAGGCCTGGGGCTTTGGCTCGTAGCTCCTGGCGGAAAAGCTGGTTACGCGGCTCGATGAGAGTGACGTCCGCCCCACGATAGTTCCCCTCGATGCTGAAAGTCGCGTTCGTATTGGGGACGACAACCACCGCGCGCACGTGACCAAGCCGGTCGACGGAGATTTCTGCATCGTTCGGTAGCGGTCGTCCACCGGCGGTTTCGAACCACGCACGCTTTGCAGGGAACGGGAGCGATAGACGGGCCTCGCCGCGACCAGGCCAACGAATGAGAAGATTCACATCCGTCGGCGGCTGGGCAGTACTGGATAGAACGAGCCGGAGTTGATCGCCCCCCACCCATTCATGTTCCGCGCTCACCCCCTGGGGCGCGAGGATTGCGATCTCAGCGAGACCGATCCCTTTGAAGTCGATCGTTCCGGTGCGCACGTTCCGGCTCGGAAGGAAGCGCACCTCGGTTTCCGCAGGAACCACGGTGATCCTCTGCGAGAACTCGGTCCTGCCTTCGCGGATGTAGCGTATCCTCCCGGCCCCGACACACTGGGAGGTCAGTGGTTCCCACTGGGAGCCCCGCAGGTCCGACTTCCACTCGAGGGCTGCTGTCCGGACCTGCTCCGGGATGCCATCCGGGTGATAGGCATAGACAGCGGGCGGGCCTAGGAATACCATGGAGCCGTCGCGGCTCAGAGCCAGGGAGCGCCCTCTCAGCCGGTACTCGACGCCCTCCGAAGCACGGTCGGCGCGCGTACGGACGACGATGAGGTTCCCGTCGACGTCTTGGAACCGGACCGTCCCGCGGACTCGGACCAACCGCCGGTCGAAAGCTTCGAGGTGGCCGAGTTCTTCGATGACGGCTGCTTCGTCCGGTTCGACCCTTGTTTTCGAGTCGAAGGCAACGACCGCGGCATCAGCCCGAACCGAGGGCGAGCCTTCACCGGCCAAGGAGATCTCCTCGTCCGGTCCGCCCGTGTCCTCGAACACCCACGGCAGTTCCGAGAGCGGCATGGCCCCCGCAAACGCGTCGGTCGCGTGCGTCGACCCCGTTCCCAATCGGAGTACGAGCCGGCGGGCCGCCGCGGCGGCCGGACCGGAGGTCAAGCCGTTGCCATCGAGGACAGTCTCGAGTACGAAGTGCTCGCGTTCGATAGCGCCGTATGCGCCCCGTCGTGTGGCGAAGCCAACCATGTCGAACGAGTCGTCCGTCTCGACCCCGATCTCAAATCGACGCGGGAGGATCGAGACGTCTGGCCAGAGGCTATGTACCTCATCAGGCTGGAGTGTGCCTGGCAGGACCAGTCTCCCGGCCAGCCGATACCCCGTGCTGGTCTTGACGAGCATGCGTGCCCATTTGACCCGGCTTCCCCGCCCGCGGGCCAGGTCGGCTGCATCCAGGAGCAGGTTGTTGAGAAGAGCCCTGGCGACGGCGTCGTCGACAGTAAGGGGGAGGTCCTCGCGCCAGCCCGGCCGAATCCTGTCCAGCGCTTCGACCGGGTTCGGGCTTTCACCAATTTCGCGCTGAAGCCGCCAGATTGCGGTGGCAAGATTCCCGCTCAGCTCATAGACAACCTCGTTGCGGAGCCTCCTCGGGAGGCGGCCCGCAGTGCGCTCGGCGAGGTCTCGCGCAGGTACGCCCATCGGCCCGAAAATTCGGACCTCCTCAAGCAGGTCCTTGAAAAAGTGTCGCAGCGCCGCAGTCTCGCGTCGGACCAGCTTGAGCGGCAGACCGCCTTCACAGGCGAGCGTAAGTAGGAAGGCCCGCCCGGTGGCGAACCGCAGCAACTCCCGGTTCCAGCGGCGGATCCCCTCAGCGACCATTTCCTGTAGCCGAAGGTAATGCGGACCGGCCGGCGCATAATCCGAACACTCGATCGCGGCCAACATCTCTTCCCACGCCCAGGGACCTCCATCGTGGTTTCGCCGCCACCACTCCGCGCCCCACAGGCAGAACGCCTGCGCCGTCGCCGGCGTTGGTTCGCACCAACGCGGTCCGCGACCGAGGACCTCCCTCAGCCCCTCTTCGAAACGAGCGAACTCCTCATCGGAACAGCGATACGCATAGAGAGGACGCCCGTCAGGGCCGGTGAGAGAGCGGACTCGCAGAAACGTCGCAATCGCGTCGGACAGGATCATGTCGTCACCGTCGTTCAAACGGCTGCCGGAGAGATTGGCCTCACGGGTTTACGAGAATTGGTGTCATTATCCTCAGGAGACGCTCGAACGCATCCAGCACGTCCAGCTCGTCGGCCGGGTCCATGTGTGCGTTGCGCTGGACGACGTCGTAGAGCCGCAGGACCTCCGCGCGCGACGCGACGGCGGCGTCGTCGGACTTCGCGGGCGAATGAGATGCGGCGGCTTCTTGCACCATCGAGCCACTGCCACCACGCCCGTTCTCCCCCGCCGTCACCCCAAACCTCATCGTCACGGCCGTGTGCTCCGCAGGCGCGGGCCCGACCTGCACGGTCAGCGCGGGCTCGCCGCCCAGCACCTCGAACGGCACGTCGAGCTCGCCGGGCAGCGGGAAGCGCGCGGGCGGCTCGACGCGCACGGCGTCCTCCGGCGCGAGCACGCGCAGCTCGAGATCGGCGACGTCGTCTTCCGTCAGGTGCGGGTTGTGGAAGCCGAGCACGAGCGCCGCGCGCGCGCCGGGGTCCAGCGGCACGCGACGCGCGACGTGCAGCTCCTCGCCAGCGCGCAGGCCCAGCGGGCGGAAGAACACGCTCCGGCGGTACGGGTCGTCGTGCGCGAGCTTCGATGCCTCGAGGATGTTCTCGACGACGCTCTTCCAGCCCTGGTCCTCGCGCGCGTCGTAGTACGTGGTGAGCTCCACGTCGTCACGCTTTGGGGCGACGAAGCGCGCGCCGGGCACG
>Ga0079224_100012311_pt1 | contig 11829 bp, 10 predicted proteins | sample Stecom2015_FD_80414 | JGI IMG/M metagenome (GOLD analysis project Ga0079224, IMG submission 80414) | Agricultural soil microbial communities from Utah to study Nitrogen management - Steer compost 2015 | ecosystem: Environmental > Terrestrial > Soil > Agricultural land | place: USA: Utah...
AGGCCAGACTGGTAATCACCAGCGGCACCCTGAACTGTTCGAGCACGTCCACATCGGTCCACAACCGGTCGTTGGATTCACGGATCACCAGGTTGACGGCAAAGGGAGCAACGCTATGTTCTGGGTGATGCTCCGCATGCGCGGCCAATGCGGTTGTGATGCGTTCCAGCCATATTGCCAATTCCGATTGTGGTCGCGCATTCAACGCCGGAAACGCGCCGACGATGCCGCTTGTGCATTGCGCGATCACCATCTCCGGGTTTGAAACGATAAACATGGGCGCGCATACCACCGGCAGGCGTAATGAGGCGAGTCGTTTTCTGACTTCATCCATGAAGGTGTCTCCGATATTATTGCGCGCCCTGCCGTGACAGGACGCGCTTATTGTTCTACAGCGTGGCCTGCGTGCCCAGCACCGCCGTGGCCTGGCTCGACAGCGTACCGCCGTTGCCATGCACCAGGGCGATCGCGGCGTTGTCAATCTGCCTTTCGCCGCATTGGCCGCGCAACTGGCGCACCGCTTCGATCATGATAAATGCGCCATACATTCCGGGGTGCACGCATGACAGGCCGCCGCCGTTGGTATTGACCGGAAGACGGCCACCCGGCGCAATACCGCCATCCCGCACAAACGCTGCGGCCTCGCCTTTTTTACAAAAGCCGAGATCTTCCAGAAACAGCAGCGTATTGATTGTGAACGCGTCATACAGTTCTGCCACATCGACATCGGCAGGCGTGATGCCGGCCATCGCGAACGCGCGCGCCCCCGAGTCGCGCGCCGCTGTGATCGTCAGATCCGGCATGGCCGAAATCTGCTTGTTCCACGTTGCCGTTGCACTACCCAGGATATACGCCGGTTTTTGCGGCAGATCTTTGGCCCGATCGGCGCGGACCATCACGAAAGCGCCTGCGCCGTCGGTCACCAGGCAGCTGTCCAGGACCGATAGTGGATCCGACACCATCCGTGCGTTCAGGACATCATCGATCGACAGAGGATCGCGGCGAAAGGCCTCGGGATTCAGTTGCGCCCACTTGCGTGCGGCAACCGCCACTTCGGCCAGATCGCGCCGCGTGGCGCCATATTGATGCATATACCGTCTTGCCGCCAGGGCATAGGAGGTTAGCGGTTGAAGGGGTTCATACACTTCTTCGAAGGGATGGGGCTCAAGCTGCCGACGGGCACGCTTGATTTCCGAGCGGTTCATGACCGCCGTGCGCTGGGTGCTGCCGTAGCACACCAGCACCGCGTCGCACTGGCCGCTGGCCAGGGCCAGCAGGGCCGGCATGGTATGCGACACGAAACTGGAACCACCAATCATGGTGCTATCGACAAAGCGTGGGTTCAGTCCCAAATACTCGACGACCGATAATGGCCACATGGCCGAAGAGCTGCTGGCTGTTGCGAGACCGTCGATATCGGCCATGCGCAGCCCCGCATCGGCTACTGCCTTATGGCTGGCTTCGGCCAGGATCTCCATTTCCGTGCGCCCTTTTGCTTCGCCGCAGCCGGCCTGGCCGACACCGACGATCGCGACGGCGCCCCGTAATTGCTTGAGTGAAATCATTGGTCGCGTCCTCTTTTCCTCATCAGTAGCACAGGGCCGCTGTCGGTCTGTTCGATATAGGCCTGAACCGGCATATCAATGTCGAGTTCATCAGGCGTCACATCTTCTACCCGGGACATGCAACGCACCCCTTCTTCAAGGTCGACCAGAACGACGTTATAGTCGCCGCCGGCTTCGGGCTTGCGGCGCACGATGCTATAGGAATAGATCACGCCCTTGCCGCTGGCTTCGACCCATTCCAGCCGGTCCGATCCGCAATGCGGGCAATGGGTCCTGGGATAAAAAACATAATGGCTGCATGCTGCGCAGCATTGAATGACAAAGCGGCCCTCGGCCAAATGGCGAAAGTACGTTTGCTGTACGCCGGGCGTGTCGGCGTCGGTCGTGTCAGCGGGATTAACCATGTTGTGTGCTCCTTAATTGGGCATAGCCATTGTCCAGTACCTTGACGCCACGTTCCGGCACCGAGGCGCGAAAGGAAACCTGATCGCCATCGCGCCACAAGTCCACGACGATATTCTCGCCCGGATAGACGGGAGAGGAGAACCTGGCGGCGATTTTGCCAAGGCGGGTCGCATCGTAATCGCAAACCGCCTGCAACAGCGCGTGCGTGGCGACGCCGAACGTGCACAAGCCGTGCAGGATCGGTTGTTTGAAACCGGCGGAGGCCGCCACATCGGGATCGACATGCAGCGGGTTATAGTCGACATTCAGGCGATACAGCAGCGCCGACTGTGGCAGCGTCGGCAATGTGACCTGATCATCGGGCTGGCGATCCGGCAGCGGGTGGGGTCGGGCCACTGGGCCGGACGGACCGCCGAAGCCGCCGTTGGCGCGGCAGAACGAGGTGGCGTTCAATGTCGCCAACAACCGGCCCGTCGCTTCGTTGTAGATTTTCCGTTCGACATAGACGAGGGCGCCCTTGCCTTCACCCTTGTCAATCACATCTGTGATACGGTTCACGCCCCGCACCGTTGCCGAGACGGGAAGGGGCTCATGGATTTGCACCGCCTGTTCGCCGTGAACGACGTGTCTGCGATCAATGCCCGATTCAGGATCGGCATTCCAGGCGCCCGGATGGCCAAGCACGACAGCAAAGCTGGGCAAGACTGCCAGGTTTTTCTCGTAGACATAAGCAAGCTGTTTTCTGTCCATGGGATCCGCCCCCAACCCAACGCCGAGCGCATAAAGGATGACGTCTTTGAAATCGTAGGTCTGGACGGTGTCCTGGAAGGGCCAGTTGAGCAGTTTTTCGCGATCAATGGTCATTGTGCCCGCCTCTAGATGGCTTCCCAGGAGAACACATCGCGCGTGCGTTCCAGCGGGGTAAACGCCGTCGCCCACGCCTTGGGCAATTGCTGCGCCACAGTCGCGGGGGTCCAGCCGTCGGCGCGGTGCAAGGTGCGAATCGGACGGGTCTGGTTGTAAAGATAGAATTCATTGCCGCGTGCGCCCAGGATCTGGCCCGATACGCCCTTGGCCGCGTCGCTTGCCAGGAAAACCGCAAGCGGGGCGATCTGCTCCGGACGGGTCTGCTGCCTGCGCTTGGCCAGATTGGCTTCTTTTTCTTCCGGCGTGGCGCCCGGCACCGATTCGATCATGCGGCTGAATGCGCTGGGCGCAATACAGTTGGATCGCACATTGAAGCGGCTCATTTCCATGGCCAGGGAACGGGACAGGCCTGCAATACCCAGTTTGGCCGCAGCGTAATTGGCCTGGCCGATACTGCCGATCAGGCCGCTGGTGGACACCATGTGCACGAACGCGCCTGATTCCTGCTTGCGGAAGATTTCGGCTGCCGCCCGGCTCACATTAAAGCTGCCGTACAAATGAACCTTGATGACGGCATCCCACTGTTCGAAGGTCATCTTGTGGAAAATGGAGTCACGCAGAATGCCGGCGTTGTTCACGACGATATCGACAGTGCCGAACGCTTTGACTGCTTCGGCGACCATATCACGCATACTATCGTGATCGGCAACGCTGTTGAAGTTGGCCACCGCGGCGCCGCCATTGGCAATGATCTCCTGGACGGTCTGGCTGGCCGGCGCATTATCGTTGCCTTCGCCGTCAAGCGATGCGCCCATGTCGTTCGCCACAACAGAGGCGCCTTCGGCGGCCATCATCAAGGCAATCTCACGGCCGATGCCCCGGCCTGCGCCGGTTACGATTGCCACTTTCCCTTCCAGTAATCCTTTTTGTTGTGTATTCATCTCCATACCCTTTGTTGATCTATAGAATCATTTCGACTTGATGACATTTGTGATCAGCAACACGACAACCCGGGTCGCCGATCATGTTCTTCAGGCGCCTGACGGCGGGTTTGCGGGCAGCAGCTGTTACGCCGTCGCCGGTACCGCGGCATCAGTCCGACGGGGGCCATATTGCGAAAAAGACCGCTCGAATATGCCTTCGGCAATGCGGTTTTTCAGGATTTCTATTGAGCCGCCGGCTATCATCCAGCCCCGGATGCGACGTACACAATACTCGACCAGGTTCTCCTGGGAAAAGCCCATACCGCCCATGACCTGCAACGCCTCATTTGCGGCAAACCAGCCGGCCTGATTGCAGGCCAGTTTGGCCATCGCAGTGCTTTGTGCTGATGGCAGCGCATGTTCTCCTTCGAGCGCGGCCTTGTAAAGCAAAAGCTGCGCTGACTCCAATTGCATCCACATATCTGTGAATTTCCACTGAATGCCCTGAAACTCGCAAAGCTTCTTATTGAACTGTTCGCGCATAGCGGTATGCTCTTTGGCCTGATTGAATGCATAGCGTCCCAGGGCCAGGGAGCGGGAGGCGTTTCCCAGTCGCTCAATGTTGAATCCCGAGATCTGTTTTTTGAAGCCGCCGGGCCCCAGAAGAACATTGGCGGCCGGGATAGCGGCGTCCTCGAAATACAATTGGCACCACTGCTCGCCGTTCATGAAATCGGCAGGTTTGCCGATCGTAAAGCCGGGCGTTCCGCGTTCGATCAGGACAGAACCGATCCCTTCGAGGCCAGGACCGAAACGCACATACACCAGAAACAGGTCCGCATCCGGGCTATTGGTGGAAAATATCTTGCTGCCATTAATATAATACTTGTCGCCGTCTTTGCGCGCGCTGGTTTGCAGTTGCGTTACAGCCGAACCTGCGCCCGGCTCGGTCATACCCAGCGCGATCACCTTTTTGCCGCCAAGCAGATCAGGCAGGAAACGCTCTTTCTGCTCCGGGCTGGCGTATTCGACAAAGGTGCGGATCGGACCAAAGTTGCCCGCCTGAACGATGTCTGCACTCTTTGGACATGCCAGCGCGACCTCCTGGATTGCGAGAACCGCATGCATCAGCGTGCCGCCGTGGCCGCCGTCTTTTTCTGAAAACGTAATGCCCAGCAGACCATTGTCGGCGATCTTGCGGGCGGTTTCCCATGGATATGACTTTGCATGAGCGCGTTCCAATGCGCCCTCAGCCAGTTCTTGCCGGGAAAAACGCGCCACTGAGTCTGAGAAAGCCCGATGCTCCTCGTTGAGTTGGAAATCCATTTAACATCCTTGTGATTGATTGCCAGGACGATAGTAAAGAGGTCTGAAGATTATGAATACTTCGAAATGCGCACAGTGATATGATAAAAAATCATCGATTTGTCATTCGTAAGGATCCGTGTTCATGGCGCGCCATCTTCCTCCGCTGAATCCGTTGCGTGTTTTTGAGGCGGTCGCACGTCACAAGAACCTGACGCTGGCCGCCAAAGAACTGTGCGTGACGCAATCGGCCGTGAGCCGGCAGATCGCCAACCTGGAAACGTATGTGGGCACTGCGCTGATCATGCGGGAAAGCAGGGGAGTTACGCTGACCCGGGCGGGGCTGCGCTATGCGCAGGACATCCTGCCTGCCTTTGACATACTTGCAGAAGCGACCGGTAAAGTCATGGAAAAGAACGCCCAGAGTGTCTTGCGGGTGCGCACTTATACCACGTTCACCGCGAAATGGCTGATTCCGCATCTGATGCATTTTCGGCAGCGCTATCCCGATATCGAGGTGCTCATCACCAATGCAGTGCCCACTGTAGACTTTGACCGGGACGGCGTTGATATCGCGATCCAGTATGGCGAAGGCAACTGGCCCGGCACGCAAAGCGATTTATTGTTTCGGGACGAACTGGAACCGATCTGTTCGCCGCAGTTTCTGGCGGCACATCCCGAGTCCCGGCATGACCCTGCCGTACTCTTGAAAGGGCCGTTGCTTTTCTCGCATTACCGCCGCAGCGATTGGGATGACTGGCTCCGGTTTGCGGATCTGGAAACGGTGGCGCAAAAAGCCGAGCGCATGAGTTTCAGCACCTCGGTACTGACCTGGCAGGCCGCCATGGACGGTCTGGGCCTGGCCGTCGGTCAAATTCCATTGCTGAAGTCGGAGCTGGAAAGCGGGCTGCTGGTGCGTCCTTTCGCCAGGCCACAATACCGCGACAAGGGTCATTATCTGGTCAGACCGTCATTGCAACGTCATTCGCGCAAGGTGACGGCATTCAGAAACTGGATCCTGCACGAAGTCGGACATGCCGACGAGAACCTGATATAGCCTGCCTGCATCCGCCTGGCGGCTGTCTCGCAAGCAGAAAACAGCCGGGTATGCAGGCCTTGGCTGGCTTCGCACTGATATGACTTTTCATCATGCCAGCGCGCTAACTGGGAAGTACTCAGTTCATCCGTATTTCTTTACTATGCAAGTCGTCGAGCAGCAAAACTAACATAATATTGGAGACGACGAATGAAGATGGATTTAAGGAGGATTCTGCGGACAGCCGGGCTGGCGCTGATGGTCAGCGCAGCGCCAGGCGCTCACGCCGCAGACGCAAATACATACCCGAATCACCCGATACGCCTGGTAGTACCATTTCCCCCCGGAGCCGCGACCGATACTGTGGCGCGTCTGATCGCCAAGTCCATGTCGGACAACCTGAAGCAAACCATTGTCGTCGAGAACAAGGGCGGCGCGGGTGCGACCATTGGCGCCGCCTTTGTGGCTGGCGCCAAGCCCGACGGCTACACCTTGCTGGCGACAACGCAGGGCGTTCATATTTTTAACCCCGCCATTTATGCCAACCTCAGTTACGATCCGCTGAAAAGTTTCACGCCCGTCAGCGAACTGGTCAGCTCGTCGCTGGTGTTTTCCGTCAGGGCCGATTCCCGTTTCAAGACAATGAAAGAGCTGATCGCCTATGCCAAAAAACATCCCGGCCAATTGAGCTATGCGTCAGCAGGCCAGGGATCATCGTTGAATGCGGCGGGCGAGCTGCTGAAACACTATGCCGGTGTCGATATTCTGCATGTGCCCTATCGGGGCGGCAACCCCGCCATGCAGGACTTTCTGGCAGGGCGGACCACGATGAATTCGTCCTATTATTCTTCGATCATGTCTTACGCCAAAAGCGGAGCGGCACGGGTATTGGCTGTCGGCAGCGAAAAACGACTGCCGCTTGCGCCGGACGTGCCCACCATGGTCGAGCTGGGTTATCCCGAGTACAACTCCGATACCTGGACGGGGATTGCCGGCCCTCCGGGCATGCCCCCCGAGATCGTAGCGCGCCTGAACAAGGCAGTTAACGCCGCGCTTGAAATCAACCGGGCACAGCTGGAGAGCGAAGGATATACCGTACTGGGAGGAACGTCCGAAGCGATGCGGGAGCGAATCGGGCGTGAGCTGACAACCGTGACGCCGCTGCTCAAGAAGCTCTGGCCGGCACCGCAGTCCAAATAAAAAGAGATGACCGAACGACGTGGCGGATGCCGCCACGCTCGTTTCTGCTATGTCGCAGGCATTCTGTTTAAGAAAGGAAGAAAAGTGGATACGCAAATAGACGGAGACATTGTCACGCTGTGTGACGCCCTGGTCCGGTTCATCGATAAGGAAGTGGTTGCGCTGGAAAAGGACAACGCCGCCTTGCTGCATGACGAACGCCTGGTATATAACGAGAAAGGACGATTTGTAGAGAAGGTGCTGCAGCTGCGCAGGCAGGTCCGGATGCGTTCCGCAGAGCTCGGGTTTTATAACATGTTTGCGTCTGAAGAACTCGGCGGGGCAGGGTTAGGCGCCAGTGCAAATATCTATATCCAGGAAGCGATCAACCACAGGTACGGGCCGGGCCGCAGATTAATTCAGACCGTGGTGCTGCCGTCGCCATTTACCAATGGCCTGTCGCCCGTATTGCGGCACCTGAATCGTGAGGTTTTTGACACCTATCAGGAGGGCCTGGCCTCGGGCGACAAAACCTTGTGCTTTTGCCTGAGCGAGCCTGATGCCGGTTCCGATGTCTACGCGATGAAAAGCAAAGCCGTCAAGTCGGGTAGTGACTGGGTCATATCGGGCACCAAGCAATGGATCACCAATGCACCCTATGCCGATTACGCGATGGTGTTTGCGGTGACCGACCCCCAGCGGGCAGCGCAACGCCGTGGTGGTGTCTCCGGGTTCTTTGTGGATACAAAAAGCCCGGGCTTTTCCGTACCTTCGGTAATCCGTACGATGGGCCATCTGGGGGCAGAAATAGGTATTGTGTCTCTTGATGAGGTGCGAGTGCCTGAAGATCATATGATCGGGCCTGTGCATGAAGGCCTGACCGTCGCCCTGGGCGGTATCAATGCAGGGCGATTAAGCATGGCCGGCTCCAGTGTCGGTCTGGCGCGCTGGGCTCTGGATAAGGCCGTTGAGTATTCACAAGTGCGTAAAACATTTGGTCGTCCGATTTCCGAACACCAGGCGATACAGCTTTTGCTTGCCGATAGCGCCATGGACATATATGCCGCCAAGTGCATGGCGCAGAACTGCGCCCGAAAAATAGATAACAGCATTCCCGCTGTAAAGGAAACATCGATGGTCAAGGCGTATGCCACAGAGATGGTCGGACGAGTGATGGACCGCAGCATACAGGTCCACGGCGCCATGGGATTGACCAACGAATTGCAACTGGAAGAAGGGTATCGCCTTGCCCGGCAGATACGGGTTCCGGATGGAACAGGTGAAATTCATCGCAGGACAATTGCACGCCAGTTGTTGAAGGGCGACATAGCATTGTGATGGCGTGCATTTTTCTATTGCTGATCAACAACAGCGCGCAGCCAAATGCGTGGGCAGCTGCGGTTCCCACGCTCGTGAGGTAAGTCAGACCCCCGCCTCATGTCCTCATCCATACTTATTTCAAGTGCTATAGGGTTAACTCCAATGAGCGATTGGCATAGCAATGTTTTAATATGAATACTCTTGGATGCAATAGAATACACAAACTTGAAAGGACCGAAGAATGAGTCAGATTCACATAGCTAGTGCAAAACCGACATGCAGCGAGGCGGAGTGGCAGGCGCGTGTAGACCTGGCTGCCTGCTACCGTCTGATGGCGCACTACGGCATGTCGGATATGATCGCCAATCACATTTCGCTGCGCGTGCCGGACGAGGAAGACGCTTTTCTGATCAATGCCTATGGGCTGCTGTACGAAGAGATTACCGCGTCCAGCCTGCTCAAAATTGATCACAAAGGCAATATATTGAGTTCACCGGATTTCGGCGCTCTCAATTACGGTGTAAACAAGGCGGGCTTTGTGATTCACAGTGCGATTCATGAGGCGCGGCCTGAAGTTGCCTGCGTGATCCATACGCATACCTGGGCCGGGATGGCTGTCTCGTCGCTCAAATGCGGGCTGCTGCCCCTGAACCAGACAGCTATGCGCTTTTTGCATATTGCTTATCACGACTACCAGGGCGTCGTGCTGGATCTGGGGGAGCAGGCGTCACTGGTCAGGGATCTGGGCACGTCAGAGGCCATGATCTTGCGCAACCACGGCTTGCTTACTGCGGGCAATACCATAGGCGAAGCGTTCAACTGGATGCATCGCCTGGAGCTGGCCTGCCGCGCCCAGATTGCTGCCATGTCCTGCAATACACCACTGAACGAGGTCAGCGCGCCCGTACTTGAAGAAACCTATAAGAACTATCAGCCTGGCACACGTCGCCCTTATGGATTAATGGAGTGGCCGGCATTGCTCAGGAAAATGGAACGGCTGGATCCAGGCTTCATGGATTAAGCGCGCTATTGCGCCATGCAGTCCGGCGATTGCGAGCACGCCTGCAGCACATTGGGGTCGGCACGCATACGTGCGCAAGTCTTGTAGTGGCATTACCAACGCAAGCATCATGGATGCTCATGGCTCATGGCTCATGGCTCATGGCCATGAGCGTGTGCGTGTGCGTGTGCGTGTGTTTGCGGCTGAATGCCAAAAGGTGGACGCAATCGCTTTTGGGACAACAAACCCGACCGGACGCCAAGAAAAATAGCAATTCACAGATGTAATTACTTCAATAGATACGAGGAGACTGAAAATGTACAGATGTAATTCAAAGGCAGGGCAGTTCGCCGTTTTGGCCACTATGGTTGCCATGCATGCAGGCGCTTCGACTGCCCTGGCGCAGGACTGGCCGACCAAGCCCGTGAAAACCGTGGTTGCCTTTACCGCTGGCGGCACCACCGATATTATTGCGCGTGAAGTAAGCAATGAGCTGGGCAAGATGTGGGACCAGAGCGTTGTCGTAGAAAACAAACCTGGCGCCGCCGGCAACATCGGCACTGGCGCGGTCGTCAGCGCCAAACCCGACGGCTATACGATTCTGATGAACTCGATCGGCCCGATCGCCGTCAATCCATACATTTATGCCAAAAGTGCCTTCAATACCATGACTGATCTGCGTGCTGTCGTACTGGTGGCGGATGTGCCAAACGTGCTGGTGGTGGCGCCCTCGCTGAACGTGAAATCGGTGCAAGAGCTCACCAAACAGATTGAGGCCAAACCAGGGTCGTTTAACTGCGCGTCTACCGGTGTCGGAACGGCGGCTCATTTATCGTGCGCCATGATGGCCAAAACGCGCAATCTGACGGTTACGCATATTCCGTATAAAGGCGCCGACGCCTTGAATGACGTCATGTCGGGACGCGTGCAGTTCATGTTTGCGACCTTGCCGTCGGTCATGGGAAATATCAAGGGCGGCAAGTTGATACCGCTGGCTGTGTCCACCACTAAACGCTCGCCTGCGCTTAAAGATGTGCCCACCATGCAGGAGGCCGGCTATAAGGACTTTGCCATGGGATCGTGGTTCGGCTACTTTGCGCCGGCAAAAACACCGGACAATATCATTCAGAAACTCAACAAGGACATCAACACCGTATTGCAGAATCCCGCAGTCAAAACCAAGCTATCGAACGAAGGCGCCGAGCCGGTGGGCGGCAGCGCCGAATCATTCACCCAATTTGTGAAAGCTGAAAATGAGAAGTGGAAAGCGTTTACCACTGAAATGAATATTTCTGCAAAATAAGCCGTTGCCGGCCCCATTGCTGCGGATAGGGTTCATTATCGTTCCATAAAGGGAGAGGCAGCTGTGCTTGCCCCTCTCATTACTTTTTATTGCATTTGAAAAACCATGGCACCACAGGCATTGAATGTATTGATTTCGGCAAAGGTTCTGGCGTATGTGCGCGATGCAGCAAGGGCGCGCTACGGCCTGGATCAGATTCAATTTATACCCTATAGCGGGCAGCAGCTGGATGATCAGACTTTGGCTCAGGTTGACATCGCATTTGTGTCGCGGGATATCACTGGGCGTTCAACCAAATACGTGCTGGAGCCCGCAACCAACACCTTTTACCAGATGATGGAGCAGGCTCCCAATCTGCGGTGGGTGCATGTTCATTCGGCAGGGGTGGATCGTCCGGTCTATGTGCGTTTGCGTGATAAAGGACTCAACGTAACCAGTTCCACTGGCGCACTCTCGGGCATCGTCGCGCAAAGCGTGCTGGCCGCTGTGCTGGCGCTGAACCGGCGCTTTCGCTTTCTGGAGCAGGCACAGCGTGAGCATAGGTGGGCGCCGCTGCTGGATGTATTGATGCCGGCGGACTTGCAGGGGCAGCACGTTGTACTGGCGGGCTGGGGCCCCATTGCGCAAACGATACAGCGCTATCTGGGCATGCTCGGCATGCGCGTGACCGTATTGCGTAACAGCGCCGTTACCACCCCGACAGACATTCCCATGGTGTCATATGACGCCATGCATGAGCTATTGCCCGAGACCGATTGGCTGATCCTTGCTTGTCCATTGACTGAGAGGACGCGTCGGCTGATTGATCGTAATGCGCTGGCGGCGATGAAGCCAGGCGCTTGCATTGTCAACGTGTCACGGGGCGAGGTCATCGATGAGGCGGCGCTGATTGATGTATTGCGCAATGGCCATATTGCCGGCGCGTA
>Ga0079224_100012312_pt1 | contig 11828 bp, 4 predicted proteins | sample Stecom2015_FD_80414 | JGI IMG/M metagenome (GOLD analysis project Ga0079224, IMG submission 80414) | Agricultural soil microbial communities from Utah to study Nitrogen management - Steer compost 2015 | ecosystem: Environmental > Terrestrial > Soil > Agricultural land | place: USA: Utah...
GGTACGGAAACAGTAACTACCGATGCCGACGGTAAGGCTGTTATTCAGCCGACCTCAAAGAAAGCAGGTATGGTTACGGTTGAGGCTCGTGTTGACGGTACTGAAATCAATAACAGCCCGGCCGGCGCAACGTTTGTTATTGCCAATAACATCAGCGTTGAAAAAGAATCGGATGAAGATGTTGTCAAGGCCGGGGAAGAAACTACGTTCACCATCACCTTAACCAATGATGGCCCTGTTCAGGTTGAACCGGGTAAGGAGATCAAATTGACTGAGCGCCCGGGTACAGGGGTAACGATTATAGATTATGAAGTAATATCCGGAGCTGCTACGGTAGCTGGTAACGGTAACAGTGCTACGGTAACTACGAATGCTGTTATTCCGGTGGGGGGTACTATTACCCTTCGTGTAACGGCTACGGTAGCTGCTGATGCAGGTGAGGAAATCAATAACGGGGTCACCGTATGGGGTCCGGATAAGGATCCGCAGAACGATCCTGAAGACGACCGCGATGATATGCCTCCGGTACCTGTTGTCCGCGAATCTGCCCTGGCCATCGAAAAAATGCCTAACGATGCCCGTGTGGTCGCCGGCGGAAGTACAAGCTTTACGGTAACCATTACCAATGAGGGGCCATCTGTAATAGCCAGTGGTGAGGTGATTAGCCTGGGCGAACGCCCAGCGACAGGGCTGACCATCACGGGTTACGAAGTGACCAGCGGCAACGCCGCGGTGGCAGGCAGCGGCAACAGCGCCGAAGTGACGACCACCGCTGAGATTGCCTTGGGTGGAACCATCACCCTGACGGTAACGGCCGATGTAGATGCCAACGCACCTGCTGAGGTAAGTAACGGTATTGACGTATGGGGACCTGACAAGGATCCGGAGAACGATCCGAAAGACGATGATCACGATACGCCGCCGATTCCGGTGGACCGTGAGTCTAACCTGAGCATCGAGAAGTTGGCTGATGATCAAAGGGTGATTGCCGGCAGAAGCACCAGCTTCACAGTGACCGTCACCAACAACGGCCCGTCGGCCATCGCCAGCGGTGAAGTCATCCGCATCGGGGAACGCCCAACTGAAGGCTTAACCATCACGGGTTACGAAGTGACCAGCGGCAACGCTACGGTGGCTGGCAGTGGCAACAGCGCCGAAATAACAACCACGGCGGATATCGCCGTGGGTGGAACCATCACATTGACAATAACTGCCGATGTGGATGCGGATGCACCTGCTGAGGTGGGCAACGGTATCGACGTGTGGGGACCAGACAAAGATCCTGAAAACGATCCGAAGGATGACGACCACGATACCGATCCGATTCCGGTAGACCGCGAATCGAATATGACAATCGAGAAAGTGGCCGACGAAGACCGCGTACAGGCGGGTGAAAGCACCACCTTTACGGTAACGGTAACCAATAGTGGCCCGTCAGTCATCGAAGCGGGTAAGGATATCAGTCTTGCTGAGCGGCCAGGCAGCGGTGTAACCATCACCGGTTACGAAGTGACTAGCGGTGCAGCGACCGTGGCGGGTAACGGCAACACAGCTGTACTCACCACCACCGGTAAAATTGCCATTGGCGGAACCATCGTGGTGAAAGTAACGGCAGCCATCGATGCGAATGCGGGTGAGACCATCACCAACGGCATTAGCGTGTGGGGACCGGGTAAGAATCCGGACGACGACCAGCCGGACGACGAAGGTGATACGCCGGAGATTCCGGTCGACCACGAGTCGAACCTGAGCATCGTCAAAGTGGCTGATCAGGATCGCGTTCAGGCCGGCGCAAGTACGACCTTTACGCTGACCATCACCAATAACGGTCCGGCTGTAATTGCCAGCGGCGATGTTATCAGTCTGGGCGAACGTCCGGGTAACGGCGTAACCATCACGGGTTATGAAGTGACCAGCGGCAACGGTACAGCAGCAGGCAACGGTAACAGTGCCGAAGTGACGACCAGCGCAAACATCGCCGTGGGTGGTACCATCGTGGTGAAAGTCTCGGCCGATATCGCTGCCAACGCGGGTGAAACCATCACCAACGGCATCAGCGTTTGGGGACCGGATAAAGACCCCGGTACGGACACACCGGATGATGAGGACGACACGCCTGAAATCCCAGTGGATCATGTGTCTACGTTGAGCATCGAAAAAGTGGCTGATGATGAACGTGTCATCACGGGTGGAACCACGTCGTTTACGGTAACCGTGACCAACAACGGGCCGGCAGCGATAGCCGCCGGGGAAACCATTGCCGTCGAGGAACGGCCGAGCGATGGATTAGCCATCACCGGCTACGAAGTGACCAGCGGCAACGCCACGGTGAGTGGTAGCGGAAACACGCCGCAGCTCACGACAACGGCAGCGATTGCAGTGGGCGGAACCATCACGTTCGTCGTATCGGCCGATGTGACCGCGCCTGCAGGTGCGGAGATTTCCAACGGCATCGCCGTTTGGGGACCGGATAAGAATCCGGGTACGGACGAAGAGGATGACGAAACGGAAACACCGGATATTCCTGTAGACCGGCCATATACGCTCAGTATCGAGAAAGTAGCGGACCAGTCGCTCGTTACTGCCGGTGAAGCGACGACCTTCACCGTGACGGTAACCAATAACGGTCCGCTCGACATCGAAGCTGGCCGGGACATCGCCCTGCGCGAACGGCCGGGAATGGGTGTAACCATCACGGGATATGAAATCATTTCGGGTGCAGCGACAGTGAGCGGATCGGGTAACTCGGCAATATTGACCACTACCGGTGTGGTAGGAGCGGGAGCAACCGTTGAGGTGCGCATCACCGCCAATGTGGAGGAAACGGCTACGGGAACCATTACCAACGGTATTTCCGTATGGGGCCCCGACAGCAACCCGGATACCGATGAGCCGGATGATGAGGACGATACCAACCCGATTCCGGTGGATGCCACGCTCGAAATCCCGAACGTGTTCACGCCTAACGGTGATGGATTGAATGACCGGTTCGTCATCAAGAACCTGATGCAGTACTCAGGTAGGGAACTGACCGTGGTGAACCGCTGGGGTAACCAGGTGTACAGAAGCGATAACTATAACAACGATTGGGATGGTGGAAGCTTAGCCGAAGGAACCTATTACTTTATCCTCCGCTATCGCAATGGCGGTGAATGGAAGACGGAAAAGGGACCTGTAGCGATAATCCGCGTAACGAATCGGTAACTATAAAAACCTGTCGGAGCATTTGCTCCGACGGGGATTACCAAAAGCTGAAATGATTACCTCTCAATAAAGGAAGATGAACATGAAAAAGATATTTTTTCTCGTATTGATGGCTGCGTTTGCTGCCCCTGTTGCAGCCCAACAGGTGGCGCAGTATAGCCAGTATATGTTTAATGCATTGTATATTAACCCGGCATACGCCGGATACCGCGGGCCTGTGAACCTGCACGCCTATTACCGGTCGCAATGGACCGGCATGCCAGATGGACCGCGTACGATGGCACTCGCAGCCGATATGCGGACAGCAAGCGACAATGTGGGGCTCGGATTTAACTTGATGAGCGACCGCGTAGGGCTGGAGAAACGCATCTATGCCTATGCGAATTATGCCTACCGGCTACGCGTGGGGTGGGATCCGGAAGACAGGTTAGCATTCGGCATTGGGATTGGTGTGATTCATTCTGCCTTCGACAATGCCGCCTGGGAACCAGGCGACGCGGAACCGATTAGCCTGGAGAGTTCGTTCCTTCCCGATGCCCGGTTTGGCGTCCATTACTCCAATAACACGTTCTTCGCCGGTATAGGCGTAGATAACCTCATTTCACAGCTTTTCTTTAATGACGATGCCAGTTCCGCGAAAATGCCGCCGATAACCCAATATTACATCAATGTGGGGGGCATCGTTCCCATGACCAACGACATCCTGCTGAAGCCATCTGTGCTGGTGAAGAACGCAAACAATGCCGGGAATAGGGCATGGACTGCCGACCTGAATGCGGCGGCAATCTTTGCCGAGCAGTTCACGTTTGGCGTGTCGTACCGTACGGCACTGGCGAGCGGCAAGAAACTGTCCAACAGTCTGAGACGGGCAAACTCCATTATCGCCCTGGCTGAGTTTGTGGCCGGCGGACAGTTCCGAATCGGCTATTCCTTCGACTATGCGTTGAACAAATTGCACAACCAGGTAGGAAGCACGCATGAGATATCACTGGGATATACCATTAACAGGGGAACACAACGGGTGCGCACGCCGCGGTATTTCTAGCCTGCGAAATTTATGAATCTATGTTGATACGCAAAAAATCATTTCATCCCATGAAGGTGTTTGTAACGAATAAAGTAAATATAATATTGACGCTTTGTATGTTGGCTGCGATACCGCTTCAGGCCCAATATTCGTTGCTGAAATCGGCCGATCGCGAGTTTGATACTTTCAACTTTATCAATGCTATTGAACTTTATCAAAAGGCTTACGAGGTGAAGCCCGATATCCGCACGGCAGAACGGTTGGCGGAATCTTACTACCATATCCGTAATTACCAGGAGGCAGAGGTGTGGTATGCGCGATTAGCAAACCGTGATGAGGCAATCGTGGACCATATTCTCCAATATGGCCATATCTTACGGAATAATTCAAAATTCCGCGAAGCAAAAGCACAGTATCAACGGGTCGCACAGTTGGCTGAAGGGATTATCCCGCAAGAGGAGCTTGATATGCTTTATGCTTCATGCGATTCGGCTGTGGTGTGGCTCGAGAATCCGGTGAAGTCTGTGGAAATAAAAAATCAAAAATCTTGGAATACCCCCCAAGCGGAATTTGGCGCGATTAAGGGGCCTGATGGTATTTATTTTGCTTCCGATCGCTTTGATGGAGCCGCAAATCCGGATGTGATATACGGCTGGACCGGCAACCCTTATCTGACCATGTATCAAATTGATGGTGATTCGGTAAGTAAAGTGGATGCACAATGGAGTGACGGAGCTAACCATTTCGGACCGGCAACAGTTTCTGCAAAACGGAATGAGGTGTATTTTGCTGTAACCCGGGACCTAACCCGTGATGAAAAGCGTAAAGCAGGAAAAGACGTAACCGTAAACATCGAGATTTTTTCAAATTCGTTGGATGCGCCTAACTGGGGCGAAGGAGCAACTCCCTTCCGCTATAACAACATTACGCGGTGGTCGGTTGGTGACCCATTCCTGACGGCATCTGGTGATACCCTGTATTTTACGTCCGATATGGATGGAGGAATCGGTGGAACAGATATTTATTACGTTGTTAGGCAGTCGGATGGTAGCTGGGGCGATGCTATAGCCATGGGCCCTGAGGTAAATACACCGGGAGACGAACGATTCCCAGCAATCGACGAAAAGGGTGAATTTTACTTTTCATCCAACGGGCACTTGGGTATGGGTGGTTTGGATGTATACCGATTGGAACAAGAAGGCCGTTCATCTAAAGCGGTAAACTTAGGCTTCCCGTTCAACTCACCGTACGACGATTTTTCCATCCGGTTTGATAAGGACTTGGAAGGATATGTAGCTTCCAATCGGAGTGGTGGCGTAGGGGCCGATGATATTTATTGGTTTAACCTAAAAAAAATTGTGCAGATTGATCTGGAGGGAGGTGTTTTTAATGCAAAAACCAAACTGCCCGTAACGGGGGCCAAGGTAACACTTGCGCCGGTAGGCGATGAAGCTAATACCGTGGTGGTCAGTTCTGGTGCCGATGGCAAGTTCAATTTCAATCTTGCGGAGAATACCGACTACACCCTTACGGCAGCGCAGACGGGCTTCCGGCCGTTCACGCCCATGACGTTTACCACTTCGGGTATCGATTCGAGCACGACGTTAGTTAAGGATATTTTTTTGGAGCCGGTAGAGGAGAAAGAAGTGGTGGTGCTCCGCAACATTTATTTCGATTTCGATAAAGCCGATATCCGGCCGGATGCCGCGCTGGAGCTCGACAAGATTGCTGCCTTTCTGAATAGCGATCCCAGTGTGCGGATAGAACTGAGCGCGCACGCCGACTCACGGGGTGCCCACGAATACAATATGAAGCTCACCCAGCGCCGCGCGGACTCGGCCGTGGCTTATCTGGTAAGCAAAGGGATTGCCGCGGACCGGTTGGAGGCAAAAGGCTACGGCTTTACCAAGCTGGCCAACCACTGTGCTAAAGGGGTGGAATGTACGGAGGAAGAACACCAGTGGAACCGCCGGGTTGAGTTTTTCGTGATTGGAAGTACGGATTGACCCTTTTTTCTTCGTGCTGTCTTCTTCCGAAACGCACGTCGGCCTCGCAGCCGAAATTCCGGCGGATGGATAACTTATAGTTGCTTTTGGAAAAAAATCTGTTAGGTTCCAATAAGGTTCCCATGTACCTTTGACATGAAGACCAATTAGTCATGTATTCCGATTCATTGTCTAACTTCATGGTATCTGGAGGTATAAAAATCTATATTGGCACAGATGAAGATCAACGCAAATAGAAAACGGGACTTAACCGACAGACAGCTACTCAAACGAATCAGTCAGCGGGATGCAGCTGCATTTGGTGTGCTTTATGATCGATATCGCCCTAAAGTCTATAGTTATGCACTTCGGATTGCCGGTTCGGAGACTGTTGCGGAAGATATTGTGCAGGAGGTTTTCGTGAAATTGTGGCAACTTGACGGTATCGACGATCTCGATAATGTAGGCGCTTACTTGCGTGTCGTCACTCGTAATCAGACATTGAAATGGTTGCGGCGTAATGTGCTCGAAACGCATGTTGGAGAAGTATTGACACGCCGTTGGGCCGATGTTGACCGGTCAACCGAAGAAAAAGTAGATTTAAAAGACACACAGGAAGTTATCGATTCAGCCGTTTCGCTGCTCCCCCCGCAGCGGCGCTTGATATTCCAGCTGTGCAAAAACGAAGGCCTCAAATACGAAGAGGTAGCCGAACGGACCAATTTATCCCGATTGACGGTTAAAACCCACATGCAACTGGCTTTACGTTTTCTACGCAATTATATGCTGCGGTACGAAGATGTGGTAAAGCTGTCTATTATGGCGTTTTTGCCGCTCATTTAACGCGGGATTCGGGCATTATCCGTAGCGTTTCCCGATTTTTTTTTGCACACGAATACGGCGGATCCCTTACTCCTTAGTCTGCCTGTTATGGGTCATACTATATAAGTAGCGTTTTAACTACTTGAATAATGAACAATGATCGCATACGATTTTTAGTTGAGCGGTATCGTGATGGCATGGCGACCGAAGAAGAACTGGCAGAGTTAAGGTCGATGATACTGGATTTACAATCGCGTCACTTATTAGAGGAGTGGATGGATGGTTGCTGGGATGAGATGGACCGATCTGTTTTATTGGATATGCCGGAGGAAAAGCGGCGGACTATCTTGTTGCGCGTTGTGGGAAGTAGCCGAGACGGCCGGTTCGGAAGACGGTTACTCGCGTATGCGGCATCGGTTTTCATACTGATTTCTTCCGGTGTGTTTGGCTTTTGGTACTGGCAAGCGACGAAGTATGACGTTTTCACTGCTATAGGGACAGATATTGATGAGATTTCGCCTGGAGAAAATACGGCTGTATTAACCTTGGCTGATGGTCAGAAAATTGTGTTAGACGCCTTGGAGGGAGGCGCACATGTAGACGTAGGAGGGGCGATCACGGCAGAGAAACATGAAAACGGAGTGTTGGTTTATCAATCGGAAGAAGCTAATCAGCCTTCAACACCTATTGCTCAGGATGTTTACAACACAATAGCCACACCGATCGGCGGGCAATATCGGGTAGTGTTGCCCGATGGCTCTGCGGTGATGCTAAACGCGGGCTCGGAACTCCAGTATCCAGTGGCCTTCGGAGCAGAGAAGCGGGTGGTCAAGTTCTCGGGGGAAGGTTACTTTGAGATTTCCCCAGATCCAGATAGGCCGTTTGTCGTGGAGACGACCTTGGCGGGTGAAGAGCATAGGGTGAAGGTGCTTGGTACAGAATTTAACATCAACACTTATGATCACGAACGAGATGTGCTGACGTCGGTTGTTGACGGAAAGGTAAGCGTTAGCACAACGCACCCCGGCATGAAGCCGGTGATGCTAGCTCCCGGCCAGCAATCGATATTGTCGTATAAAAGTGACCGCACGTCTCTACGCGTGATGAAGGCAGACCTAGGTGCGGTGACAGCTTGGAAAGATGGCCTGTTCGTATTTAATGATGAGCGGTTGCCGGACCTACTTAAACGTGTGGCCCGATGGTACGGCGTCGTATTCACTTATGAAGAAGACATGAGCGACGTCCGCTTCCATGGAAATTATTTTCGCGATAAGGGATTGCTGAATTTATTGGAGAACTTAGAGTTAGCAGCCAATGTGGAGTTTTTAGTAGAAAAAAGAATGGCCGATGCCGGTAATGAAAGGAGGGTTTATGTAAGAAAGCGATAACTTAAATAGGATAAAATCGGGAGTGCGGCGAACACCCCCGAGAATAGTAATTAATTGTTTCCAATTAAAACCATATAATCTAATTCGAATGTATAAAAAATATTTGAAAAGGGAAGCGATTGCCTTATCAGATCGATTCCCGAAATATATCCTCGTCATGAAACTAACCGTCGTGCTTCTATTGTTTTTTGTTCAGGTGAGTGTTGGGGGGCTGGCCCAAGAGGTGACGTTAAAGGTTAATAATATGCCTATAAAGGATGTATTCCACCAACTGTCCTTAAAAACGGGTTATAACTTTATTGCTGGATCTAAAGTGATAGACGGGCTTCCCAACGTGAGCCTGGATGTGAAAAACGTGCCGTTAACATCGGTACTTGGACAGTTCCTTGATTCTCGGAAAGTGGAAATCGTTTTCGGCAGCGACAAAACGATTATAATCAAGTCCAGGTCGCCAAAATCGCAGGTGGGAATAGGCAGTGAGGCAGCGAGGCGTCATGCCGTTCCTCAGAACCGCGATGTGCGTGGGACCGTTCGTGATTCTGCGGGGATTGTATTGGCTGGGGTGACGGTTCAGGCCATAGGCGTGCAGAACGTAGGGACATATACCGATGCAAACGGTCGTTATGTGCTCGCCGTACCGGCAGAAGCCACTTCGGTTGAATTCAGCATGATGGGATATACGCCGGTTGTGGTGTCAGTGGCAGGAAAAGATGTAATCGATGCTACACTGATACCTTCAGACTCTCAAATTGATGAGGTGGTGGTAGTCGGATTCGGCACGCAGAAAAAGATGTCTGTTACTGGAGCCATCTCCTCTGTAAGGCCCGCCGAATTACAGCGGACGGCAACGCCGATGCTGTCTAACGCACTGGGTGGCACCTTACCGGGGATGATTACGCGCCGTGCGTCGGGTGAGCCCGGTTACGACAACGCAGCGCTCTTCATTCGCGGTGTTGCCACGATGGGGACTTCAAGTCGCGCCCCACTGATATTGGTGGATGGCGTTGAACGTGATATTAACGTGTTAAATACCGCGGAGATTGAAAGTTTCACGATCCTGAAAGACGCATCCGCGACGGCTGTTTACGGTGTTCGTGGTGCAAACGGGGTGGTGTTGATTGAGACCAAACGTGGAAAACGCGGTCGACCGGAAATCACCTTACGTACAGAAGTTGCCAATCTTCATGGTCTCCGATTCCCAGACTACATCAGTGGCTACGAGTTCGCTTCGTTGATGAACGAAGCAAGCTTGAACAGTGGGCTGCCCGAGGAATCATGGCCTTGGACATCGGAAGATCTCGCTAAATTCAAAGACGGCACGGATCCTTATTTGTATCCAAACGTCAATTGGACAGACGAGGTGCTCAAAAAAGATGCGTTTCAAACCATAAATAACCTTAGCGTAACTGGCGGAAATGATGTCGCACGGTATTTCGTTAATGTGGGATATACCAGCCAAACGGGCTTGTTTAAAGAAGATCCGCAATATGACTATCGTACCAACTCGAAGTCTGACAGGTATAATTTCCGTTCGAATGTGGATATCAACCTGACGAAGAATTTCGTTGTTGATTTGGGCCTCGCTGGTGTCATCCAGGACCGGACATATCCTGGAGCGAACGCCCAGTGGATTTTCGATTCGATGAAGCGCATTTCACCTATCAACTATGCAGCGCGGAATCCCGATGGCACGCCGGGTGGTGGCGTATCTTATTTGATGGATAACCCCTGGGCTCTTGCTACGCAATACGGCTATGCGAAGCAATTCCGTAATACACTGCAAGGTACGTTTGGTTCACGATGGGATTTAAGCTCATATATAGAAGGGCTAACGGTTTCGGGCAAGTTTGCTTTTGATTATTACTATTTCAACGAAGTGTTCCGTCGCAAGCCATACGAGGTCAAGCAATACTTAGGGAAAGATGGCGACGGGAACGATCAATACAATGTGGTTCGCCGGGAGGAAGCCATGGGGTATCAACTCGTCCAGAATTCCAATAGGTCTTACTATTATGAAGGTTCGTTGAATTATCAACGGACGTTTGCCGACCATCATGTCGGCGGTATGCTGCTTTTCAACAGGCGGGATTACAAAGACCTGACGGCAGGTTCGTCTATCAGCAACCTTCCCAATAGGCGGCAGGGCTGGGCAGGGCGGTTTACGTATGATTATTCCGGACGTTACCTTGCAGAATTCAACTTCGGTTATAACGGCTCGGAAAACTTTCCCAAAGGCCAGCGATATGGTTTCTTCCCGTCCGGTTCACTTGGATGGGTGGTTTCTAACGAACGTTTTTGGGGGGTAGATGCTATCAATCACCTGAAGGTCAGGGGGTCGTACGGTATTGTGGGGAACGACCAAATCGGTGGCGATCGTTTCCTCTACCTATCGACGGTTGACAAGAATGCGAATGGATATCACTTCGGTGAAGGGATGGCATGGATGGTTGGCTACGCCGAAGCCAAAATGGGCGCACGGAATATCACATGGGAAAAATCCTACAAGGCGAATGTGGGGCTTGATGTTGAACTTTTCCGCGGAGCCGTCGTATTACAGGCTGACTATTTCGAAGAAAAACGGCGTGATATCTTATTGCAAAGAGGAACGGTGCCCAATATTACCGGCATTACCTCGGCTAGTATCCCCTGGGCCAACGTAGGGAAAGTCGACAATCGCGGCTTTGACTTCAACTTGGAGGTCCGGAAACACACGACGTCTGGATTTTATTATTCAGTCAGAGCGAACGGTACCTTTGCCCGTAACGAGATTATCGACGACGATAGAGCAATCCAGCGGTGGGATAACCTTAATACCATCGGACATCCGGTAGGTCAACCATTCGGGTTAGTCGCCCTCGGGCTATTTGAGGATGCGGACGATGTAGCGAATAGCGTACCGCAAAACTTGGGTACCCCTGTCCAGCCGGGTGATATCAAGTACAAAGATGTAAACCGCGATGGGGTAATCAATGAAGACGACTATACTGCAATCGGTTATGCTCGTACCCCGGAAGTTATGTTTGGCGTTGGTGGCACGGTTGCCTATAAAGGCTTTGAATTGTCGCTACAGTTTACAGGTGCTACCCGCACATCGACATTTCTCGACACCGAAGGCATGTGGCCGTACAGCCTCGAGTATCCTAATTATAACGTAATGAGAGAATATTACGATAATCGTTGGATTCCGGGCGCGCCTGATAATAGCGGTGCGAAATACCCCGCAGTAATCCGTGGACGTAACACGAATAACTACCGGCCCAATACATTATACCTTCGGAATGCAGAATATATCAAGTTGAAAAATGCCGAAGTGGCCTATAATCTTTCATCTCCGGGTTTAACCGCCCGCAAAATCGATGGGATTCGGTTTTTTGTAAACGGCAACAACTTGCTGACCTTTGA
>Ga0079224_100012314_pt1 | contig 11828 bp, 8 predicted proteins | sample Stecom2015_FD_80414 | JGI IMG/M metagenome (GOLD analysis project Ga0079224, IMG submission 80414) | Agricultural soil microbial communities from Utah to study Nitrogen management - Steer compost 2015 | ecosystem: Environmental > Terrestrial > Soil > Agricultural land | place: USA: Utah...
CTTTCACTGATATGACACTACAAAATTACCTGCAGGCAATGACAACAGTTTGTCAGTATTCGTTGACCGGTAAAGAAAATTTTAATTTTTTAAGGTTTTTGCTTGGATGTGAGGGGGTGAGGTCTAATTAGTAAAAATAAATACATGGTAGCTTTTTACGGTCCAAGTCTTATATTTGTTGCCTCACACATTTGTTTGCATTTGTAAATCAACATGAAAGACCTTAGTCAGCTTTTGCTTCAGGTGGCCTCGGGTGATGAAGCAGCTTTCCGAAGATTGTTCGATTCCTTTTATGCCAATATTTACACGACTTCTTTGCGCATTTCCAATGATGAGGTTATCGCTGAAGATGTGGTGCAAGACACTTTTCTAAAAGTGTGGATCAATAAAGAGAAGCTACCAGCTATCGTCAATTTTGAAGGATGGTTGTACACCATTGCTCGCAATATCACCTTGAATATCCTGAAAAAGGGACAGCATTATAAGCAATACCTGCATGAAGAAAGCAGTATCTTTTATCGCATTTATCCAGCAGCCGATTATCAGTTGCAAGAGAAGGAATTTCAAGGGCTACTAGCGCGGGCGGTAGATAGATTGCCTCCCAAACAGCTGCAGACCTATAAGTTGATCAAAGAACAGTTTCTCAAACGTAATGAGGTCGCCGCCATGATGAATGTTTCGCCCGAAACTGTGAAATCAAACATTGATCAAGCCATGAAAAACATTAGAGCTTATTGCATGGCTCACCTCAAAGATATGCCGCTTGTATTAATGCTCCATTTCTTTACCAGATATTTTTAACGGCATACCCCCCCATTGCCCCATAAGGATTGTCTTCTTTAATAGGAGGCGGTATGGATCATGTGACCTATGCTTCCTGGCGGGGATAACCAACCATTAGAATGAATAACACAGATCGCATAAATTACCTAGTAGACCAATGTTTGCAACAGAAGGAGACTGCCGATGAGCGTGCCGAACTTCTTCGCCTCATGACAGACGATTCGGTTAGACCTGAACTGGAAAAGGCTTTGTTGGAAGCATTTTATCGCCCAAAGCCAATGCAAAAATTGCCTCGTGATACACGTTCACACATGATTGATGCGATTATTTCATCCACATCGGACGTCCGAAAACCGCTCATAAAACGTATACTGCTCTGGACTTCTGCCGCGGCGATTGTACTGATGCTCCTTGTCCCTTTTTCTTTGCAACGAGAGGGAAATCCGTTGCAAAAATACACATCGCAGAAATTACCTACGGCAGAAGCACCCCATGAAACTGCCACAATATCCATGAAACCTATTGTCTCAGAAGATGCTGCGGTAATAGAACTAGTGGATGGTACTCGATTATACCTCCCTTCGTTAGCTATAGGAACTAAGATTAGCAAAAATGGATTAATCATTGAGAAATCCAGACAAGACGAACTTCTACTTTCTTATGATCTCAAAGCACTGCGAACCCCACTTGAAAATGCTTTTCATACCATTAAGACACCAAAAGGGGGTAAGTACAGCATAAAATTACCAGATGGTTCCCGCGTACAACTTAACGCGGAAAGTAAACTCATACTTCCCTATGCATTTACCGATAGCACTCGCTATGTGCAGTTGAGTGGGGAAGCATATTTCGAAGTGGCTCGTGATCCCAAGACTTTCAGAGTGTACTCCGAACAAGGTGGTTTGAAACAAGAGGTTGTTGTCTATGGTACAGCGTTTAATATCGCTGCCTACCCCAATGACCAGCAGTTGAAAACCACATTGGTCAAAGGCGCGGTGAGCATTTTCAACCTGAATAATAATCGCATTCTGCCGCTTGAGCCTAATGAACGTATGGTATTTGGTCGCGGAGGTATGGAGAAGCAAGAAGCAAATCTTGCGAAAGATCTCGCTTGGCTGAATAATGAATTTTACTTTGAAGAGGAATCACTTCAAGAAGCACTCCAAGAAATTAGCCGTTGGTACGATGTGGAATTTAAAAATATCGAAAGCTTGCCTACTCAAAAATTATGGGCACAAGTATCGCGGAATACAGCTCTAGTCGACTTGCTTGCCATGATTGAGAAAACACATGCCATCCAATTTAATATTATCGGAAAGGAGGTGTACCTCGTGGATTGATAACCTTTTGTTAACCAAATAATGAATTCAAAACTATAACCTAACCCGACCTATAAGCGCTTCTGCGACAGGTATATGAATATTAAAAACTATGGATAAACTATTAACAAAGCTTTATTATCCCATTCTATTGACTATGCTAATCTTTGCTGTAACACCAGCAGTTGTTTCTGGGCAGACAAATACAATCAGTATAGATGAGAAAGGGATTACACTAAACGAATTTTTAACCAAAATACGTCAACAGACGGGCTATGATTTTGTTTTTAGTTCGACAAAACTAGACTTTAATCAGCGGATCAGCCCTAAATTCACCAAAGCCAACATAGATGCGGTGCTGGCCCAATATTTCAACCCTAATACGGGGGTCGTATTTATGATAGATCAAAAAACTATTGTATTGATGGATGAAGAAAATGCAGCCATGAAAACAATAGAGGGCAGGGTCATGCACGCACAGACCAAACAACCTATCCGAGGGGCAAGTATCACGTCTGAACTCAAAAAAGTCAATACCAAATCCGGTGCTGAAGGTGAATTTCAAATAGTGGTGCCAGAATACGAACGATACCTGACGATTACTTACGTAGGAATGGCTACAGAAAAAGTTTCGTTGGGCAGTAATCGTCCCATCTATGTTGAGATGCAAGAAAAGATGGAAGAAATCGAGGATGTAGTTGTAACCGGATTGTTCAGTCGACCCACCGAAAACTTCACAGGTGCTGCCACCACTGTCTCAGGCGATCAATTACGTAATGTAAATGCCATGAGTTTATTTGACGCTTTGAAAGTATTTGATCCTGCAGTGCGTATTCCGGACAACTTAGAGTTTGGTTCTGACCCTAACAAGCTTCCAGATATTAGCTTGCGTGGTACCAATAATTTCCCTGTTCAGGGGCAGGGCGGAGCGACCAATCAATCTGGAGCAGACTTCATGGCGGCATACCAATATAATCCGTCCATGCCGTTGTTCATGCTCGATGGGTTCGAAGTAAGTTTGCAAAAGGTTTACGATTTGGATATCAATAGAATAGAAAAGATTACTATTCTGAAAGATGCAGTAGCTACTTCGGCCTATGGATCCCGAGCGGCAAATGGAGTTATTGTCGTGGAAACCAAGCAACCGCAGGCGGGACGCTTGAACGTGAGCTTCACCAGTACTTTGCAAGTGACGGCACCTGACCTTACTTCCTATAATTTATTGAATGCAAAAGACAAGCTGGAGCTTGAACGCATTAGTGGGCTATACAGAACCAACAGACCTGAAAATCAGTTTATCCTTGATCAGCGATATTCAAATCGGATGGCTGCGGTCGCTTCAGGAGTAGATACCTATTGGTTGTCCCAACCTCTACAGACCGGCATCGGCACCAAACAGTCCGTCTACGTCGAGGGGGGAGACAACCATATCCGATATGGGGCATCAGCCGGCTATACCAATAACAAGGGGGTGATGAAACAATCCGATCGCGAGACTTTTGAAGGGGGAATGGTTTTGTCCTATAGGAAGAATGACTTTATCTTGCGCAACCAATTAAATATTAGCAGTAACACAGCCGATAACTCTCCTTACGGTAGCTTTGGTGACTATTCTAGACTGAACCCGTATTGGAATCCTTTCGATGCTAACGGAAATGTGGTAAAGGTGCTCGAAACCCTAACTAATTTTGGTGTAGGGGGATTGTCGACTATTTCCAACCCGCTTTATAACGCCAATATTGGTACTGTAAATCAAAGTAAATATACCGGCATCTCCAATAATACTTTTTTGGAGTGGCGTATCGACGGAGGCTACCGAATCACAGGTAAATTGGGCCTTACCAAACAAAATGACGAAGGCAATGTGTTTCTACCTGCAGACCATACCGCATTCTCGAATATTACGGACTACAATTCTGAAGCATATGCGACCCGCGGCTCTTATGATAGATCCAACTCAAGCTTCTTTAATTATGATGCAAGCCTTGTGGGTGATTATAGCAAGACCTTCGGGAAAAGCTTAATTTTTGCCACCCTAGGTTTCGCGGTGGCTGAACAGCAAAGTAAATCAACCGCTATATCTGTAATTGGGTTTCCTAACAACCGATTGGATGAAATCTTTTATGGTAATGCCTACCAGAATGGCAGTAGACCTCGGGGTCATAATAATATTAGCAGAAGGTTCTCTTCATTCGCGAACCTCAACTACTCGTACGATCAACGGTATTTATTTGATCTTGCACTGAATGTGGATGGCTCTACCCAATTCGGAGAACTCAACAGATATGCACCATTTGGCGCTGTCGGATTGGGCTGGAATATCCATGAGGAAGACTTTATGGCGCCACTACAGCGTTACGTCAATAGATTCAAAATCCGTGGCGGAGTTGGAACTACAGGAAGCCAACAGCTTCCACCTTACATGGCAATTACCACCTATGAATACAATACCGCCCAAGATTACTTGGGTGCATATGGCGCTACGATGCTAGGCTACGGAAACAGCAATCTCCAATGGCAAGAGACGCTGAAATACAATCTTGGGACAGACCTTTCGCTACTTTCCGATAGGTTCATTTTGCGTATTGACGCTTATTATGAGATGACTAACAACTTATTGTTGGATGTAAACACGCCGCCTTCGCTCGGGGTCAGCAGCTATAAAGAAAACATGGGCAAATTGTCCAATAAAGGTATCGAAGGAAACCTAAATGCATTTATTTTCAAACCAGGGCAATCCAATCTCACATGGTCCGTGTTTGTCAATGCCATTCATAATAAAAATGAAATTAAGGAAATCTCTAATGCCCTTAAGAAAATGAATGAAGCAAATGACCAAAATGACCAGCAGCGTCCGCAACAACGCTATATTGAAGGCGAATCCGTCAACGCCATTTGGGCAGTGAGGTCTGCAGGAATTGATCCCAGTACGGGACAAGAACTTTTTTATACACGTGACGGGCAGTTGACATATGTTTGGAATGCGGCCGACAAAGTGATTGTTGGTGATGGGATCCCTAAAGTAAGCGGAAATTTGGGGACAAACCTAGCGTATAGAGGCTTCCAGTTTGGCGCATACTTTAGCTACCAACTCGGTGCTAGACAGTATAATCAAACATTGGTTGACTATGTAGAAAACGCAGACCTCGCCATGAATGTTGATGAGCGCGTATTCCTTGATCGATGGACCCAACCTGGAGATAAAACATTTTTCAAAGGATTGACGGATGTGGAGGGCAATACGGTGACGAATGCAACATACGCTACATCACGTTTCATGCAGAAAAATAATTTCTTGAATTTCACGAGTATCTCTTTAGGGTATATTCTGCCCGAAAAGTGGACAGACAAGTGGAAGTTGAAAAATACAAGGTTGACCCTTCAAGGGAATAATATCCTGCAGCTTTCTACCATTCAGGTTGAGCGGGGGCTGTCTTATCCATTTGCACGAAATTTTACATTCACACTAAATACCTCATTCTAATCAGTTTCATGATGAAATATACACTATTATATATCTCAGCAAGCATTTTGATCTGCTTTGGTGCGGGCTGTACGAAATGGCTTGATGTACATCCCAAGACCAATATATCCGAAAAGCTCTTGTTTGAAGATGAACAGGGTTTTAAAGATGCACTTACGGGTATTTATGTCAAACTTGCAAGTTCAGGCCTCTATGCACGTGAATTTACGATGGGCGCCATGGACGTATTTGCCCAACAATATGATGTTAGTGGGAGCACGCATTCTTATTACGAATTTGGAAAATATAATTATGAAAATGCAGCTGTTCGCGGCCGGATCGACCAGTTTTGGAATGTTTCTTATAATACCATTGCGAATATCAACAATTTGCTGATGAATATTGAAAGCAAGAAGGATGTGTTCTCTGAAGGCTATTATGAGCTCATCAAGGGGGAGGCCTTAGGACTGCGTGCATTCCTGCACTTTGATCTATTTCGGGCATTCGGACCAATACCTGCGCAAGGTTTACAGGAAAGGAGTATTCCTTATGTCGATGTATTCGAGATGACTGTCAAGCCCAACTTGATAGCGAACGACTTTATCGCGCGCTGTCTTAGGGATTTGGATCAGGCAATAGACTTGCTTTCTGAGCACCGATCAGTTAATTATGGCGTGGCTGATCCTTTCAAATCACACACGCGTAATCACATGAATTATTGGGCGGCAAACGCACTTAAAGCACGTATTGCCTTGTACATTGGAGATAAAGAGACTGCATTGGAGAGTGCGCGTGTGGTCATCGCCAACGCGTCACAATTCCCTTTCATACAGCGCAATAATTTGATCGGAACAGCTCCTAACCGGACATTTCTTTCAGAACAGTTGTTTGGCATATATGTGCCAACATTGAAGAATATCAATGATGCATTGTTCAGAGAATCCTCAGGAGGGAATGTATTGACAAATACGGATGCATTCATTACAACACTCTTTGAAGGGTCAAGTACAGATTTCAGAAGGGTGTTTCTCTGGAAGACCGACGGTGCTACAGATCAACTATACCCTGTTAAGTATTGGACGGATGATATTCAAACTGATGCGTTAAATACTAAACGTATACCGCTAATCAGGCTTTCGGAAGTATATTATATCGCAGCAGAGGCAAGCGATGTTCTTCTCGATAAGATTTCTTACCTCAACACTGTACGAGCCAATAGGGGAATTAGTGCACTCAACGAAGACCTGACCGAAAGTCAAATCGACGAGGAGATCTTCAAGGAATACCGTAAAGAGTTCTATCAGGAAGGGCAATTGTTTTTCTATTATAAAAGAAGGAATGTCTTAAGGATCACAGGATACGGATTAGAAATGACAGCACAAGAATATGTCTTGCCTCGACCTAATGATGAGATCGAATTTAATAATAACTAAAGCGCAACATGGTGAGAAAATATATTATAATAATATGTGCAGGTCTATTCTGTTTAGTACAAATGGCCTGTAAAAAGGATACAATGCTTTCGTATGACTTAGGTGCGGGTATCGCATTTTATAAGGCCGGTATCTTAGATGGACGTGATAGTATGACCCTATCCTTTGCGGTGATGACTGAGACGACAATGTCTGATACGATTGAATTACCGCTCCGAATCGTGGGACAGCCTGTGAATTACGATAGACAAGTACAAGTAGGTGTAGATGCTGAAAAATCAACCGCTAACCCCAATGCGTATAAACTACTGTCGGCAGTGGTGCCAGCCGACAGCTACGAGGGGACTATGCGTATTCGTGTGGATAGAACCGAAGAATTGCGGGAGCAGGAAGTGAAAATTTGGCTGCGCTTGGAGGAGACGGCCGACTTTAAGGTGGGCCCATATGAACTATCTTCGTATTTGATTAAGGTTAACGACTTCCTGAGTCGACCTCCATCGTGGCATGATGTGCGCTTTGGCGAATACAGTCAAGCCAAATATGGTTTGATTATTCGGGAGACAGGATACAGTGATTTTACATCCTTGCACCCCGAGGTATTGTTTTACATTGTCGCAAAATGTCGAAATGCGTTAAACACTTATCAACAAATCCATGGTGAAGAGATGTTAGATGAAAATCAACTTCCTGTACGATTCCCTTAAACCTAAAAATGAATAAAATGAATATTATTATATCAAAATGGACTAAGGTCGGCTTGCTATTGGCCTTAGTATTACAGATATCGTGTTACAAAGACGAGGGTAATTACGACCTTACAGAGATAAATAAAGTCACCATTACTGCAAGTGAATCAGATACCCTGCAAATCAATCAGTTTGACACTTTGGTGGTACGCCCTGTATTGCAGCAATCACTAGAAGATAATGAAGACAATTTAACGTACAAGTGGTCGGTGTACTTATATAGCGCACCTATTACAGGGCTTATCGATGAGGTTCTTGCAGAGACAAGGGACTTAGAAGTGCAGTTTGGTTTGAGACCAGATACCTATACTCTTCTATATACTGTCACAGATAAGAATACAGGGGTTTCTGCGTTTAAGAAGTATCTGTTGCGCGTCGGCAGTAAACTGAGTGAAGGTTGGTTGTTGATTTCGGAGGACGAATCCGGTGAACGGGATGTGGATCTTCTGCACCCTGAAGGATATATAGTCCCAAATCTTTTGAGTGCAGCAAATCCGGGAATGGAAATTCCGGCGAACCTTCATACTGCCCGTGTGTTGACCACCTTCTTTGGTGGCTCCCAAGACATCTATCTCTTGGGCGAAAATGAATCAGTACGGGTGAGGTATACTGATTTCACAAAAATTAATGCAGGGAGTGATTGGTTTGTTGAGCGACCATCCTTAATGAAACCGCAAGAATACATCTACGATATGGTCGGTTCAAATGCGTTTTACATAGACAACGGCAAAATTTATTCCAACCAAATTGATTTTAGATTCGGTGTTCCTATTCCTGGCGATTACTATCTTTCAAAGTACTTCATCGCTGCGCAGAGTAGTGATGCGGCTATACTGTACGATCAACTAGGGAAAAAGTTTGTTCGGTATTCAAACAAGCAATTTCAACGATTTGCCGATGACCCAACAGCCTCCTTCAATATGGAAGATGTGGGTATGGACGTGCTTTTTGGAGGTGCCGCACCAGCTACTCAATACAGCTTGTTGATGATAGATAGTCAAGATGTGCCACATGTGCTACGCATACATAGCGCGGGGCTCGCTGTGAGTAAACATAAAGTGGATCGAGCACCACAAATTTTAGAGGCAACAGCGGCTGCATTCTCGGGGCTTTACTACCACATTTACTATAGTGTAGCCAACGAGCTCTATCTTTTAGACGTAGCCAACAATTCTGCAAAATTGGTGTACAGTTTTCCAACTGGTACAGATATTCAAGCCTTGACCCTGAAACAGTCTCGCAGTAGCTTTGTCAGTTTCCCTGACAATAATCGGAAGTTGGCGGTAGGAACTTACGATGGACAGGAGGGGAAAGTATATGTCTTCTCCATAGACAATGTGGGTGAGTTTGAAAACCAGACTTATACTCAGGTGTTTGAAGGATTGGATAAGCCCATTTCCCTCGAATATAAGAACAGAAAATGATGCGGTTATTTATTACAATGCTCATTTCTATTGTTCACTTACAATTGCTTGCGCAAGGGGGGGCGTCTTCGGTATTTATTACCTTGCCCCTCATTGCTCAGCAAATTAAGGAAACAAGCTCAGAAGACGAGCTGCATCAAATTTATCGTAAATTCGAAAAGGACTACCCGCTTGATAAGTTTGCACAGGTGTATGTGCTGCTGGATCAAGTAAATTCTGCGGCAGCTGAACAACTTATCTCTTGGCAAAAGCCCGATGCGCTGGATTATATACTTAAAATTCGGCAAGTGAATGAGCGCAACAGATTACTGCAATTACTGCCCGCTCCGATTTGGCATGATCCTATGGTGGATTCGCTGATTACGGCCTTTCAAAAGTATGTGGATGAAAAGCAGGTTGTGGATGACAACAAACGGTTTTTGTATACTGAATTGCTGTCCTATAGTGGCCAAGATCAACAAGCGCTGGACTATATGGTTCAACAAAATGATGTAGCTCGCTTGCAAAGCATTCACCCCTATCTATTTATTCGTTTGTATCGTCGCACACAACAACCCGATTTGACTCTCCCTATCCTCAGCGAAATAATTCGTAAAGGAGCAGGGAAGCCGGAATCAAAACAAATGTTGCAGGAATTGTGGCTAGAAAGTAAAAGAGATCAAGGTGATTTTGCGCAATATTATGAGAGTCAACTTCAAGTGCTCAGAGATAGTATGCAAATCGGTCTTAACGAAAGGCTGGTGTCATATGAAGCACCCGATTTTCAACTGCGAAATCTTGAAGGCGATATGGTTTCGCTTAAAGACCTCCGAGGGAAGGTTGTTTTTTTGGACTTTTGGGCGACATGGTGTGGACCTTGCTTAGCCTCCTTTCCTGCAATGCAACAAGTAGTAAACACATATAAAAATCGAGAGGACGTCGTTTTCCTATTTGTCAATACCCTTGAGCGGGAAGAGGATCAGCAAGAGCAAATTGCTAAAATTAAAGAATTATTCGCTCAAAAATCATGGGATCTACCGGTGGTCTTAGATAGCAAGGTTGCAGGTCAGTATGATACAGTCCGAAAGTACAAGGTCAGTGGTATTCCTGCTCAATTTTTAATCGATAAAAATGGTCAAGTCCGCTATGTAAAAAAAGGTTTTAGCGGGGGTGATGAAAGTCTTATTCAGGAAATCAATTTATTAATACAGCATGTCCTTAAATTTTAACAAAAATATTACTACAATAATCGCAGTGCTGACTATATGTTTCACTTTTAGCAGCTATGCCCATGGGGTGGATACATTGCACCATACTATTCATAGTTATTTTGCCGAGCGGTTGAAGTCTGCAGACGAAGAACAGCATTTGATCCCATTCGAAGGGAAACGCACAATCAAACACAATGAAATCACCGCAGTAAGAGCAGCTGTATGGCAGCAATGGAAAAAACAATTGCTGAGCGATGACAGCTTGCCCGCGGCGACAGAACCACAGCCTGAAGAATTGCCTCCATTATACCAATGGGAACTTAAAAAAGAAAATCCCATGCCCTTTTATTTTATTCGTAAAGGGGATGGTCGTAGTAAAACTCATGCAATGTTCTTAAATCTGCACGGTTCAGGACCCAAAGCGCACGAATTTAGAAATACATTCGCATGGACGATGAGATATGAAGATCGTCCTTCCATCTATTTCATACCCCAGATACCGAGTGAGCAGCGCTATAGATGGTGGTTTAAACCCGTGCAATATGCATGGGAGCGACTTTTTCGGTTGGCCATGGTTCAGGAGGATATAGATCCCAATCGCCTTTATGTAATGGGTATTTCCGAAGGTGGATATGGTAGTCAGCGTCTTGCGGCATTCTATGCAGACTATTTGGCTGGTGCAGGCCCGATGGCAGGAGGTGAGCCTCTACAAAATGCACCTCCTCTAAACTTTAGGCATATTGCCTTTTCGTTGCAGACTGGTGAAAATGATCGCGGCTTCGGTCGTAATACTCTGACAAATGAAGCCAAATTGGCCTTCGAAAAACTGGCTGCTGCAAATCCGGGAGAGTTCATTCATAAGATTGAACTGCAGCCTAATCGGGGGCATGGAATAGACTACACGGTAACCACACCTTGGTTGATCCATTATAACAGAATTCCTCATCCAAAACACATATCTTGGGTACTCTTCCCCATGGACGGACGCTATCGTAAGGCCTTCTACAATATAGCGCTCAACAGGCCGCTGGATATCCGAGAAGGGGACGAGTTCGATCGCGCTGTTTTCGAGATCCGATACCAGGGGAATACTGTTTATATTACAGCTGAATTGATGGATAGTAAGATGGAAAGCCGTAAAAAGCTAAGTCACTTGGATATGGCGATCTTCCTGGATTCCCAATATGTCGATTTAAAAAAGAAAGTGAAGGTCGTAGTAAACGATAAGGTACTTTTTCATAATAAGATACCATTAAATTTAGCGCACATGGTTGAAAGTTGTGCAATATTTGGTGACCCCGAACGTGTTTTTCCGGCTAAAATTGATGTTCGTTTGTAACAGAGAGTAGAAGGCGGCTTTGCGTAATTGGCAAGCCGCTTTCTTATTATTTATCCATTTTAAACGCGTATACCGCGGCTATTGAAAATTGAGAGGCGTTACGGACGGCCTCGCCGGATTTGTTCATGAAC
>Ga0079224_100012315_pt1 | contig 11828 bp, 8 predicted proteins | sample Stecom2015_FD_80414 | JGI IMG/M metagenome (GOLD analysis project Ga0079224, IMG submission 80414) | Agricultural soil microbial communities from Utah to study Nitrogen management - Steer compost 2015 | ecosystem: Environmental > Terrestrial > Soil > Agricultural land | place: USA: Utah...
CAGCGGGGTGCTCCACCACCCGCGCCGGACCCGGCGACCGCGCGCCGAGCCCGTCGAAGCGCCCGCCCGCGCGCTGAGCTCGTCGCAGCGGCTCGGAGACGGGCTCGAGGCTTGGGCGACGCTCAGGAGCCCGACCAGCTGGCCCAGAGCTCGGCGTACCGCCCGCCGGCCGCGATCAGCTCGTCGTGGCTGCCGAGCTCGACCATCCGGCCCCGGTCCATCACCGCGATCCGGTCGCACTCCCGGGCCTGGGTCAGCCGGTGCGCCACGACGAGCGCGGTCCGGCCCTCGACCACCGACCGGCCGGCGGCCTCGAGCTGGCGCGCCCCCGCGCTGCCCGCCTCGGCGGTGGCCTCGTCCAGGACGACCAGCGGTGGGTTCCGGGCCAGCAACCGGGCCAACGCCAGCTGCTGGATCTGCGCCGCGCTGAGCACCGACGTGGTCGGCCCGACCACGGTGTCCAGCCGGTCGGGCAGCGCGCGGACCCAGCCGGCGGCGTGCACCCGCTCCAGCACGGACCAGATCTCGTCGTCACCGATGCCCGGCCGGGCCAGCGTCAACTCGTCCCGCAACGTGCCGGAGAAGACGTACGTCTCCTGGGCCACGATGCCGACCCAGTTCCGCAGCTCGTCCTCGTCGACCACCGGGCCGGTCGCGGCCAGCACGACCTCGGTGCGGCCGTCGCCGATCCGGACCTCCCCGTCGGTCGGGGTGAGCGCGCCGCCGACGATGCCGGCCAGGGTGGTCTTGCCGGCGCCGCTGGCCCCGACCAGCGCCAGCGAGGTCCCGGCCGGGATCTCCAGATCGACCCGGTCCAGCACCAGCCGACCCTCGACGTAGGCGTGATCGACGCCGTTCGCCCGGACCGTCACCGGCCCGGTCGGCGGCGGCAACGGGTCCGGGGTGGGGTCGGGGATCTCGGCGACCCCGACGATCCGGGCCAGCGCCGCGCCGGCGCGCTGCACCTCGTCGACCGACATCAGCAGCCAGCCGAGCGGGCCGAACAGCCGGTGGAAGAGCAGCGCGGCCGCGGTGACGGCTCCGATCGTGACTAGGTCGGCCCGGACCAGCACGAACCCGGTCGCCAGCACGGCACTCAGCCCGACCGCCTCGGCGGCGTTCATCCAGATGCCGAACCGGGCGACCAGCCGGAGCAGGCCCAGGGTCGCGGTCAGCGCCGACGCCGAGGCCCGGCGCAGTCGGTCGGTCTGCAGCTCGGCCATCCGGTACGCGGTCACGGTCGGCCGGCCCCGCAACGAGGCCAGCAGCACCCGGGAGCGCTGCGCCGACAGCCGCCGCTCGGCCGCGTACATCGGCCCGGACCGGGGCAGGTACCAGCGCAGCCCGAGCAGGTGCACCGGGACGACCGCGACGAAGGCCAGCGCCAGCCGCCAGTCCAGGCTGACGAAGCCCGCCGCGGCCACGACCACGGTGACCAACGAGGCCGTCACCCCGGAGAGCACCGGGATCGAGGCCAGGAACAGTTCGACGTCGTCGCTGACCCGGGAGGCGATGTCACCGTGCCCGGCGCGTTCCAGCACCCGGGTGTCCAACCGCAGCGCCCGTCGCACCACCCGTTCGCGGAGGTCGGCGCCGATCCGGGCGGCCAACCGCTCCAGCGCCCGGGACGCGGCCGCGGCGAGCACCACGGTCGCCAGCATCACGGCGAGCAGCACGATGATCAGGACGATCATCGGCGTCGGGTCCCCGGTCGCGGTGACCGCGGACACCTGGTCGACCAGTCCGCCGACGATGATCGGCAGCGCTACGGTGCCGGCGCTGCCGGCCAGGCTGAGCAGGGCGGCGGCCGCCAGTTCGCCGGGGTGGGCCAGCATCCGCCGCAGCACCGTCCGGGCGGTCCGCCGGCCCGAGGCGATCGGCAGCAGCTCGGTGGTGCTCATCGCCGCACCGCCGCCGCGTAGTCCGGGCGCCGCAGGAGTTGATCATGGTGACCGATCGCGGCCGGCCCGTCGGCCGGCAGCCAGACCACCTGGTCGCAGCGGGCCAGCAGGGCCGGGGAGTTCGTGATCACCACCGTGGCGCCGCCGGGGCTGATCTTCCGCCGGGCCTCCCGCAGCCGTTCCGACACCTGCGCCTCGGTCACCGCGTCGACGGCGGTGAGCGGCTCGTGCAGCACCAGCACCGGCCGGCCCGCGGCCAGCGCCCGGGCCAGCGCGACCCGCTGCCGCTGACCGCCGGACAGGTTCGCGGCCTGGTCCAGCAGCGGCATCCGGTCCGGGTCGTCGTCGCCGTCCGGGCGGAGGCTGGTCAGCACGTCGTCGGCCCCGGCCGCGGTCAGCGCGGCGGTGCGCAGGGTCGGGTCGACCGGCCGGTCGTCGGTGCGGAGCGCCTCGCCGAGGTTGTCGCCGAGCAGTTCGGTGCTGTGCGGTTCCAGCAGGACGCCACGGCGCAGCAGGCCGGCCGGCAGGGAGTCGACCGGCCGCCCGCTCAGAGTGATCCGGCCGTGCTCGACCGGGGTGTCGCCGCCGACCAGCTCCAGCAGCGTGCTGACCGCGACCGGGTCGGCGTAGGCGATCCCGATCAGCGAGTCCGGCGGCACCGCCAGGTCGAGGTCGCGCAGCCGGCGGTGCCGTACGGACTCGAGCACCAGCGGCCCGGCCACCGGCTCCGGGTCGGGCTCCGGCGGCACCGGCTCGACCAGAGGCGTCAGGCGGCCGGCGCTGGCCCGGGCGGCGGCCAGCCCGGCGATCCCGGAGGCGACGGCCCGGACCGGGTCGCTCAGGAACGATGCGGTGGAGACCACGGTGACCAGCTCGCAGAGCGTGATCCGTCCGGCCACCGCCATCAGCGCCGCGGCGATCGACGTGCCGGCCATGATCAATCCGGTGGCGAGCAGGCCGGACCCGGACACCACGGCCTTGGCCGTGGCCGCCGCCCGGGTGGCGTCCAGGGAGGCGCTGCTGGCCCGCCCGTACCGCCGGATCGCCTCGCCGATCCCGCCGAAGCCGCGCAGCGGCCGCAGGCCCGCGACCAGCTCCGCGGCGGTGGCCGCCGCCAGTCCGCCGGTCTGCTGCTGGGTGTGGGTCCGGCGCTCCAGCCACGGGCTGAGCCGGTCCACGCCGAGCAGCAGCAGCGGCACGATCACCACCAGGGCCAGGCCGAGCACCAGGTCGACGCCGAGCAGCACCGCGATCGAGACCAGGATGCCGGCCGACGCCGCGACCAGGGTCACGGCGAAGTTGGTCACCCGGGACGCTGCCTGGGCGTCCGAGGTCGCGATCGAGAGCAGTTCCCCGGTCCGCCGGCCGGCGCCCCGCGCCGGATCGGCCAGGGCCCCGTGCACCGCGTCGCTGCGCAACCGGTGTGCCTCGACCGCCCCGGCCTCGTCCACCGTCCGCCAGCCGAACGACGCCGAGACCGCCAGCACGGCGAACAGTCCGAGGATCCCCAGCACGGCGACCACCATGGCCGGCGGTTCGCCACCCGCGACGGCCAGGTCGATGGTCAGCCCGATCGCCAGCGGGACCAGGGCCTCGCAGACCTGGTGGGTGATCACCAGCAGCCCGCCGATCACGGCACGACGACGCTGGTTGACCAACACGGTCCGCAACAAGCTCCGGGCGCGCGCCCGATCGGTGTCGCTCCTGGGCAAACCCACCCCTTCCGCCACGGATCCCGGCGCCGGACGGCCGGTCGCCCCGATGACCCTAGACGAAGATCATCCGCTACGTCCCGGCCGGGCCGGAGACGCCGGGGAGATCCGGTGTACGGCGACCCCGCCGTCGACGAGCCCCGACCGGCGACCGTTGACCCCGGCGTTCGTCCACGCCGTCGAGCCAGCCACGCCGGCGAGCAGGCGTTCAGCTCGACCGCCCCACGGTTCCAGGTCGCTCAGACCACCCGACTGGGCAGCCCCCGCCGGGCCAGCACGTCCTCCAGTGCGAAGATCGCCATCCCGGCGGTGACCGGGTTCCGGCCGATCTCCAGCGGCTGCAGGTCCACCACGTCGAGCGAGGCCTCCAGCGCCTGGTCGGCCACCAGCTCACCGAGCCGCGGCATGATCCAGTCCCGCAGCGCGTGGAACATCCAGCCGCAGAGCAGGATCCGGTCCGGGTTGAGCAGGTTGATCACGTCGCCCAGCCCGTACGCCAGCGCGGCACAGGTGCGGTCCAGCACCTCGGCCATCGCCGGGTCGCCGGACTCCAGGCCGGCGCCGACCGCCGCCACGAACTCCTCCTGGTGCAGCCCCACCGCCGGATGGTCCGGCGCCACCTCGACCAGCGTCGCCTGCATCCCCGGCACCCCGACGTAGGCCTCGACGCAGCCGCGGCGGCCGCAGCGGCAGGGGCGGCCGTCCTGGACCAGCGTGGTGTGGCCCCACTCGCCGGCGTTGTTGCAGGTGCCGCGGACCAGCCGGCCGGCGATGGCGATCCCGACCCCGACCCCAGTGCCCAGGTTGACCACCACCATGGTGTCGGTGGCCGGGCCGTGGCCCAGCCACAGCGCCGCCACCGTCACCGCCTTCAGCGGATTGTCCAGATGCACCCCGACCCCGAGGTCGAGCTCGGCCTCCAGCTGGTCCCTCAGGTTCACCTGGTGCCAGTCCCAGTTCGGGGCGAACACCGACACCCCGGTGCCGGGCATCACCTGGCCGGGCACCGAGACACCGATCCCGCCGACCCGGTCGGCACCGACCCCGGCCCGCTCCAGCACGCCGCGCACCGCGGCCGCGACACCGGCGATCACGGTGCTGGGCTGGTTGTCGGTGTCGTCCAGCGACTCGGTGTGCTCGGACAGATGCTCCAGCGACAGCGAGTACAGCGCGGCGGTGGCGTACGTCTCGGCGATGTCGACGCCGAGCAGCCGCAGCGGCTCGGTGTTGATCGCCAGCCGCGACGACGGCCGGCCGACCGAGGCCCCCTTGCCGACGACGTGCACCAGGCCGGCGTCGAGCAGTTCGGCGACGACGTTGGCCACCGTCGCGGTGCTCAGCGTGGTCGCCGCGGCGAGCTGCTGCCGGGTCGCCGTCCCGGCGGAGAGCAGCTGCCGGAGCACGGCGAACCTGCTCTCGTTGCGGATGTCACTGGCTGATCGGGTCCCCACGTCGGTCGAGTCTCCTGTTCTTCTCCTCCGGCTGCCCGCATCGCCCCGACCGATGGGACGCGCCGGTCAGTCCGGCCGGGCCGCCGAGGCCGGTGGCAGGTCGACGACGACCTCCGGCAGTCCCTCGGTCCGGAGGGTCAGCCGGGTGCCGCCGCGCACGTACGCGATCAGCCTCCCGTCCAGGGTGCGCCGGTGATCGGCGGAGTACGGCGTGGTGTCGGAAAGATCACCGTTGTCCAGGCCGAGCAGCTCGCCGCCCTCCACCGCCGCGGTGACGGTCACCTCACGCCGCGGCGGCAGCCCGTCGGCGTCCAGCACCCGGCACTCGACCTGATGCACCCCGCGCAGGCTGCCGGCGATCCGGTCCACCCCGGCCCGCCAGACCTCCGGCACGGTCCACAGCTCCGCCGCGATCCGCGCCGGCTCCGCACCGAGGGCCAACTCGTCCCGCAGCGTCCGGTCCCCCACCCGCGCCTCGGCGACCAGCCGGTTCCGGCCCGGCGTGACCGTGCCCCGCCAACAGCCGAGATCGGGGTCGAACGCCAGCTCCACCGGGTCGGACCCGCAGCTGACCGCGACCTTGTCGGCGGTGCTGAAGCAGGCCACCTCGACCTCCTGGTCGGGCTCCCAGCGGCGGGTCAGCGTCCAGTCCCCCGGCGCGCCGAGCGGGCGGACGGCGAGCCGGACCATCGGCTCGGCCGACCACCAGCTGCGCCGCAGGTGCCAACGCTCCTTGGCGAACCCGGCCGTGGTGAGCAGGCCTGCGGCGGCGCCGTGGCTGGGCCAGCCGGGAGTCTCGCCGAGGTAGTCGATCCCGGTCCAGAGGAACTGCCCGGCGACGTACTCGGCGTCCACGACGTGCCGCCACTCGGCGTAGCCGTGGGAGTTCTCGCTGCCGACGAACGGGTGCTCGGGGAACCGGCGATGATCTTCGGCGTAGAGGTGTTCCTTGTAGTTGTAGCCGATCAGGTCCAGCCGGTCGAGCAGCCCGGTGGTGCTGGACAGCTCCGGGAACGCCGCCGCGAACGTGACCGGCCGCGTCGGGTCGTGGGCCTTGACGATGTCGATCAACCGGTTCGCGATCGTGGTCAGCCGGCGCACGTCCGGCCGGTTCGGGTCGTGGAGCCGCTCGGCCGCCGGTTTGTCGGCGTCGTTGTTGCCGGTCATCTCGGCGAACTTCGGGCTGGCGTACGGGTCGTTGGGATAGTCGACCTCGTTGCCGATGCTCCACGCGATCACCGACGGGTGGTGCCGGTGCGCCTCGATCATCGCGACCAGGTCCCGTTCGTGCCACTCCGGGAAGTCGTGCGCGTAGCCCTCGTGCTTCGGCGGGTAGACGTTGTGACCCTGCCACCACTTGTTCTTCGGGTTCTCCCACTCGTCGAACGCCTCGTCGATCACGAACAACCCGACCAGGTCGCACAACTGGTACAGCTCCGGGGCGTGCGGGTTGTGCGCCATCCGGACGGCGTTGCAGCCGCCCTCCTTGAGCTTGAGCAGCCGGCGCAGCCACACCTCGGTCGGCACCGCCGTGCCGAGCGGCCCGGCGTCCTCGTGCAGGCAGACCCCGCGCAGCACCCGGCGCTCGCCGTTGATCGAGAAGCCGGTGTCGGGATCGAAGGCGAACGTGCGCAGCCCCGTCACCTGCTCGTGCCGGCCCGGCTCGGCGACACCGTCGATGCCGATCGTGGTGATCAGCCGGTACAGGTGCGGCTGATCATCGGACCAGAGCAGCGGGTCGGGCACCTCCAGCGACGCGTCGAGTTCGGCCGTTCCGCGGGCCGGGACCTGGAGGGTCAGCGGCTCCCCGACCACCTCGCCGGCCCCGTCGGTCAACGGCTCCAGCCGGTGCTCGACGGTCACCCGTCGCGGCTCGTCGGTGTGGTTCCGCAGCCGCTGGGTCAGCCGGACCCGGGCCAGCTCCGGGGTCGCCGACACCGTGCTGATCACCGAGCCGCGATGGGCGAGGGAGACCTCCTCGTGGGTCTCGATCTCGACCCGGCGGGTGATCCCGGAGCCGTTGTACCAGCGGGAGTCGGCCAGATCCCGGTGGTCGACCCGGACCGTGATCACCAGGTCGTCGTCCGGTGCGTAGCCGAGGAGCTCGGTCAGGTCGAAGGCGAACTCGGCGTAGCCGGACGGCCGCCGGCCCAGGTGGTAGCCGTTCACCCAGACCCGGGCGTTCTTGTAGACGCCGTGGAACACCAGCCGGACCGCCGCGGCCCGGTCCAGCCCCAGCTCCGCGATCGAGCAGTGCGCCCGGTACCAGCCGACCCCGCCGGGCAGGTAGCCGGTGCCGCTGGAGCAGGACGGGTCGAACGGCTGCTCGACCGCCCAGTCGTGCGGCACCCGGACCGGCCGGAATCCCGACTCGTCGGCGTTCTTCCGCCAGGCGTCGGGGTCGTCGCCGGACAGGAAGGACCAGGACTCGATGACCGTGCTGCGCATGCGTTCCCTTCCGATCGGGGTTCAGGCCTGCAGGCCGTACTTGGTGAAGACGTTGACGAAGACGACCGCGTTGACGAACGCGATCCCGGCGAAGCCGAAGGCCACCCAGAGGACGCCCCAGACGAACACCTGGGGGTAGAACACGCCGACCACGATCGGCAGCGCCGTCACGGCCGACACGGTCAGCGCCGCGACCGGGTGCCGGGCCGACATCCGCCGGGCGTTGTTCAGCACCCGGTGCACCGGGTCGGTGAACGTGGCCTGGTACGGGAACACGAACAGCACCGTGCCGAGCACCCGGAAGGCCAGCAGCAGCACCACCGCGAACAGCCCGAGCCGGACCAGGGCCGGCGCCGCCGCGTTGTCCACCACCACGTACCAGGCCCAGACCACCGCGGCCAGCCCGAGGCAGGCCAGGCCGAGCAGCGTGCCCTGCCGGAAGTTGCTCCGGAACGCCTGCAGGTAGGTCCCCGGCACCGACTCGACACGGTTGGTGACCAGGCCGATCGCGGTGGCGTTCAGCGCCGTCAGCGACGCGCCCAGGGTGATCAGCGGCAGCGAGGTGGCGAGGAACAGCAGGTTCAGCAGCATCACGTCGGCGAACTTGGACAGGAACCGCATCGCCGGCGAGTTCTGGCTGAAGATGGTGCTCATCGCTGCTCCGTGATCATGACCGGGCCGGGGCTACTTGAGCCCGTTGTCGGAGGCCCACTGGTCCATGTCCTGCTGGATCGACTGCCGGATGTCGTCGTACCCGGCGGTGCGCAACTCGTCGCGCATCTCGGCGATCATCGCCTCCGGGTCCTTCGCCTTGCCGTACTGCAGCTGCGGCAGGAACCGGGACAGCACCGAGCCCATCGCCGCCAGACCGGGATCGATCATCTCCTTGTTGATCAGCAGCGTGGAGTACGGGTAATCGGTGGACATCCCCTCCAACTGGGCGAAGATCGCCTCCTTCTCCGGGTGGTCGGTCACCCGCGGCGGTTCGAACTCGTCCATCCGGCCACCCCAGAAGTTGGCGCCGAGCGCGTCCTTGCTCGGGTCGTAGCCCTCCGGGTAGCCGAGCTTGCCGTCCTTGATCACGTAGTCGGTGCCCTCGATGCCGAAGTTCAGCAGCTTGTAGCACTCCTCGTCGTTGCGGATCAGCTCGTAGACCTCGAGTGCCTTCTCGGGGTGCCGGGAGTTGGCGCTGACCGCCATCGCGCCGTGGGTCTTCAGGTCCCGGAAGATGTTCTTGTTCTCCTGGCCGAAGTGGAACATCTTCGGGTCCGACCCCTTCTGCCGGGTGGAGAGGTTGTACCAGGTCGAGCCGACGAAGGTCTGGGTGTGATGCTGGTCCAGGCCGGACAGGCCCGCGTTGAGCGCGTCGCCGGTGCTGCCGTCGTAGTTGAGCGCGTCCTCGCGCCAGACGCCGATCTCGTTCCACTGCTTGGCCAGCTTGGCGGCCTCGATCAGCGCCGGTGAGTCCATGAACCAGGAGCCGACCGTGTACGGCGCGGCCTTCGTGGTCTGGAACGGGTAGTAGTTGCCGGCGCTGATCTGCTGGATCGTCTGGCCGTCGGTGTGGCCCTGCAGGTAGCCGATCAACGCCGAGGTGTTGGACCCCGCGACGTCCCAGGGATAGGCCTTCTTCTTGTTCTGCTTGATCCAGGTGAAGTACTGGGTGAACTGCTCGAACTGGGTGATCGTCCCGTCCGGGATGCCGGCCTCACGGGCCCAGTCACCGCGGTAGAAGAAGCCGTGGTTGGTCCACTGGGTGAAGTTGTCCTCCGGGATGAAGTAGATCTGGCCGTCGGCCAGCTTGCAGATGTCCCAGTTGTTCCGCGACGCCACTCCCTCCCAGGTCTTCGGCGCGTGGGCCTTGAGCAGTTCCTCGTCCATCGCGAGGAACGCGCCCTTCTGGGCGTTCTCGTAGGCGAACAGCCAGTCCGTCCCGGTGGTGATCAGATCGATCTTGGGATCACCCGACAGCAGCTGCACGTTGTACTGGGTCTGCCAGTCCGCCCACTCGATGTAGAACAGTTCGAGCGTGGCGTTGGCCTTCTCGGTGAGCAGGACGTTGAGCTTCTCGAGCATCTTCTCCAGCCGGCCGTTGGTCGGCTTGTCGCCGAGGACCAGCATGGTGACGGTGGTCGGTGAGCCGTCGGAGTTCTCCGAGGACGAGGTGCAGGCGGCGAGGCCGCCGGCGCTGGCACCGGCCGCCAGGGCCATGCCCATCACGGCACGACGCGAGAAGGAGGAGCCGGACATGGTGTTCCTTTCGGATTGAGCGAAGGGCGATGCTGGGATCGTCCGAAGGCGGCTTCGAAACGGTCAGCCCTTGACCGCGCCGACGGTGATGCCGCTGACGAAGTACTTCTGGACGAACGGGTAGACCAGGACGATCGGGCCGGTGGCCACGACGGCGCTGGCCATCTTGAGCGTGTTGCTGGGCAGGTCGGAGAGCGCGACGTTGGAGCCGGCGACCGAGTTCCGCAACGCGTTGGCGGTGTTGATGATGTTGTAGAGGTGGTACTGCAGCGGCGGGAACTCCACGATGCTGCCGAGGTAGATCGAGGAGAGGTACCACTCGTTCCAGTAACTCAGCGCGGTGAACAGTCCGATCGTCGCCAGCGCCGGCTTGAGCATCGGCAGCACCAGCTGGGCGAAGATCCGGAAGTCCCCGGCGCCGTCGATCTTGCCCGACTCGACGATCTCGTACGGCACCGAGCGGGCGAAGTTCTTCATCAGGATGATCAGCCAGGGCGACAGCAACAGCTGCAGGAAGACCGCGAGGTAGTTGCCCCGCAGCCCCAGCGTCCGGGCGATCCACAGATAGGTCGGGGCCAGCCCGGCCGAGAACAACGTGGTGAAGTAGATGAAGAACGAGATGTAGTTGCGCAGCGGGAAGTCCTTGCGCTGCAGGGCGTAGCCGGTCATCGAGGTGATCGCGAGCCCGATCACCACGCCGGACACCGTCATCACGATGGTCACCACGTAGGAGCCGATGATCTGGCGCGGGGCGCTGAAGATCAGTTCGTACGCGGCGGTGGAGAAGCCCTGCGGCAGCAGGCTGAAACCCCGCTCCAGGATCAGTGACTCCTCCGAGAAGGAGGCCGAGACGATCAGCACGAACGGCAGCAGGCAGATCAGTGCGAACAGGCCGACACCGAGATGGGAGACGGTGCGCAGCACCGCCTCGCTGCTGTCCAGCTTGACCTTGCGCGGCTGGTCCGACCGGGCCGGTCCGGCCGGCGAGTTCGGTTTCGTGGCGGTGGGTGTGGTCATCTCGGCCACCTCAGAAGAGCGCGTAGTCGGGGTTGATCCGTCGCAGCACCCAGTTCACGACCAGCACCAGGACGAAGCCGAACAGGGACTGGTACAGGCCCACCGCGGTGGACGACGTGAAGTTGTTCTGGGACAGCAGCATCCGGTAGACGGCGGTCTCGATGATGTCCGTCGTGGCGTACAGCTGGGCGTTGTTGCCGACCAGGTTCCAGAACAGGCCGAAGTTGCCGCGCATGATCCCGCCCAGGGAGAACAGCAACAGGATGAAGAACGTCGGCTTCAGGTTCGGCAGGATGATGTGCACGATCCGTTGCCAGGCCGAGGCGCCGTCGATCGCGGCCGCCTCGAACATCGACTGGTCCATCCCCATGATCGCCGCGAAGTAGACGATCGATCCGTAGCCGGTGCTCTGCCAGACGTGGGCCAGGATGATGATGAACGGCCACGCCCCGGCCATGCTGTAGAGCTTGATCGGATCGCCACCGGCCTGCACGATCAAGTTGTTCAGGGTGCCGGTCTCGTAGTTCAGCAGGTTGAAGGCGATCACGCCGATCAGCACCACGGAGACGAAGTACGGCAGGAACATCAGCGCCTGGCTGACCTTCTTGAAGTAGCGGGAACGGATCTCGTTGACCATCACCGCCAGCGCGATCTGCAGCAGATTGCCGATCAGGATGAAGGCGATGTTGTACAGGATCGTGTTCCGGGTCAGCAGCCAGAGCTGGCCGGACTTGGCCAGGAACTCGAAGTTGCGCAGCCCGACGAACGGGCTGCCGAAGATCCCGTCCCGGTAGTTGAAGTTGGTGAAGGCGATCCAGACCCCGGGCATCGGCGCATAGCTGAAGATCAGGAAGAACACGATCGCCGGCACGCACATGAGCAGCAGCACCTTGCTGTGCCGCATGCCGCGCCAGAAGGAGGCCGTCGTTCCCCCGGTGGGTTTTCCGCCGCGGGTCGGGAGCTCGAGCCCCGGTTGGGCCGGCTGCACTGCCATACGCATCACCTCACTGTGTCTGCGGCATCGGCGTCGGTGCCGCCTGACGCGAGGC